>Ga0160430_100045_pt1 | contig 144324 bp, 122 predicted proteins | sample HID1971I_E0MG_FD_108274 | JGI IMG/M metagenome (GOLD analysis project Ga0160430, IMG submission 108274) | Enriched millipede-associated microbial communities from UW Madison campus, WI, USA - HID1971I_E0 MG | ecosystem: Host-associated > Arthropoda: Insects > Digestive system > Unclassified ...
CCACCAGCCCCGGTCACCCCTGGCCCGACCACGACACGTTCCACATCTACATGCGGCCGGGGACCCGCGAGATCACGCTCACGACCACCTGGAAGGGCAGGTACCGGGTCGACGGCTCACCGGCCTGGCGAGACGTCGACGGCACCGCGCAGACCTCCACCACCTCAGCCCCGTTCGAGGTCCAGGAACGGCGCTCCCACCTGGTCTCGAACCTCTGCACCGACATCCCCAAGCCCGACGACTGCTGACCCGCAACGAACGACGTCTGTGGGTACCACCGGGCAGGATGGGCGTCATGCGCCTGCCTGTGATGCCGCCGGTCTCGCCGATGCTCGCCAAGTCGGTCCCGCAGATCCCCGACCTGGGCCACACCGAGCCGAAGTGGGACGGGTTCCGCACCATCGTGTTCCGTGACGGCGACGAGGTGGAGCTCGGCAGCCGCAACGAGAAGCCGATGACCCGGTACTTCCCGGAGCTGGTCGAGGCGATCAAGGCGAACACGCCGGACCGGTGCGTGATCGACGGCGAGATCATCCTGGTGACGGGCGACCGCCTGGACTTCGACGCCCTGCAGCAGCGCATCCACCCGGCGGCGAGCCGCGTGAAGCTCCTCGCGGAGCAGACGCCGACGAGCTTCGTGGGCTTCGACCTGCTGGCGCTCGACGACGAGGACCTCATGGACCGCCCGTTCCTCGAACGCCGTGCGCGCCTGACGGACGCACTGAGCAGGGCGGACAAGCCGATCCACCTCACCCCGGCCACGGCGGACCTCGCGGAGGCCCAGGACTGGTTCACGCGGTTCGAGGGGGCGGGGCTGGACGGCGTGGTCGCGAAGCCGCTCGACGGCACGTACCAGCCGGACAAGCGGACGATGTTCAAGATCAAGCACGAGCGCACCGCGGACTGCGTGGTCGCGGGCTTCCGCTGGCACAAGACGGGCGACGTCGTCGGGTCGCTGCTGCTGGGTATCTGGGCGGACGACGGCCACCTGCAGCACGTCGGGGTAGCGGCGTCGTTCCCGATGGCGCGGCGCAAGAGCCTGCTCGACGAGCTCGCGCCCTACCGCGACGTCGACATGGGCGACCACCCGTGGGGCGAGTGGGCGGACCAGGCCGCGCACGCGGAGAGCCGGATGCCGGGGGCGGTGAGCCGGTGGAACGCGAAGAAGGACCTGTCGTTCGTCCCGCTCAGGCCCGAGCTCGTCGTCGAGGTGGCGTACGACCACATGGAGGGCAACCGGTTCCGGCACACGGCGCAGTTCCGCCGGTGGCGCACGGACCGCGACCCGCGGTCGTGCACGTACGAACAGCTCGACGAGCCGGTGAAGTTCGACCTGGCCGAGATCCTCGGGACGAGCTAGAGGTCCCGCTTCTCCCGCATGGCCTTCTGGGCCTCGAGGTTGTCCTGCCGCTCGCGCAGGGCCTGCCGCTTGTCCCAGTCCTTCTTGCCTCGGGCGAGCGCGATCTCGACCTTCGCGCGCCCGTCGAGGAAGTAGAGCTGCAGAGGCACGATGGTGTGCCCCTTCTCGCGGGTCTTGGACGACAGCCGGTCGATCTCCTCGCGGTGCAGCAGCAGCTTGCGCTTGCGCCGGGGCGCGTGGTTGGTCCAGGTGCCCTGCGAGTACTCGGGGATGTGGACGCCGTGCAGCCACATCTCGTTGCCGTCGATCTCGCACCAGCCGTCGACGAGCGACGCGCGGCCGAGCCGCAGCGCCTTGACCTCGGTGCCGGACAGGACCATCCCGGCTTCGAGGACGTCCTCGATCACGTAGTCGTGCCGCGCCTTGCGGTTCGAGGCGACGACCTTGCGCCCCATCTCCTTGGCCACGTCACGGCCTCCGTCCTTGCATCGCTGAACTGGTGTCACTCGGTGCGCGAGCACCGCCGGACGAGCGTACCCGCGCCGTCCAGCGGATAGCGGACGCCCACGGCCCCGGAAGAACGGCCCTCAGCGAACGGGCGGCGGGATCGTCAGAGGCCGAGCAGCGGCCGGGGGTTCACGGTGGCGCCGTTGACGTACACCTCGAAGTGCAGGTGGCACGCGGCGGAGGTGCCGGTGTTCCCCGCGTACCCGATGAGCTGCCCGCCGTTGACGTGCTGCCCGGCACCGACGGCGAAGCTCGTGAGGTGGTTGTACGACGACGACAGGGCGTTCCCGTTGACGTACCCGTGGTCGATCATGACCTGGTTCCCGAAGCCGGTGCGCGGGCGCGCCCACTGCACGGTGCCGGCGCGGCCGGCGTACACGGGCTGGCCGCAGTGGTCGCGCAGGTCGATCCCGGCGTGCAGGCGCCAGTAGTGCAGGATCGGGTGGAACCGCATCCCGTACTCGGACGTCACGTAGATCGGGTTGGTGGCGGTGGGGTTCCCGAAGATCCCGCTGCCGATGGGGCCGGCCGGTCCCTGCGACTTGCCGGCGGCGGCGTCGCGGGCGGCCTGCTCGGCGATGGCGGCCTGCAGCTCGGCCTGCACCTGGGCGGCCTCGGCGTCGATGGCGGCGAGCTGTGCCTGGACGGCGGCCTTCTGCGACTCGAGCGACGCCTGCTGCTTCTTCTGCTGGTCGAGCAGGTCGTCGAGGGCCTTGCGGGCGGCGGCGGCGGCCTTCTTGGCGGCGTCGGCCTCGACGACCTTCTGGTCGGCGGCGGCCTTGAGCTCGGTGACGCGGTCCTTCACGGCGACGAGCCGCGCCTGGGCGTTCTTGTTCTTCGCCTCGGTGGCCTTGAGCTCGTCGAGCACCTGCGCCTGGGTGCGCAGCGCCGTCGACATGAGGCCGTAGCGCTGGACGAAGTCCTCGGTGCTGTCGGCGTCGAGGATCATGCCGATCCCGGACACCTCGCCGCCGTCGCGGTACGCCTCGCGGGCCATCTGGCCGATCGCGGCACGCAGGTCGGCGGCCTTCTGCGCGTCCTGGTCGATGGTGGTGGTGATCGTCGCTTCCTGGTCCTTGGCGTCTTGCAGGCGGGCGGCGATGATCGCGGCCTCCCGCTGGGCCTTCTGCAGGGCGTCCTTCGCGGCGTCGAGCGCAGCCTGCGCGCCGGGGATCTGCGCCTCGAGGTCCTGCAGGGCGGCGACGACGGCCTGGATGTTCGCGTCGAGGCCCTCCATGGCCTCCTCGGCGTCGGCCCGTGCCTTCTCGTTCGCGGCGGCCTTCTGCTCGGCGGCGGCACGCTTGTCGTCGACCGCGTCAGCACCGGCAGGGCCGGCGAACGCGATGCCGAGGACGAGCGCGAGGGCGGCGGCGACGGCGGGCAGGCGGAGGCGACGGACGCGGGCGCGGCTCATGTCACACCTTCGTGTAGCGGCTGAGGGTGACGAGCGACGAGATCGCGGCGAGCAGGATCGCGACGCCGATGAGAGCAGGTGCCACGGTCATGACGTCGGCCGTGCTGACGTACGGGATCCAGGTGACGGACGCGCCGAGCCAGTCGGTGACGAGGTACTCGACGCCGACCCACAGGCCGCCGACGGCGAGCAGCGCACCGACGGTCGCGGCGATGGCGCCCTCCAGCATGAACGGCAGCTGGATGAACATCGTCGACGCGCCCACGAGCCGCATGATGCCGGTCTCCCGGCGTCTCGACAGGGCGGACAGCCGGATGGTCGTGGTGATGAGCAGCACCGCGGCGACGAGCATGACGGCCGCGAGCCCGGACGCGAGCAGCGTGGCGCGGTCGAGCACGAGGAACAGGTTGTCGAACAGCTGGCGCTGGTCCTGGACCTCCTCGACGCCCTGCCGCCCGGACACCACGTCCGCGACCACCTGGTACTTCTCGGGGTCGGTGAGCTTGATGCGGAAGGACGAGTTCATGTCGTCCGCAGTCGCCGCCGACGCCCAGAACTGGTCCTTGAACTGCTTCTGGAACGACTCGAACGCCTGCTCCTTGGTCTCGAAGTAGACCTTCTCGACCCACGGCTTGATCTCGGGTGCGTCGAGCGCGGCCTGGATGTCGGCCTTCTGCTCGTCGGTCACCTCGCCGGCGGCGCACGTCGGCTTCGACGAGTTCTGCGGGCACAGGAAGACGGAGACCTCGACCTTGTCGTACCAGTCGTCCTTCATCTTGCCGATCTGGATCTGCAGCAGCGCCGCGGAGCCGACGAACGTCAGCGAGACGAAGGTGACGAGGATGACGGAGATCGTCATCGACAGGTTCCGGCGGAGCCCCTGGCCGATCTCGGACAGGATGAACTGGAGGCGCATCAGCGGTCCGACCCGTACACGCCGCGCGACTGGTCACGGACCATCTCGCCGGTGGACAGCTCGATGACGCGCTTGCGCATCTGGTCGACGATCTCGTCGTCGTGCGTCGCCATGACGACGGTGGTGCCGGTGCGGTTGATGCGGTCGAGCAGGCGCATGATCCCCAGGGAGGTCGTCGGGTCGAGGTTTCCCGTGGGCTCGTCGCAGAGCAGGATGCTGGGCCGGTTGACGAACGCGCGCGCGATGGCCACGCGCTGCTGCTCGCCGCCGGACAGCTCGTGCGGGCGACGCTTCTCCTTGCCGGCCAGGCCGACCATCTCGAGCGTCTCGGGCACGGTGGACAGGATGTGGTGGCGCGGCTTGCCGATGACCTGCAGCGCGAACGCGACGTTCTCGAACACCGACTTGTTGGGCAGCAGGCGGAAGTCCTGGAACACGGCGCCGATCTGGCGGCGCAGGTGCGGGACCTTCCACGACGACAGGTTGCCGAGCTCCTTGCCGGCCACGAACACGCGCCCGGCGGAGGCCCGCTCCTCGCGCAGCACGAGCCGCAGGAACGTGGACTTGCCGGAGCCGGAGGCCCCGACGAGGAACACGAACTCGCCCCGTTCGACGTCCAGGGACACGCGGTCCAGCGCTGGTCGGGCGCCGCGCGCGTAGACCTTGGTGACGTTCTCGAATCGGATCACGACATCGGGGGCCAGTGCTCGGGGACAGGCGGGGAACTGCTGCTGGCCTCGTCGAGACTAGGCAACGTGAGGTGCCCCACGTGCACCTGACACGCCGTCCACGGCCTGTGAGAACGAGCGCCGGTCCGCTTCGTCCACATTCGGCCAGGTCAGCGCGACACGGCCCAGAACGCGCTCAGCCGGACGCGGTGCGCCGCTCGCCGACCGTGCGCGGCATCGGCACGTCCTGCCCCGCGTCGTCGTCCTCGTCTCCGCCGCCGCGGCGCGCCTCGAGCGTGCCGAGCGGGTCCTCCAGGACGTCGGCGAACGCGACCTCGGCGGCGCCGATGAGCTGCGCGTCGGACCCGAGCTCCGAGCGGACCAGGAGGGCCTGCTCGCGGATCGGTCCGAGCGCCCGGGCGAACGCCTCCGCGAGGGTCGGCTCCATCGTCGGGTAGAGCGCGCCGAGCGTGCCGCCGAGCACGACGACCCGCGGGTTGAACAGGTTGACGAGGCTCGCCAGCCCGATGCCGACCCACTCCCCCGTCTTGCGCACGCCCGCGACCGCACGCCGGTTGCCGATGCCGACGTCGCTGAGCACGTCCTCGATCTCCGACTCGCGCGGGTCGCGACCGACGGCCCGGATGATCGCGGCGTCGCCGATCTCCGCCTCCCAGCACCCGCGCGCACCGCACGAGCACACGCGCCCCCCGGGCTTCACGACGATGTGCCCGACCTCGCCCGCGTACCCGCCGGCGCCCTTGAGCAGCTCGCCGTCGACGACGACCCCGCCGCCGACGCCCGCCTCGCCGCGCACGTACAGCACGTCCTGCTGGCCCCGCGCCGACCCGCGCAGGTACTCCGCGACGACACCCAGGTCGCCGTCGTTGCCGACCGCGATCGGGAACCGCCCCTCGGTGGCGACCCGCAGCAGGTCGGCGAGCGGGACCTCGTGCCAGCCGAGCGGCGGCGACCGCCGCACCAGCCCGTCCGGCTGGCGCACGCTGCCGGGCACCGACACGACGACCCCGAGGCACACCGACCCGGGCGTCGCGCGGCTGTCCATCTCACGCGTGAGCGTCGCGATGAGGTCCACGACCCCCGCCACGTCCATCGGCGTGGTCTGGTGCAGCCGTCGTCTGACCTGGAGCATGTAGCCGCCCAGGCCCACGCGCGCCGCGCCGACGCCCGACGGCGTGACGTCGAACGCCAGCACGTGCACGCTCGTGCTCACGGGCTCCACGACGTTCGACGGGCGGCCCTTGCCGCGGACGACGCCGGGCCGCTCCCGCACGAGGCCCGTCTTGACGAGCTCCGAGGTGAGCGACCCGACGGTCGACCTGTTGAAACCGGTGGCCGCGACGATGTCCGAGCGGGACGCCGGGCCGTGGAAGTGGAGCAGGCGGAGCACCGCGGACAGGTTCTGCCGCCGCACCTCGTCCTGCGCGGACGCGTCCGCGCGCCGCACGACAGGACCAGCCCCGAGCCGCACCGCCTGCCCCCTTCAGCCCGCCAGCTCCGTGCGCTAGCCCCGTCCTGTCGCCCGTGCCCGACGGCGCGAGAGTGCGTCCACGCTGGCGGCGCCGGCGAGCACGAGGCCCGTGACCACGTACTTGACGCCCGCCGAGTACCCGAGCAGTCCCATGCCGTTGTCGATGACCGCGATCACCATGCCACCGATGATGGCGTCGATGATGCGGCCCTTGCCGCCGAACAGCGACGTGCCACCGATGACGGCCGCACCGACCGCGTACAGCAGCACGTTCGAGCCGCCCTGGTTCGGGTCCACCGAGTTGGCGCGGGACACCGCGAAGATGCCGGCGGTCGCCGCCATCGTCGAGCAGATCATGAAGCACGAGATGCGGACCCACGACACCCGGATGCCCGCGCGGCGTGTCGCCTCGGCGTTCCCGCCGACCGCGTAGATGTGCCGGCCGAACGCCGTCCGCATGAGGACGAACCCGAGCAGCAGCGCGATGACGATGATGATCGGGACGACGATCGGGACGCCCTTGATCGACTTGATGTCCGGCCGCGGCCCGCGCTCCATGTTGAGCTCGTAGACGGTGACGAACACGACGACCGCGAGCACCACGATCTTGATGACGACGAGCTGGATCGGCTGGGCGAGCAGTCCGCGCTTGCGGCGCTGGCTCCAGTTCCACAGCCCGCTGAACGCGTAGGCGCCCACGCTGGCGATCGCGAGCACCCACCCGAGGATCGGCGGCACGTTGTTGTTCTCGAGCGCCAGGATCACCTTGTCGGTGACGGAGATGTTGCCGCCGTTGCCGATCATCAGCAGCACCACGCCCTGGAAGGCGAGGAACGCCGCCAGGGTCGCGACGAACGACGGGATGCCGATCTTCGCGATGATCAGCCCGAGCAGCAGGCCGATGACGACACCCGTGACGAGCGCAGCGACGACGGCCAGGTACCAGGGCCAGCCGTAGCGCGTGATCGTCAGCGCGAGCACCGTCCCGCAGACGCCCGACGCGAAGCCGGCCGACAGGTCGATCTCGCCCAGGAGCAGGACGAACACGAGCCCCATGGCGATGAGCATCACGACCGCGCCCTGCTGGAACAGGTTCGCGACGTTGACGTTGGTGATGAACTTCTCGGGCCGCAGCGCGAAGAACGCACCGCTCAGCACGACGAGCGCGAGGATCGCGGGGAGCGACCCCATGTCGCCGCCGCGGACCTTGCTGACGTAGGCCTGGACGGCCTCGGAGAAGGTCGGCTGCTCGACGTTCCCGGCGAGGTGCGACAGCGACTGGGCCGGCTTCTCCGACGGGGAGAGGGTCGGGGTGCTCATGCGCGGGTGCTCCCGTTCGCGTCGGTGGTGGGGGCGTCGGCGACGGCCGGGGCTGCCGCGGCGACCGGGACGGCCGGGACGTTCGAGGACGAGCCGCTCGTGATGAGCTCGATGACCTCGGCCCGCGAGCTCTCGGCGGTCCGGACCTGGGCGGCGGTCTGCCCGAGGTAGAGGACGTTGATGACGTCGGCGACCTCGAAGACGTCGTTCATGTTGTGCGAGACGAGCACGACCGCGAGCCCCGCGTCGGCGAGCCGCCGCACGAGCTGCAGCACCTGCTCGGTCTGCGCCACGCCGAGGGCCGCGGTGGGCTCGTCGAGGATGACGACGCGGCTGTTCCACAGCACCGCACGTGCGATGGCGACCGTCTGGCGCTGGCCGCCGGACAGGCTCGCGACGTGCTGGCGGATGGAGCGCACCGTCCGCACGGACAGGCTCGCGAGGACCTCCGCGGCCCTCGTCTCCATCTTCGCCTCGTCGAGCCGGATGCCCTTCTTCAGCTCCCGGCCGAGGAACATGTTGTGGACGATGTCGAGGTTGTCGCACAGGGCGAGGTCCTGGTAGACGACCTCGATGCCCATCTCGCTCGCCTTGGCGGGGTCGGAGATGTGGGCGGGCTCGCCCTCGAAGAACACCTCGCCGGCGTCGAACGGGTAGATGCCCGCGATGCACTTGATGAGCGTCGACTTGCCGGCGCCGTTGTCGCCGACCAGGGCGGTGACCTCACCGGCCCGCGCGACCAGGTCCACGCCCCGCAGGGCATGCACCGCGCCGAAGTTCTTCCGCCCGCCGCGGACCTCCAGTGAGGGCGGCGGGGCCAGGTCGGGTGCGCCGTGCGCTGGGGTTCTCATCGTCCACCTCGTCGTGTCCTGCGGTTCGGCGTGGTCGCCGGGTCACCGCTGCCGTGGGGGCCGAGCCGCCGCCGTCGGACCGTGTCCGTCGCGGTCGGTGGCTCGTCCGGGGGTGCTGTCCGCTCTCCTGCGGATCTGCGCGCGTCGCGCGGCCTCGCCTCAGGCCGGGCCGAGCGACGTGCGCCCGGCCGGTCCGTCACGGGGGACGGACCGGCCGGGTGCTCCCGTCGGTGATCGCACCCTCATGGGGCGACCACCGACGGGTCCGTGCTCAGGAGATGCCCGCCTCCGCGCACTTGTCGGCGAGCTCGGCGGTGCACACCTTGTCCTTCGTGGTGAAGCCGTCCGCGATGACGTCCTTGACGTTGTCGAAGTAGATCGCCTCCGGCTTGAGCAGCACGGCCTTGACCTCCTTCTTCGTCTCGGTGTCCGTCACCGTGCCGGTCGCCTGGCTGGAGGCGTCCTCACCCTTGGCGAGCGCGACGGCCAGACCGGCGGCCGCGTCGGCCTCCTTCTTGATGGCCTTGTAGACGGTCATGCACTGGTCGCCCGCGAGGATGTTCTGCAGGCCCTGGTCGGTCGCGTCCTGACCCGTCACCGGGATCGTGCCGTTGACGCCGTTCTTCTTCAGCACGTTGATCACCGAGTTGGCGAGACCGTCGTTCGCGGCGAGCACGCCGTCGATCGCCCCGCCCGTGGTGGTCCACTGCTGCTCGAAGATCGTCTGCGCCTGCTTGTTGTCCCAGTCCGGGACGGCGTCGTCGGCGACCTTCGTGTAGTCACCCGAGTCCATCTTCGCCTTGAGGGCCTCGACGGCACCGGCGTTGAACAGCGTCGCGTTGTTGTCCGTCGGCGAGCCGTTGAGGAACGCGATCTTGGCCTGCGACTTGCCGTTGTCGTCCAGGCACTTCTGCAGACCGGCACCCTGCAGGCGACCGACCTCCGTGTTGTCGAACGACACGTAGAAGTCCGCGCCGCCGCCGAGGGTCAGGCGGTCGTAGTCGATCGTCGGGACGCCCTGGTCCTTGGCCTTCTGGAGGACGGCCTTGCCGGACCCGGAGTCGAGGTTGACGATCACGAGGACGTCGACGCCGTTGGTGAGCATCTGGTCCGCGATCGTCTGGAACTGCGTCTTGTCGCCCTGCGCGTTCTGGATGTCGGCGTCGACGCCGGCAGCCTCGAACGCCGCCTTGAGGAGCGGCGCGTCGGCCGTCTCCCACCGGGCGGACGACTTCGTGTCGGGCAGGATCACGCCCACGCTCGGGCGGTCGCCGCTACCGCTGCTCGCGGTGTCGTCGCTCCCCGCGTCGTCGCCGCTCGAACAGCCGGCCAGCAGCAGCCCGGTGGCCATCACGGCCGCCGTCCCCAGGAACATGCTTCGTCGCATCGGTCTCCCTCTCGTGACGACGCCCCATTGCGCTCGTCTCCACCCGGCGCTGGGCGCTCGGACATATGTTGCGTGCCACAACATATGAGCGGGTGGTCCAGGTCACAAGCAGTTTCGGATGTTCCGTGGTCAAACTGTGACCTTTGCGCCACCCGAACGAGGTGCAGGTTCGCTCATCCGGCTCTCATGTTGCGGCGGGCAACATATCCCCGGCGTGCTCGGTGAGCGCTCGCCGGAGCGCGGAGCGCCCGCCTGACGCGGCTCCTGAGTCTGCCCGGGTCTCCCGACGGGGGACAGCGGGTGCTCCCGGCCGGCGCCCGCGGACCGGTCCTCCTCGACACGCGGCCGGGACCGGACGCCCGCGCAGGACGCACGACGCCCCTCCCCGCGGGTGCGTGGAGGGGCGTCGGAACGGCTGGGGCGGCGGGCTCGACCCGGCGCCTCCGGTCGAGTCAGGAGTCGGCGAGCTCCTGCGACTTGCGCCAGCGGATCCCGGCCTCGATGAAGTCGTCGATGTCCCCGTCGAACACCGCGCTCGGGTTGCCGACCTCGTGCTCCGTCCGCAGGTCCTTGACCATCTGGTACGGCTGCAGCACGTACGACCGCATCTGGTCGCCCCAGCTCGCCTTCACGTCGCCCGCCAGCGCCTTCTTCTTCGCGTCCTCCTCGGCCTTGCGGACCAGGAGGAGACGCGACTGCAGCACGCGCAGCGCGGCGGCACGGTTCTGGATCTGCGACTTCTCGTTCTGCATCGAGACGACGATGCCCGTCGGGATGTGCGTCATGCGCACCGCGGAGTCGGTCGTGTTGACGGACTGCCCGCCCGGGCCCGACGAGCGGAACACGTCGACCTTGATCTCCGACTCGGGGATCTCGACAGAGTCGTTCGACTCGATGAGCGGGATCACCTCGACGGCCGCGAAGCTCGTCTGACGACGGCCCTGGTTGTCGAACGGCGAGATCCGCACCAGGCGGTGCGTGCCGGCCTCGACCGACAGGTTCCCGAACGCGTACGGCACCTTCACCTCGAACGTCGCCGACTTCAGGCCGGCCTCCTCGGCGTAGCTCGTGTCGAGCACCGCCGTCGGGTAGTTGTGGCGCTCGGCCCAGCGCAGGTACATCCGCAGCAGCATCTCCGCGAAGTCCGCTGCGTCGACGCCACCGGCGCCCGAGCGGATCGTGACGACGGCCTCGCGCTGGTCGTACTCGCCCGAGAGCAGCGTGCGCACCTCGAGCTCGCCGAGGTCCTTCCTGATCGCGACGAGGTCGTGCTCGGCCTCGGCCAGCGCGTCCTCGTCCTCCATCTCGACCGAGAGCTCGACGAGCGTCTCCAGGTCGTCGATGCGGCCGCCGAGCTTGGAGACGCGCTCCAGCTCCGACTGCGTCGACGACAGGGCGCTCGTGACCTTCTGGGCGGCCTCCGGGTCGTCCCACAGGTCCGGTGCCGACGCCTGCTCCGACAGCTCGGCGATCTTCGCCTTGAGCGCGGTCGGGTCGCTCACCGCCTGGATGGACTCGAGCGTGGAGCGCAGGCTGCGGATCTCGGAGGGGAAGTCGGTGGTGGCCACAACCGTCCAGGCTACCGGTGTTTGTCACCCCGTCGGCGCGCAGACGGCGGACGGCCGTCACCTGGGGACGGTCGGAGGGCCGCCGGTGAGCAAGCCGTCGGACCGGCCACCCCGGGCGGGTGGCCGGTCCGACGGACGGTCCGACGGCCCGTCACGACGCCCGGGCGACGGACTCCGCCTGGAGCGCTATGCCGTCGGTCCACGGCGCCAGCACCCAGCTCACCACCGCGGGCCTCGCGACCGCCCCGAGCCGCACCTCGGCCGACCGCCCGTCGGGCGTGGTGGCGGACAGGACGGTCAGGTCGTCGAGTCCGGCAGCCGCTCCCGGGTTGTCGCGCAGGTAGTCCTCGACGGCCACGCGGACGCTCGCGTCCGACAGCGGCAGCCCGGCGCCGTTGCCCGCACCGGACGGGAAGTACCCGTGCTCGGCGAGGGCGTCGGCCGACTCCAGCGCGACCAGGTCCGCGAGCGCGAGGAGCCGCTTGCGCTCCAGGTGCACGGCGGTCGCGGAGGCGACGACGGTGACGAGCAGCAGCGCGATGACGACGTAGCCGAGCGTCAGGACGAGGATCTGCCCGTCGTCGCCCCGCACCTCCCGCCCGCGGGCAGCGAGCCTCCCGATCCCGGCCCTCACGACCGGCTCCGGAAAGCGTCGACGGCCGCGACCCGCTCGGCGCTGACCGGCACCTCGAGCGGGACCGCGCCCCGGACGAAGTCCGGCACGAACGGCAGCGGCACCAGGATCTCGACGCGAGCCCCGACCCGGGCACCCGGCACCAGGCACGGCGTGCTCGAGCAGCTCAGCGACAGCGCCTCCGCGGGGTCGTCGTCGAACGACTGGTCCCGCAGGGCGATCCCGACCGAGGCCACCGCACGCCGCGCACCCGCGCTCTCCGAGTCGGCCGTCACGTACGACCGCGCGGCCTCGCGGGCGGCACCCTCGGCGGCGAACGTCGCCGCCTGGACGCGTCCGAGCACCAGCGTGAGGTACACGATCGGCACGAGCAGCACCACGGACAGGCCGAGGAACTCGAGGATCGCGTTGCCCGCCTCGGGGTCGCACCCGCAGACCCGTTCCCGGACGGTGGCCCACGCCCGACGGCACCGAGTCACGGGTTCTCCTCCAGCGCGTGCCCGTGCACGGTGAGCCGGCCGCCGGGACCGAGCAGCCCGAGGACCGGCAACGGGCTGCTGACCCGGACGTCCACGACGTCCTGCCCGTCGAGCGTCGTCCGGACCGCGGTGACGTCACCCGAGTACGTCGACGAGAGCGCCTGCTCGATCAGCATCCGCGTGCGCTCCGCCCCGTCGGCCGGGGTGTGACCGGAGAGCGCCGCGTACCGCGCGCCCTCGGCCGCGCAGTCGACGAGCGTGTTCCGCACGTGCTGGACGACCGCGAGCTGCAGCACGGCGGCGAACAGGATCGTGACGAGGGCGCCGACGAGCGCGAAGTCGACGATCGCAGAGCCGTCGTCCGGACCCGTCAGGGGCCGGTGACGCCCGAGATCGCCTCCTCGAACACCTCGCCGAGCTCCCGGCCCGCCACGAGCCACAGCGCGGTCACCAGCCCGGCGGTCATGAGCGTGACGAGCACCCAGCCCGGGACGTCGCCACGGTCGACCGGGTCGTCCTGCCCGCGAGCCCGCTCGTAGCACCGGGTCGCGACCGCTCGGCTCCACTGGGTCGCCCGCACCGCGAGGTGCAGGTGCCGTTCCGCCGTCCTGGCGTAGGTCATCGGTGTCTCCTTCGTTGTCATCCACCCGGTCGTCCGCCCGGTCGTCGTCCACCCGGACGTCCTCCGGGTCATCCATCTGGTCGTCCATCTGGTCGTCCACGCGTGCGTCCACCCGGGCCTCGACCCGACGTCGGGACGTGCTCGCGAGCAAGGTCGCCTCGGTGCGGCGAGACCGACCCGTCCCAGACCGACCCGTCACAGACCGACCCTCAGCACCACGAGGCTCGGGAACACGGCGAAGACGACGGTGATCGGCAGGATCAGGAACACCACCGGGACCATCATCAGCACCTCCTTGCGCCCGCCCTGCTCCATGAGTGCCCGCCGCCCCTCCTCGCGCACGTCCTGGGCCTGCGCCCGCAGGACCTCGGCGAGCGGCGTGCCGCGCTCGACCGCGACCGCGACGCCCTCCGCGAACCGCGCCAGCGCGGCGAGGCCGGTCCGGTCGGCGAGCCCGTCGAGCGCGACGGTGAGCGGTGCACCCGCGCGGGCGTCCGCGAGGGTCCGGGCGAGCTCGCCGGTGAGCTCGCCGTGCGTGGAGCGGACGACCCGCTCGAGCGCACCGACTGCCCCCTCCCCCGCCCCGACCGCCAGGGCGAGGAGCTCCGCGACGGTCGGCATCTCGGCGAGCATCCGGGCCTCCCGCTGGGCGACCTCCCGGCTCAGGAGCCAGTCTCGGCCGAGCACACCGGTGACCCCGCAGAGCACCACCAGCATCACCAGGGCGACCGCGGACGTCTGCCGGACGGACAGCAGCGCGAGCGCTAGACCCAGCCCGGCGGCCAGGCCGACGACGCCCCAGACGACCTGGCCGGCGCGGAACTGCTCGACCGTGTCGGGGCGACCCGCCCGGGAGAGCCGCCGCCGGAGGTCGGGCGTCGTCGAGCCGACCCGTGCGACGAACCGCACCGCGTCGGCCATGACGGGGGCGATGAGTCGCTCCACGGTCGGCAGCGCGCTGTGCGCGACGGGGGCTCGCAGCAGCCGCGACCCGGTGGCACGCGGGCGCAGGTACGGCGCGAGCCGCTGGTCGAGGCCGATCCGGCGGGCGCGCAGCCGGGCGACGACGAGCAGGATCCCGAGGCTGCCGAGCAGGCCGGCGAGCGCTCCCTGCACCGCCGGGCTCACCGCAGCACCCGCGGGTCCTCGGGCAGCCGCGCGATGCGGAGCATGGCGAGGTAGGCGACGACCGTGCAGGCGCCGCCGACCAGGAGGACCGCGAGACCCTGCGCGGTGTCGTACGCCCGTGCGGCCTCGGGTCGCGTCGAGAGCAGCGCGAGCACGATCCAGGGGGCCGCGACGGCGAGCCGTGCGGCGTAGACGGTCCAGCTCTGCCGCGCCTCGAGCTCGCCGCGGGTGCGCAGGTCGTCGCGCAGGAACGTCGACAGCGTGCGGAGCAGCCGGCCCAGGTCGGTGCCGCCGACGTCGCGGGTGAGGCGAAGCGACTCGACGATCCGGTCGGCGACAGGGTCGGCGAGCCGCAGCTTGAGTGCGTCGAGGCACTCCCCGAACCGACCGGTAGCGCGGTAGTCCTCGGCGAACGCGAGAAACGGTGCGCGGAGCTCGACGGGCCCGCGCTCCGCGATCTGGGCGACCGCCTCGGGCAACGAGAGCCCGGCGCGGATGCCCGAGGCGAGGTGGTCGACGACCTCGGGCCACAGCTGCCTCAGCCGGGACCGACGACGCCGCGCCCGGCCCCGCACGAGCGCCGACGGCGCGAACCCCGCGAAGACGCCGAAGCAGAGCGCGATCGACGGGACGCGCGTGACCACGATGCCGACCAGCAGCGCCACGATGCCGAGCCCGACGCTCGTGAGCACCAGACCGGCCGGCGTCACGCCGTCCATCCCTGCCTGGACGAGCGTGTCCCGGGTGCGGTCGCTCCAGCCTGGCCTGGCCGTGGTGGGCCGCTCGACCGGCGCCCACCACGACCACCACACGCAGGCGAGACCCGCACCGAGGAGCAGCCCGACGACGACGCCCACGACGCCTCAGCCCCGCCCGCGCAGCAGCGCGGCCAGGTCGGTCCCGGTGCGGGCGAACCGCTCCGGGTGCGGCGGGAAGCCCTCGGCCCGGACGAGCTGGCCGCCGCGCGTGGTGAACACGTCCGCTGTCTCGACGACCCCCTGCTCCACCCGCCCGGGCACGGCGACGACCTCGCGCACCTGGCGCCGGCCGTCGACCTCGATCCCGAGGTGCACCACGAGGTCCACCGCCGACGCGACGGTCGGCACCACGAACCGGTCCGACACGTTCTCGCCGGCCAGCAGCGGCAGGGTGCACAGCTTGGTGAGTGCCTCGCGCGCGGAGTTGGCGTGGATCGTGCACATCGCCGGGACGCCCGCGTTGAGCGCGATCAGCAGGTCGAGCGCCTCCGCCTCTCGCACCTCCCCGACGAGCAGCCGGCTGGGCCGCATGCGCAGGGCCTCCTTGACGAGGCGACGCAGCGGGATCTCGCCCGTGCCCTCGAGGCTCGGCTGCCGGCACTGCATCGCGACCCAGTCGCGGGCGGTGAGCCGCAGCTCGAAGACCTCCTCGCACGAGATCACGCGCTCCCGCGGCGGGATGGCGCCGCACAGGGCGTTGAGCATGGTGGTCTTGCCGGCCTGGGTCGACCCCGACACGAGCACGTTGAGCCCGGCCCGCACGGCGGCGTGCAGGAACGCCGCCGCGTGCGGCGTCAGCGACCCGAGTGCCACGAGGTCGTCGAGGCTCGTCGCCCGGACGACGTACTTGCGGATGTTGACGCTCCAGTGCCGCCGGGTGACGTCCGGGATCACGGCGTGCAGCCGCTCCCCGCCGGGCAGCGACGCGTCCACGATCGGGCTGGACAGGTCGAGCCGTCGGCCGGACACCTTCAGCATCTGCTCGACGAGGTCCCGCACCTGGCCCTCGGTGAGCATCGTGGTGGTGAGCTCGGCCTCGCCCCGCCGCGCGACGAACACCTGGCTGGGCGCGTTGATCCAGATCTCCTCGACCTCGGGGTCGTCGAGGTACCTCTGCAGCGGTCCGAGCCCGGCGACGGCGTCGACGACGGCCTTGTGCGCGGCCGCCGCGTCGGTGAGCGGCGGCACCGCACCGACCACGGAGCGCTCGTCGTAGTCCGCGATCGCGTCCGTCACCAGGGCGACGACCCCGGCCCGGTCGCGTGCGGGGTCGAGCCCGCTGCGGCGGATCAGCTCCCGGACCTCGTGCTCGAGGATCGCCACGCCGTCCACGGCCGCCTCCGCCCGTTTCGTCCGATTTCCGTCTCGGGTGAAGGTAGAGCACGGCGTCCGGCCGCACGTCCGGTTGTCCACAGTCCAGACGACGCCGCGACACCGCCCCGTGGGTCCCGCGGACCGGTCACCACCGGGCACTACCGTGTGAGCGTGAACACGAGCGCGACCAGCACCCCGGCCCTGACCGCCCCGCCGTCCGGCACGTACGCCCTGCCGTCCGGCGCCCAGCACGTCCTCGAGCGGGGCGCCCATCGCGCCGTGGTCGCGGCCGTGGGGGCGAGCGTGCGCGAGTACACGGTCGACGGCCGGGACGTCGTGCTGCCGTTCGACGAGGACGTCATCGCGCCCGCGTTCTCCGGTGCCGTGCTCGCGCCGTGGCCGAACCGCCTGCGGGACGGCGAGTACACGTTCGACGGGGTCGACCACGAGGTCCCCGTCACCGAGCACGCCCGCCGCACCGCGCTGCACGGCCTCGTCGCCTACACGGCGTTCGTCGAGGTCTCGTCGGGCCCGGACCACCTGACGCTCGAGCACGTCGTGGTGCCGACGCCCGGGTACCCGTGGTCGCTCCGGCTGCGCGTGACGTACACGCTGGGCGACACGGGGCTCACGGTCCACGTCGCCGCGACGAACCTCGGCAGGAGCACCGCACCGTACGGGATCGGCTTCCACCCATGGCTCTCGCCCGGCGACGCGACGGTCGACGAGTGCACCCTCCAGGTCGACGCCACCCACCGGGTCACCGTCGACGACCGTCTCCTGCCGACCGGCGACGAGCCGGTCGCGGGCCGGTACGACCTGCGGACCCCCACGGTCCTGCGCGGGACCGCGCTCGACGACGCCTGGCTGGGGATGCTCCGCGACGACGAGGGCCTGTCCTGGATCCGGCTCGCCGGACCGGACGGGCGGACGGCCGCGCTGTGGGCGGACGCGTCGCTCGACACGTGGCAGGTCTGCACGGGCGACGGCATCCCCGGCATCGACCGCGGTGGCGTGGCTGCCGAGCCGATGACCTGCATCGCCGACGCGTTCCGCACGGGTGACCGCCTGATCCGGCTGGAGCCGGGCGACACCCACGAGGTCACGTGGGGCCTGACGCTGCTCTGACGTCCGGGGAGGGGCCCGCTCGGGACCGGCCGCGGCCGGGACGGGCGGGACCCACCAGCGCGACACAGGCCGACCGTCAGCCGCGCCGGCCGTCAGCCGGATCAGCCGTCGTAGTACTCGCCGTCGGCCTTGACGCCCTTGACGTACTCCCAGTGCCACTTCTCGTAGGGCCCGCTGCCGCCCGACTGCGCCCACGCGGGGTTCTGCCAGCCGTAGGCGGGGCCGTTCTCGTTCAGCCAGGTCCACTTCGCGCCGGACGTCTGGTCCTGGCACAGGTCGACGGCGAGGCCCCAGCCGTGGTTGCTCTTCCCGGGGGCCGCCGCGAGGCCGCCCTTCTGGGCCTTGACGGCACGCTGCTGCGCGAGCGTCCGGTACCCGGAGCTCAGGCACAGGTCCACGCCGAACCGGGCCGTGAACGCCTGGTTGAACTCCGCGAGCGAGACCGCCGCGTCGGCGCGCAGCTGCGTGTGGCCGTCCCACAGGGTGCACAGGTCGGCGGTCCGGAGCAGGCCGTTCTGACCGGGCGCACGCGTGGACCCGTCGCAGCCGGCGAGGACCGAGCGGTCCTCGTCGCGGCTCGCGCTCACCGCGTCGCGGTCGAGCAGCGCACCGTCGGCCGCGATGAGCGAGGCCGGCGGGAGCGCCGAGAGCGTGGTGCCGGTGAGGGCCGAGACGGTCGACGGGAGCGTCGAGTCGGCCAGTGCGTCGTAGCTCGCGGTGCCGGGGCCGGCGAACGCACCCTGGCTCACGGCCGGGATGATGACCGTGCCGCCGGCGAGGCAGCCGAGCACACCGAGCCGCACGACGAGCCGCGAGGGGCGGCCCGCGCGGCGGACGGGCGCCTCGGGGCCGCGAGCCGGACGGTGCCGTGACGAGACCAGGTGGGCCGTTCCGGCCGCAGCAGGAGCGGTGGGTTCGGCCGCGACGTCGAGCACCGGCTCGACCGGAGCGGCGGCCTCGGCCGGAGCAGCAGGAGCCGTGGGGCGGACGGCGGCCGGCGCGGCCGAGTCGGCCGTCGCGGGCCGTGACGACGCCCACGTCGGGGTCGTGGGAGCCGAGGACGCCCGGGAGGACGTGCCCGGCACGGTGCGGGCCGCGTCGGTGGCGCGGGCCACGGGAACCGCTCGCGCCGCGGGATCGGCTGCAGGCGCGACCCGGGCCGCGGGTGCGACCCGAGCGGCGGGTGCGACAGCGGCGGCCCCGGCGTCGGGCGCGGCAGCAGGCGTCACGGCAGCAGCGGGCCCGCCGCGGTGCGTGTCCCGCGAGAGGGCGGTCGGGCCGGTGGGCCGCAGGCTGGTGATCCGCGGCAGCCGGTCCGCGGCGGGGGCGTGGTCGGTCGCCGGTCGCAGCGCGGCGACGTCACGCGGGCGCTCGGAGACGGGCGGGAGTCCGGGCCCGGACTGCAGCGGGCGGTCGACCTGCGCAGGCAGGACGGCGACCGAGCGGGGCGGGGACGCCACGGGGGTCACGGTGGGGCGAGGGGCGGGTGCGTCGGCACCCTGCGGCGCGAGGGCCCGCCGCTCCGCCTCGCGGAGGCTGCGGCGCGTCGGGAGAGCCGTGCTCGGCTCTGCTCGATCAGACCCCACGACACCTCCCGTCCTCGTACGTCTCGCATCCCTGGGCGAACCGCCGCGGTCGTGCGCGGCACCCCTCTGCGGATGCCTCGTCGACCGCGGTCACGAAACCATAACGGCTCGCGGTCACGCTTCCAAGCCCCTGGACAGGCGTCCAGGGCGGCGCGACGGACAGATCGGGTCGACACGCCCGGACACCGAGGCGCGACACGCCGGGCGATTCGCGATCAGGCCGTCTGTCCCCGCTGCATGGCGTCCCGCACCTCACCGACGAGCTCCTCGAGGATGTCCTCGAGGAAGACGACGCCCACGGTCGTCCCGTCCGCGTCGACGCGAGCGAGGTGCGACCCCGACCGCTGCATCGCCGACAGGGCTTCCTCCACCTCGTCGAGCGGCGCGACGACCGCCAGCGTCCGCACCCGCCACATCGGCACGGGGACGTGCCGCCCGGGCCCGTCCGCGTAGAGGACGTCCTTCACGTGGAGGTAGCCGGTGGGCCGTCCGTCGTCGTCGAGCACCGGGAACCGGCTGAACCCGGTGCGTGCCACGAGCCGCTCGATGTCGTCGGGCGTGCTGTCGTGGTCCGCGGTGACGAGCCTGCCGACGGGGATCATGACGTCCTGCGCGGTGCGGTCGGAGAACTCGATGGCGCCCGTGAGCAGCCCCTGCTCGTCGGCGAGCAGCCCCTCCGCCTGCGAGCGCTCGACGATCGACTGCACCTCCTGGGCGGTGAAGGCCGAGGCGACCTCGTCCTTGGGCTCGACGCCCGCGAGCCGCAGCGCGTGGTTGGCGATCCAGTTGAGGACGGAGATCACGGGCCGCACCATGCGGGCGATCCACACGAGCGGAGGTCCGAACATCAGCACGGCCCGGTCGGGGCCGGCGACAGCGAGGTTCTTGGGCACCATCTCGCCGAGCACGACGTGCAGGTAGACGACGAGGGCGAGCGCGACGACGAACGCGATGACGTGCGTGAGGTCCTCGTCCACCCCGAGCACCGCGAGCGGGTCGGCGATGAGGTGCGCGATCGCGGGCTCCGCGACGACACCGAGGCTCGTCGAGCAGATCGTGATGCCGAGCTGGGCGCACGCGAGCATGAGCGAGACGTGCTCCATGGCCCACAGCACCGTGCGGGCCCGGCGGTCCCCCGCCTCCGCGAGGGGCTCGACGGCGCTGCGGCGCGCGGAGATGATCGCGAACTCCGCGCCGACGAAGAACGCGTTGCCCGCGAGCAGCAGGGTGGCGACGACGAGGGCGAGCGTGCTGTTCATCGCTCCTCACCGTCCTCGTCGGGCTCCTCGGAGACGCGGACGCGCTCGACGCGCCGGCCGGCCATGCGCTCGACCTCGACGCGGACACCGTCGACGACGACCGCGTCGCCCTCGTCGGGCACGCGCCCGAGCCGGAACATCAGCAGCCCGCCGAGCGTCTCGTAGGGCCCGTCGTCGGGGACCCGCAGGCCGGTCGTCTCCACGAGCTCGTCGGGGCGCAGGACGCCGGGCAGGAGCCACGAGCCGTCCTCGGAGCGAGCGGCGGAGGTACGTCGCCGGTCGTGCTCGTCCGCGACCTCGCCGATGAGCTCCTCGACGACGTCCTCGAGCGTCACGACACCAGAGGTCCCCCCGTACTCGTCGACCACGACCGCCATCTGCAGCCCGAGCCCACGCAGCTCGACGAGCAGCGGGCCGAGGTGCACGGTCTCCGGCACGCGGGGCGCGTCGACCATCAGCGCGACCGCCGAGACCTCGCCGCGCCGCTCGAAGGGCACGGTGATCGCTCGACGCAGGTGCACGAGGCCCTCGATGTCGTCGGCGGACTCGCCGATCACGGGGAACCGGGAGTGGCCGCTCTGGCGGGCGAGGGCGATGACGTCGGCGGCGGTGTCCTCGCGCCGGACGACGACGACCCGCTGCCGGTCGGTCATCACGTCGACGGCCGTGAGGTCGGTGAAGTCGATCGAGTTGGTGAGCAGCGTGGCGGTCGACTCGTCGAGCGTGCCGACCTCCGCGGAGCGCCGGACGAGCGCGGCGAGCTCCTGCGGGGAGCGCCCGCCGGACAGCTCCTCGCGCGGCTCGACGCCGACGGCACGCAGCAGGGCGTTGGCGCTCCCGTTGAACAGGGTGATGAGCGGGCGCAGCGCGGTGGTGAAGGCCCGCTGCAGCGGGGCGACCGCACGGGCGGTGCCCAGCGGGCGCGCGATCGCGAAGTTCTTCGGGATCAGCTCGCCGACCACCATGGAGAACCCGTTGACGAGCACGAGGGCGAGGATCGCGGCGAGCGCGCCGCTCCAGGGCGACGTGTCGAACGGCAGCCGCAGCAGCCGCGCGACGGCGGGCTGGGTGGTGTAGCCGAGCAGGATCGTGGTGAGCGTGATGCCGACCTGGGCGCCCGAGAGCTCGGTGGACAGCCGCCGTAGGGCGGCGAGCACGGACTGGCCCCGGCGGTCGCCCGGGCGCAGCTGCTTCTCGACGACACCCGGGTCGAGCGTCACGAGGGAGAACTCGCTCGCGACGAACACCGCCGTGCCGAGCGTGAGGAGCACCCCGAGGCCGACGAACAGCCAGTCGGTCATGAGTCACCACCGGGCGGACTGGTGCGCGGGCTGGTGGGCAGCGGTGCGGCGGACAGGACCATCGAGGGGCCGGCACAGTTCCTGCCGGGCGCGGATGCCCGACCGGAGGGCCGGCAGCTACTTGAGCTGCTCATCGTGGCGACATCATACGAGGACAGGACGCCTCACGACGGGTGGCCGACGACGCGCGCCTGCACCGGACCCGCACGAGTTGCGCACGCCTTCCGAGGTCGTCAGGGGTGCGCTGTGCCACGCTGACCTCATGATGAACAGCATCGGCGCCTCCGGCAGCGCGGCGGGAGGAACGGCGACCACGGTGCTCGTGGTCGAGGACGAGCCGGCCATCGCGCAGGCCATCGCCCATCGGTTCTCCGCGGAGGGCTGGCGGGTCGAGGCGGCGGGCGACGGGCTGACGGGCGTCGCGGCGGCGGCCCGGCTGCACCCGGACGTCGTCGTGCTCGACGTGATGCTGCCCGGCATCGACGGCCTCGAGGTGTGCCGTCGCATCCAGGCCGAGCGCCCGGTGCCCGTGCTGATGCTCACGGCGCGCGACGACGAGACCGACATGCTCATCGGTCTCGGCGTGGGCGCGGACGACTACATGACGAAGCCGTTCTCGATGCGCGAGCTCGTCGCCCGCACGAAGGCGCTGCTGCGCCGCACCGAGCGTGCCGCCCGCGCCGCGGAGCTCGCGCAGGCGGCGACGCCCGACCCGCCGCTCGTGATCGGCGACGTGACGGTGGACCGCGCCCAGCGTCGCGTGCTGCGCGGCGAGGACGAGGTGCACCTGACGCCGACGGAGTTCGACCTGCTGCTGGCCCTCGCCGGCTCGCCACGGACGGTCCTCACGCGCGAGCGCCTGCTCGCCGAGGTGTGGGACTGGGTCGACGCGAGCGGCACCCGGACGGTCGACTCCCACGTCAAGGCCCTGCGCCGCAAGCTGGGGCCGGACCTGATCCGCACGGTGCACGGCGTCGGCTACGCGTTCGAGCCCGCCGGCAGCGGGAACGGGCAGGAGCCCGAGGACGCGTGAGCGCACCGCGGCACGTGCGGGGCGAGGCGGGGCGCTCGCGGCTGCCCGACGTCCGCCCGCTCGACCGCTTCCGCTCGATCAAGATCAAGCTCGGCATCCTCGTGGCGGCGAGCGTCACGCTGGCGTCGTTCGTCACGTGGGTGGGGCTGTCGCGGCATCTCGGTCCGAGCCGGACGCTGCCGCTGGCGATCGCTGCGTCGCTCGTCGTCACGCAGGTGCTGGCGCGCGGCATGACGTCCCCGCTGCGCGAGATGACGCAGGCCGCACGCTGGATGGCGGCCGGCGACTACAGCCGTCGAGTGACGGCGTCGAGCGCCGACGAGGTGGGCCAGCTCGCGGACGCGTTCAACACGATGGCGGACGACCTGGAGCAGGCGGACTCGTTCCGCCGGGAGCTGATCGCGAACGTGTCGCACGAGCTGCGCACCCCGGTGACGGCGTTGCAGGCGCAGCTCGAGAACATCGTCGACGGGGTGTCCGACCCGGACCCGACGACGATGCAGGCGGCGCTGGCGCAGACCGAGCGGCTCGGCCGGCTCGTCGCGTACCTGCTGGACCTGTCGCGCCTGGAGGCGGGCGACGTGCCGCTGGAGATCAGCGAGGTACAGCTGGACGACTTCCTGCACGAGGCGGCCGACGGTGCGGCGCTGGTGGGGGCGAGCAAGCGGCTGACGTTCCCCGTCGTCGTCACCCCGCCCGACCTCACGGTCCCGGCCGACCCCGAGCGCCTGCACCAGGTGGTCGCGAACCTGCTGCACAACGCGGTGCGCCACTCGCCGCCGGACGACGAGGTGCGGCTGGAGGCGTCGCGGGTGGGCGGCGAGGTGCGGATCGACGTCGTCGACCACGGCCCCGGCATCGCACCCGCGCAGCGGCCGCACGTGTTCGAGCGGTTCGTGCGGGGCAACACGCCGGCGATCACGGGTCAGGGCTCGACGGGCGGGACGGGCCTCGGGCTCGCGATCGTGCGGTGGGCCGTCGAGCTGCACGGCGGGCGGATCGAGGTGGCCGACGTCGAGCCGGGCTGCACGATGCGCGTGACGCTGCCGGCGGGCGCCTCGGTCGGCGCACCCCGCGCCGGGCGCACCCCATTGTTCTAACTGGAATAGAACAGTAGCGTGGCGGCCATGGCACCGAGCCCTGGCACCGGGAGTGCCGTCCGGCACGACGACCGCACGATCCGCGTCGCCCACCTGTCGAAGTCGTTCGGCCAGGTGCGCGCGGTGGACGACCTGTCGTTCGAGGTCGTCCCCGGCCGGGTCACCGGCTTCCTCGGCCCGAACGGGGCGGGCAAGACGACGACCCTCCGGATGCTGCTCGGCCTGGTCCGGCCCACGGCCGGCACGGCGACGATCGGCGGCCGCACCTACGCCGAGATCCCGCACCCGGGCCGGACGGTCGGGGCCGCGCTGGAGGCGGCGAGCTTCCATCCCGGCCGCACCGCGCTCGACCACCTGCGGGTGTACACCCCCCAGGTGGGGGTCCCCGACGAGCGCGCCTCGGAGGTGCTCGAGCTCGTGGGGCTCGGCGCCGTCGCCGGCCGTCGGGTCGGCGGCTTCTCGCTCGGCATGCGCCAGCGCCTCGGGCTGGCGACGACGCTGCTCGGCGACCCGCCGGTGCTGCTGCTCGACGAGCCCGCCAACGGCCTCGACCCGGAGGGCATCCGCTGGCTGCGCGTGCTCCTGCGCACGCTCGCCGCCGAGGGGCGCACCGTCCTGGTGTCCAGCCACGTGCTGTCCGAGGTGCAGCAGACGGTCGACGACGTGGTCATCATCGCGGGCGGCCGCCTCGTGCACGCGTCCTCGCTCGGCGACCTCGCCCGGCTCGCCCGGCCACGCGTCAGGGTCACGTCGCCCGACGCGGCCGGCCTCGCCGCCCTCGTCGACCGCGCCGGCTGGACGCGCACCGCGCCGGACGAGCCCGGCAGGGCCGACCTGACGGACGTCACCGCCGCAGCGGTCGGTGCCGCCGCGTTCGCCGCGGGCGTCGAGCTGCACGAGCTGTCGAGCCGTGACGCCGGGCTCGAAGGGCTGTTCCTGGAGCTCGTCGGCACGGGCCCGGGAACAGGTGGCCCGACGGGCGCGGACGGGGCGGCCGCCTGATGCGCGCCGCGCTCGTCACCGAGTACCGCAAGCTCGTCACGACCCGGCTGTGGTGGATCCTGCTGCTCGCGATGGTCGTCTACATGGCGTTCCTCGCGGCGCTGCTGGCGTGGGGCGTCTCCGAGGGCGGGGGCATGTCGAGCACGGGCCAGGGCGGCTCGGACGACCTCGCGCTGACCCCCGAGGGCGTCACCCGGTCCGTCTACACGATCGCCGTGACGTTCGGGTACGTGTTCCCGCTCGTGGTCGGTGCCCTCACGTACCCGGCCGAGCTGCGGCACCAGACGATCACGCCGACGTTCCTCGCCGAGCCGCGTCGCACCGTCGTGGTGCTGGCCAAGCTGGCGTCCGGCACCGCCCTGGGCCTCGTGTTCGGCGTGGCCGGCACCGCCGCCGCCGTCGGCGCGGGCGCGACGGTCCTGGGGCTGCTCGGGCAGCCCACCTTCCTCGACGTCCCGGCGACCTGGCGCACCCTGGCCCTGTCCGCCGTCGCGCTGGCGCTGTGGGCGTTCGTCGGCGTGGCGCTCGGGACGGTGCTCACCAACCAGGTGGCGGTCGTGGTGGTCGTCCTCGCGTTCACGCAGTTCGTCGAGCCCGTCGTGCGGTTCACGCTGTCGCTGACGTCGTGGGGTGCGCAGGTCGCGTCCTACCTGCCGGGGGCGGCGGGCGAAGCCGTCTCGGGCGGCACCTTCTACTCCGAGTCGGGTCTCGGGGAGCTCCTGCCCTGGTGGCAGGGCCTGCTGGTGCTGCTCGGGTACGGCGTCCTGTTCGCGACGATCGGCCGGTTCACCCGGGTCCGGCGCGACATCACGTGAGGATCGCCCGTCTCGACCAGTGAGATTCTCGATTCTCATCAGGTGACTGGGGCCGGTCGAGGCATGACCTCGCCGGACACGTGGCGCACCCGGCCTTGAGCCCGCGCGTGGCACCACGTTGCCCGCCGTTGACCCTGTTGTGCCGACGGGGTGAAACCGTCGTGAGAACGTCTCCGACCGCCGGTCCCGTGAACGGGCCGGACCCGTCCCACGTCGTAGTGTTGTCATCAACAGATCCGGCGACGACGCGGTCACGAACCGCAGGCGGAAGTGGGCGATCCCAGCGTGACCCAGAAGGCGGAGCCTGACTCGACGCGTGCCGATTTCGGCGCGAACGAATGGCTTGTGGACGAGCTGTACCAGCAGTACCTGCAGGACCGGAACGCGGTCGACCCCGCGTGGTGGGACTTCTTCGAGGGTTACAAGCCCGAGGAGTCCACCACGGACGGCTCCCCCGCCCCGGCCGGCACCAACGGCAGCACGTCGGCCCCACCGGCACCCGCCGCCCCGGCTGCACCTGTGGCGGCCGCCCCGACGGCCCCCGCAGCCCCTGCGCCCGCCGCTCCCGCCCGGCCCGCGACGTTCGTCGAGCCGCCCGCGATCACGTCGCCCATCGCGACCGCGCAGCCCGCCACCGCGCCGTACGCCGAGGTCGCCCAGCGCCCCGCGCGTGCCGACGAGCCCGAGGGTGAGGACGACGTCCAGAAGCTGCGCGGCCCCGCGGCCCGCGTCGTCACGAACATGGAGGCGTCGCTCGAGGTCCCGACGGCCACGTCGGTGCGCGCCATCCCGGCCAAGCTCATGGTCGACAACCGCATCGTGGTGAACAACCACCTGTCGCGCGGCCGCGGCGGCAAGATCTCGTTCACCCACCTCATCGGCTACGCGCTGGTCGAGACGCTGGCGGAGATGCCGGCGATGAACGCCTCGTACACGCTCGTCGACGGCAAGCCCGGCGTGAACCAGCCGGCGCACGTGAACCTCGGCATCGCGATCGACCTGGCCAAGCCGGACGGCACCCGCCAGCTGCTGGTGCCGTCCATCAAGAAGTCCGACACGCTCGACTTCGCGCAGTTCTGGACGGCCTACGAGGACGTCGTGCGGCGCGCGCGCGGCGGCAAGCTCACGGTCGACGACTTCGCCGGCACCACCATCTCGCTGACCAACCCCGGCACCATCGGCACCGTGCACTCGGTGCCCCGCCTGATGCAGGGGCAGGGCACGATCGTCGGCGTCGGCGCCATGGACTACCCGGCGGAGTTCGCGGGCACGTCCGAGGACCGGCTCAACATGATGGGCGTCTCGAAGGTCCTCACGCTGACCTCGACGTACGACCACCGGATCATCCAGGGCGCCCAGTCCGGCGACTTCCTGCGGATCCTGTCCGTCAAGCTCCTCGGCGAGGACGGCTTCTACGACCGCGTCTTCGCCGCGCTCCGCGTCCCGTACGAGCCGGTCCGCTGGGTCCGCGACTCGTCGACCGACTCGGACGCCGAGGCCATCAAGCCGGCGCGGATCGGCGAGCTCATCCACTCCTACCGGTCGCGCGGCCACCTCATGGCGGACACCGACCCGCTCGCCTACCGCCAGCGCAAGCACCCCGACCTGGACATCCAGAACCACGGGCTGACGCTGTGGGACCTGGACCGGAGCTTCCCCACGGGCGGGTTCACGGGCAAGCCCCGCGCCAAGCTCCGCGACGTCCTCGGCCTCCTGCGCGACTCGTACTGCCGCACGATCGGCATCGAGTACATGCACCTGCAGGACCCGCGCCAGCGCCGCTGGCTCCAGGAGCGCCTCGAGTCGGGCTACGCCCGCACCCCGCGCGAGGACCAGCTGCGCATCCTGCGCCGCCTCAACGCCGCCGAGGCCTTCGAGACGTTCCTGCAGACGAAGTACGTCGGCCAGAAGCGCTTCTCGCTCGAGGGCGGCGAGTCCGTCATCGCGATCCTCGACGCGATCCTGTCCAAGGCCGCCAACGCGGGCCTCGACGAGGTCGGCATCGGCATGGCCCACCGCGGCCGGCTCAACGTGCTCGCGAACATCGCGGGCAAGTCGTACGCCCAGATCTTCAGCGAGTTCGAGGGCAACCAGGACCCGAAGTCGGTGCAGGGCTCGGGCGACGTGAAGTACCACCTCGGCACCGAGGGGTCGTTCACGGCCGAGTCGGGTGCCACCACGTCCGTGTACCTCGCGGCGAACCCGTCGCACCTCGAGGCCGTCGACCCGGTCCTCGAGGGCGTCGTGCGCGCCAAGCAGGACCGCATCGACCTGGGCGGCGACGGCTTCTCCGTGCTGCCGATCCTGATCCACGGCGACGCGGCCTTCGCGGGGCAGGGCGTCGTGTTCGAGACGCTGAACCTGGCGCAGCTGCGCGGGTACCGCACGGGCGGCACCGTGCACGTCATCATCAACAACCAGGTCGGCTTCACGACGGGCCCGTCGTCCTCGCGCTCGTCGCAGTACGCGACGGACGTGGTCAAGGGCCTGCAGGTCCCGGTCTTCCACGTGAACGGCGACGACCCCGAGGCGTGCGTGCGCGTCGCGGAGCTCGCGTTCGAGTACCGCGAGCAGTTCGACCGCGACGTCGTCATCGACATGCTGTGCTACCGCCGCCGCGGTCACAACGAGGGCGACGACCCGTCGATGACCCAGCCGCTGATGTACAACCTCATCGAGGCGAAGCGCTCGGTCCGCAAGCTCTACACCGAGACGCTCGTGGCACGCGGCGACATCACGATCACCGAGGCCGAGCAGGCGCTGCAGGACTACCAGCAGCAGCTCGAGCGGGTCTTCACCGAGACGCGAGAGGACGGCTGGACGCCGCCGCCCGCCGAGGCGGAGGCCGTCGCGGGCCTGGAGCGCCCGGAGTCGCAGCTTGAGGACGCCGGCGTGATGGTCGGCTGGAAGACCGCCGTCGACGCCTCGACGCTCGAGCGCATCGGCCGGGCGCACGTGCGGCCGCCCGAGGGCTTCACCGTCCACCCCAAGCTGCAGCAGGTGCTGAGCAAGCGTGAGCAGATGTCGCGCGACGGCGGCATCGACTGGGGCTACGGCGAGGTGCTGGCGTTCGGGTCGCTGCTCATCGAGGGCACCCCGGTGCGGCTCGCCGGGCAGGACTCGCGGCGCGGCACGTTCGTGCAGCGGCACGCCGTCATGCACGACCGGGAGACGGGCGCCGAGTGGACCCCCCTGCTCTACCTGTCGGCCGACCAGGCGAAGTTCTGGGTCTACGACTCGTCGCTGTCCGAGTACGCGGCGCTGGGCTTCGAGTACGGCTACTCCGTCGAGCGGCCCGACGCCCTGGTGCTGTGGGAGGCGCAGTTCGGCGACTTCGTGAACGGCGCCCAGACGGTCATCGACGAGTTCATCTCGTCGGCCGAGCAGAAGTGGGGCCAGCGCTCGTCGGTCGTCATGCTCCTGCCGCACGGGTACGAGGGCCAGGGACCCGACCACTCGTCGGCCCGCATCGAGCGGTTCCTGCAGATGGCCGCCGAGGACAACATGGTCATCGCGCAGCCGTCGACGCCCGCGTCGCACTTCCACCTGCTGCGCCGTCAGGCGTACAACCGGCCGCGCAAGCCGCTCGTGGTGTTCACGCCCAAGTCGATGCTGCGGCTCAAGGCCGGCGCGTCGGCCGTGGAGGACTTCACGTCCGGCACGTTCCGCCCCGTCATCCCCGACGACCTCGCGGCGGCCAAGGCCGGCCAGGTCACCCGCGTGCTGATGTGCTCGGGCAAGGTCTACTGGGACCTTCTCGCGGAGCGCGTGCGGTCCGGCGACGACCAGACCGCGATCGTCCGGCTCGAGCAGCTGTACCCGCTCGACGAGGACGGCCTGAAGGCGGCGCTCGCGCCGTTCGACGGTGCCGAGCTGGTGTGGGTGCAGGACGAGCCGCGCAACCAGGGTCCGTGGACGTTCCTGTCCATGCACGTGCCCCAGGTGCTCGGCCGCACGCTGCACGTGGTGTCGCGCCCCGAGTCGGCCTCGCCCGCGGCCGGTTCGGCCAAGAAGCACCAGGCGCAGCAGGCCGAGCTGGTCGCGACCGCGTTCGCCCGCTGACGTCCGACGCCGCGAGGCCCGCACCCCCCGGGGGTGCGGGCCTCGCGGCGTCTCGGCCGGACGACGGCCCGACCGTCAGCCCACCGGCACCGGCGCCGACGCGAACGTCCGGCGGTAGGCCTGCGGGCTCGTGCCGAGCGAGCGGGCGAAGTGGTGGCGCAGCACGGCGGCGGTCCCGAACCCGCACAGCCTCGCGACCTCCTCGATCCCGGCGTCGCTCTGCTCGAGCAGCTCCTGCGCCCGGACGAGCCGCTGACGCGTGATCCACGCGGCCGGCGTGGTGCCGGTCTCGGCGCGGAACCGCCGGGCGAACGTGCGCTCCGAGACGAGCACGCGCGCGGCGAGGTCCGGCACGGAGAGGTCCTCGTCGAGGTGCTCCACCATCCAGCCGAGCAGCGGGGCGAGCGTGTCCGCGTCGCACGGCAGCGGGGTGTCGACGTACTGGGCCTGGCCGCCGTCCCGGTGCGGCGGCACGACCATGCGCCGGGCGACGGCCGAGGCGGCGGCGGCGCCGAGCTCGCGACGGACGAGGTGCAGGCACGCGTCGATGCCGGCGGCGGTGCCGGCGCTCGTGATGACCCGGCCGTCCTCCACGTACAGGACCGCGGGGTCGACCTGGGCGGCGGGCACCCGGCGGGCGAGCTCGTCGGTGTACATCCAGTGGGTCGTGCAGCGGCGGCCGTCGAGCAGGCCAGCCTCGCCGAGCGCGAACGACGCGGAGCAGATGCTCAGCACCCAGGCCCCACGTGCGTGGGCGTCCCGCAGCACCTCGAGGACCGCCTCGGGGACGGGGCCGGAGTCGCCGTAGGCGGGCACGGCGACGAGGTCGGCCCCCGCCGCCGCCTCGAGGCCGTGCTCGACGACGAGCGAGAACCCCGTCTTGGTCGCGACGATGCCCGGCTCGACGCCGCAGACGGTGAAGTCGAACGACGGCCCGCCGGTGTCGGAGCGGTCGATCCCGAACACCTCGCACAGGACGCCGAGCTCGAACGGCGCGGTGTTGGGAAGGACGATGGCGGCGACGGATCGGAGCATCCCGTCAGTATCCGGCGCCGTTGGCAGAAGATCAACGGTCATCGTCAGTTCTGCCACTCGTGGCGAATAGTGCACGAGTGAAGACTTTCTGCCATGACGACCTTCTGGATTGTTCTCGGCCTTGTCCTCGCGGCCTGGTGGGTCGCTCGTCTCGTCGTGGCGGTCCGTCGCGACGGCCTCGGCCAGCGCAGCGCACCGCGCTCGCACGACGACTGGTCGGACCTCGCGACCGACCTGCCCAGCCACCCGTACCGCGCCTGACCCGACGCCCGGCGCCGCTCGCGCCCGAGACGCACCTGTTCGTCCGGTCCACCACGCTCGTCCGGCCTCGAAAGCGTGACAGGCCCGGCGATGAGCCGCTGCCTCACGCCTCGCCCTGCGACACTGGTCCGCGGGCCCCGACCGGGCCCCGGCAGGAAGCGGACGGCGAGGAGTGGTGCACGTGGGTGAGCTGCCGCTGCGGCTCGCGGTGGTCGGCGACGAGCTGGCCGCCGGCGTCGGGGACCCGAAAGGGCTCGGCTGGGTAGGACGCGTCGCGGCCCGCACGCCGACGCCGGACCCCCTCACGGTGCTGACCCTCGCGGTCCCCGGCGAGACGAGCACCGGCCTCGGTGCCCGCTGGGAGGACGAGGTCTTCCGCCGGCAGGCCCCCGACGTGGACAACCGCCTCGTCGTGGCACTCGGCCGCGCGGACGTCGCCGCGGGTCTCTCGCTCGCGCGCAGCCGGCTCAACCTCGCGAACATCCTCGACATCGCCGAGCAGCGCAAGATCCCGGCCTTCGTCGTGGGCCCGCCGCCGGGCAGCACGGCCGACGCCGACAAGCTCGCGGACCTGTCGGCGGCGTTCGCCGACGTCGCGAACCGCCGGCGGGTGCCGTACGTCGACACCTACAGCCCGCTCGCCGCCCACGACCAGTGGCTCGGCGACCTGGCGGCCGGCAACGGGGTGCTGCCCGGTCAGGCCGGGTACGGGCTGATGGCCTGGCTCGTGCTGCACACCGGCTGGCACTCCTGGCTCGGGCTGCCCGAGGACGGCGTCTGACCGCTCGCCGCGGACGGCCTGCTCGAGGGCCCCGCACGCAGACCGGTCGACGGCCCCGGAGGGCCGCCGACCAGGAGCAGCCTGCGCCACCTCCACAGGAGCACGGCCGGCCTCAGCGCAGCGTGGCCCGCACCGCCGTCAGCGCGGTGTCGAGGACGGTGCGCAGGGTGTCGACGGTGAGCTGCTCGACGGCACCGCGCGCGTCGGCCCGGCGCAGGTCCGCGCGGATCTCGTCGCGGAACCGCTGGATCATCGCCTCGGCGTCGGCGGTCCGCAGGTGCGACGCGAGCCGCGGGTCGTCCGACGGTGTGGGCGTGTGCGGGACCGCTGAGGCACGGGCCTGCTGGGCGGCGGCAGCGAGGTCGGCACGCAGGCCGCGCATCGACCCTCGCACGTCGGCGCGGACCTCCTCGGCACGCTCCCGGACGGTCTCGGCGATGCCCTCCTCGAGGTGCGCGAGGTCGTCGCTGCGTGCGGCGAGCTCGGCCCGGCCGGCGTCCGTGAGCGAGTACGTGCTCTTGCGGTCGTCGTCGACCCGGCGGACCAGGCCCTCCTCCTCCAGCCGGGCGAGCCGGGGGTACACCGTGCCGGGGCTCGGGCGGTAGGTGCCGCCGAACCGGTCCGACAGGGCGGTGATGAGCTCGTACCCGTGCTTGGGCCCGGACTCCAGCAGCGACAGCAGGTACAGCCTGAGCTGGCCGTGCGCGAACACCGGCGCCATCATCAGCCGACCCCGGTCCCCGCGCCGCGCAGCACGGTCACGTGCCCCGACACGGTGCTCGCCTGGACGAAGCACGCGCCGTCGCCGGTACGCAGGTCGACCTTGCGCTGCCCGGGCGTCGAGCCCTTGTAGTCCTGGTCGTCGATGACGATCCGGCCGGACACGGACTGCGCCTTGACCTGCACGCCGTGGCCCTGCGGCAGGCGCACCGTGACGTCGCCGGAGACGGTCGAGGCCGTCACGGACGACGTGCCCGACGTCACGTCGAGCGTGAGCGCGCCCGACACCGTGTTGGCCTGCACGAGGCTGAGCTGGCCCGAGGCGGCGAGCTCGCCGGACACGGACTTGAGCCGCAGGTCGCCGACGTGGTCGCGCACGACGATCTCCCCCGACACCGTGTTGGCACGGAGCCGGCCCCGCGTCCCGTCCACGACGAGCGACCCCGTCACCGTCGATACCGAGGAGTCCTCCGAGACGCCCGCGAGCAGGCCCTCGGCGCTGACGGTGCCGAGCTTGGCGATCACGTGCCGCGGGACGGCGATGTGCACGTCGGCGCGGTCCTTGTCGCGGAAGTTGAGGAACCTCTCGACGAAGCCCTCCCAGCCGCTCAGGGTGAACGAGTACCCCACCCGGAGCTCTCCGTTGGCGAGGCCGATCTCGAGCGGCCGGCCGTCCACGTCGTGCACCTCGATCCGGGCGCCCTCCTCGTCGTGGGCGACGACGTCGACGCGCCCGCCGACGAGCTGCACGCGCAGCGAGTCGATCGCTTCGATCTCGATGATCTGCGGGCCTGCGACGACCCAGGTCTCCGTTGCCATGACAGCTCTCCCTGTTCGCGATATATCTCGTTCCGCCGGACACGATATATCGCGTTACGGCCGACCGCAAGAGACGCGTCATATCGCGTTTCCTGCGCGCCGAGGAGGCCCGACGGGCGCCGCTCTTCGACGACCCGCCCGGCCCCGAGGGTCACATCGTCAGGCCGGCCTGCCGCAGCTCGACGGTGAGGTCGTGCGGGTTCGACGAGGCCGCCATGGCCTCCTCGTACGTCACGACGTCGTCCCGGACCAGCCGGAACAGGTGCTGGTCGAACGTCTGCATCTTGTAGAAGTCGCCCTCGCGGATGAGGTCGAGCAGCGGCGGCGCGTCCTGCGGGTCGAGGATCGCCTCGGCCGTGCGGCCCGTGTTGACCATCACCTCGACGGCCGGCTGCCGGCCGTTGCCGTCGGCCTTGCGGACCAGACGCTGCGAGACGATCCCGCGCAGCGCCTGCGACAGGGCCACCCGCACCTGCTTCTGCTCGTGAGGCGGGAAGAAGTCGATGATGCGGTTGATCGTCTCGGGCGCGTCGATCGTGTGCAGCGTCGACAGCACCAGGTGGCCCGTCTCGGCGGCGGACAGCGCGGCCCGGACCGTCTCGACGTCACGCATCTCGCCGACGAGGATCACGTCCGGGTCCTGCCGCATCGCGGCACGCAGCGCGACCGTGAAGTCGGCCGTGTCCTGGCGGACCTCGCGCTGCGAGACGATCGCCTTCTTGTCCTGGTGCAGGATCTCGATCGGGTCCTCGATGGTGACGATGTTGACCTCGCGGTACGTGTTGATGAGGTCGACCATCGACGCGAGCGTCGTCGTCTTGCCGGAACCCGTCGGGCCCGTGACCAGCACCAGGCCGCGGGGCTCGAGCGCGAGCTCGCCCACCACCTCGGGCATGCCCAGGTCGCCGAGCGACTCGGCACCCACCGCGACCCGCCGGAACACCAGCCCGTACGTGCCGCGCGCCTGGTAGGCGTTCACGCGGAACCGCCCGACCCCCGACAGCGAGTACGCGAAGTCCGCCTCACGGGACTCCCGGAACGCCTCGACCATGTCGTCGGGCAGGACCTCCTCGAGCATCCGCTCGGTGTCCGCCGGCTTGAGGTCGGGGACCTGCAGCTTGCGCAGGCGCCCGTCGACGCGCACCCGCGGGGCCGACCCCACCTTGCAGTGCAGGTCGGAGCCACCCGTGCTCGCGAGGGCGTGCAGGAACGGGATCACGGACTGCGTCGCAGGCTTCGTCACGTCAGTGGACATCGGCCGATCGACCGCCGGACTTGAGGGCCGGACCGGAGGACTCGTCGGATGTGGGACCATGGTGGTGAGTCCGGCGCGCAGCACGGGCGCCAGAACCCGAGGAGACACCGATGAGCAAGCGCGGCCGCAAGCGTCGTTCCCGCAAGGGCAACTCCGCGAACCACGGCAACCGCCCGAACGCCTGAGTCGTCCGGCGGTCCCCCGCAGAGCAGCACGGCCCGGTGCACCGCACCGGGAAGCACGAAGGCCCGGTGCGTCGCACCGGGCCTTCTGCACGTCCTCAGTCGGTGATGCTCACCCGCATGACCGTCAGCTGCTCGTGGATGCGGACGCGCAGCGCCTCCGGCGCCACCTCCTGGCAGCCACGCTTCACGAGGTGCTTGACCACGACGTCCACGTCGTACTCCTCGAGACAGCCCCGGCACTCGGCGAGGTGCGAGCGCACGGTCGCCGCGTCGAGGTCCGGGAGCTCGGAGTCGAGGTACTCCCAGAGGCGGTCCAACGCGTCCGTGCAGTTGTTGCCGCAGCCGCCGGCGAGATCTGCCGGCTCCTCCCACTCGCTCATCGAGCACCCTCCGGTGCGGTCGGCGCCGAGGCGACCAGCCCACGACCGCGCGCGTAGTCCGCGAGCATGTCGCGCAGCTGGGCGCGGCCACGGTGCAGCCGGGACATCACCGTCCCGATCGGCGTGCCCATGATCTCGGCGATCTCCTTGTAGGCGAAGCCCTCCACGTCGGCCAGGTACACAGCGATCCGGAACTCCTCCGGGATCCGCTGCAGGGCGTCCTTGACGTCCGAGTCGGGCAGGTGGTCGAGCGCCTCCGCCTCGGCGGACCGCAGCCCGCTCGACGTGTGCGACTCGGCCCTCGCGAGCTGCCAGTCCTCGATCTCCTCCGACCGGGACTGCTGGGGCTCGCGCTGCTTCTTGCGGTACGAGTTGATGTACGTGTTGGTGAGGATGCGGTACAGCCACGCCTTGAGGTTGGTGCCCGGGCGGTACTGGTGGAACGCGGCGAACGCCTTCGCGAACGTCTCCTGGACCAGGTCCTCGGCGTCCGCGGGGTTGCGCGTCATGCGCAGGGCAGCGCCGTACAGCTGGTCCAGGTAGACCAGCGCCTCGGCCTCGAACCGCTCGGTGCGTGCCGCGTCGTCCTCGGACTCAGGGGCACGGTTGATGTCCTCGCTCATCGCCCGCGAGCCTAGTCCGTCTTGCTGAGGGCCACCTGAGGGAGGGGTCCAGGGACCGAACACGTCGTCGATGGAGACGACGGTGTCAGGCCTGGCCTCGGGTCGCGTCGTGGTGGCGCAGCTCATGGGGACCTCAACCACGACCGGCCGGGCACCATTCCCGCCCGGTCCCGTCGACGGCCCGGACGGCCGGCTGACGGTGCGGCGCCGCCCGGCGACGGTGCGGCGGCCGCACCCCGGCACTAGCGTGACCTGCAGGGCGCGTGCCGCGCGCCGGAGGAGGAGAAGCCGTGCTGCTGCGCCGTGTCGCCCGACCCCTGTTCGCCTCCTGGTTCGTCTCGGAGGGCCTCGGCGTCGTCCGCCACCCGGCCCCGCACGCGGCCGACGCCGCCGCCGCCCTGACCGCGTGGCGCGCGCGGCTGCCCGAGGCCGCGATCGACGTGGTGCCGGGCGGGGTCCTGCGCCGCGAGCTGACGGACCGGCAGCTCACGACCGCCGTCCAGCTCCACGGTGCCACGCTCGCCGGGGCCGGCGTGCTGCTCGCGCTCGGCAAGGCGCCACGGACCGCCGCGCTCGTGCTGGCCGCCCTGACGGCGCCCCTGGTGGTCGTCAACCTGCCCGACAAGCGCGCGGACGCGGGCGACCGGGTGCTGCGCCGGCAGCGGCGCGACCGCCTCGTGCGTGCGCTGGCGTTCTGCGCCGGCGCGGTGCTCGTCGCGGCAGACCACGAGGGCCGTCCCGGGATCGGCTGGCGGGTGCACCACGCGCTCGAGGAGCGCGCCGCGACGAGCGCGGACTGACGGCTGGACGGCCATCCGGCCGCCGGAGGCCGGGGCACTAACCTGGGCGCCATGACGCTTCTCGACGCCGGGCCCCACGCCGCTGCCCTGTGGCCCGCCCCGCAGGCGGACGGGCCGCTCGACGCGCTGGTCGACGTGCCGGGGTCGAAGTCGCTCACCAACCGCTACCTCGTGCTGGCCGCGCTCGCCGACGGCCCCGGCCGGCTCCGGGGCGCGCTGCGGTCGCGCGACACCCGTCTGATGGCGGCGGCGCTCGGGTCGCTCGGGGTCGCGGTCGACGACGAGGGCGCCGACTGGGCCGTCACGCCCGGGTCGCTCACGGGTGGGACGACGGTCGAGTGCGGGCTCGCCGGCACCGTCATGCGGTTCCTGCCGGCCGTCGCGGCCCTCGCGGACGGACCGGTGCGGTTCGACGGCGACGCGTCCGCGCTGGTGCGGCCCATGGGACCCGTCCTGGCCGCCCTGCGTCAGCTCGGCGTCCGGGTGGAGGAGCACGGGGAGCCGGGGCACCTGCCCTTCACCGTGCACGGCCGCGGTGGTGTGCTCGGCGGACAGGTGGACGTCGACGCGTCGGGGTCCAGCCAGTTCGTCTCGGGACTGCTGCTCGCGGCCGCCCGGTTCACGCACGGGCTCACCGTCCGGCACACGGGCCGGACGCTGCCGAGCCTGCCCCACATCGAGATGACCGTCGCCGTGCTGCGGGCCGCCGGTGTCGAGGTCGACGACTCGCGGCCGGCCATCTGGCACGTCTCGCCCGGTCCGGTCGCGGCGCGCGACGTGCGCGTCGAGCCCGACCTGTCCAACGCCGCGCCCTTCCTGTGCGCCGCCCTCGTGGCCGGCGGGACGGTGCGGGTCCCCGGGTGGCCGTCGTCGACGACGCAGCCGGGCGGGCTCCTGCCGGGCATCCTCGAGCGGATGGGCGGCACGACGAGCCTCGACGGGGACGTCCTGAGCGTCACCGGGACCGGCGTGGTCCACGGCGTCGACCTCGACCTGCACGCCGCCGGGGAGATCGCCCCGACGATCGCGGCCCTCGCGGCCCTCGCCGCCTCCCCCACCCGGCTGCGCGGCATCGCGCACCTGCGTGGCCACGAGACGGACCGGCTCGCGGCCCTGGCGAGCGAGATCACGCGCGTCGGCGGCCAGGCCGAGCAGACGGCCGACGGCCTCGTCATCACGCCGCGCCCGCTGTCGGCCGGCACGTGGCGGACCTACGAGGACCACCGGATGGCGACGGCCGGGGCCCTCATCGGGCTGCGGGTGCCCGGGATCGACGTCGAGGACGTCGCGACGACGAGCAAGACGCTGCCGGACTTCGTCGGGATGTGGACGGGGATGCTCGCCGCGACGACCCCGGACCACACCGCCACCGGGTCCGGGACGGCTCCCGCCTGATGCCGACGCGGCGCTACGACGAACGGGACGTCCGCATCCGTCCCGGGCGTGGGACGCGACCGCGCACCAAGCAGCGCCCCGAGCACGCCGACGCCGAGACCGCGCTCGTGACCGGCGTGGACCGCGGCCGGTACGCCGTGCTGGTCGACCCCGACGGGCCCGGCGAGCGGCGGGCCATCGCCATGAAGGCCCGCGAGCTGGGCCGCGAGCGCGTGGTCCCCGGCGACCGCGTCGACCTGGTCGGCGACACGACGGGCGACGACGGGTCGCTGTCCCGGATCGTGCGCATCGGCGACCGCCGCACCGTGCTGCGCCGCACCGCCGACGACACCGACCCGGTGGAGCGGGTCATCGTCGCGAACGCCGACCAGCTCGTGATCGTCACCGCGCTCGCGGACCCCGAGCCACGGACGCGGATGATCGACCGGTGCGTCGCGGCGGCGTACGACGCCGGGATGGACGCGCTGCTGGCCCTCACCAAGGCGGACCTCGCCGACCCCGCCGACCTGGTCGGGATGTACGCGCCGATCGGCGTGCGGGTCGTCGTGACGCGCACCGAGGGGCCGAAGGAGGCGCGCACGATCCACGGGCTGGAGGACCTGCGCGCGGCGCTCGACGGCCGCACGTCGGTGCTCGTCGGGCACTCCGGTGTGGGCAAGTCGACGCTGGTCAACGCGCTGGTCCCCGACGCGTACCGGGCTGTCGGGGTGGTCAACGACGTCACGGGCCGGGGCCGGCACACGTCGACGTCGGCCGTCGCGCTGCGCGTGCCCGCGACCGCCGGGCCGACGTGGGTCATCGACACCCCGGGCGTCCGGTCGTTCGGGCTCGCCCACGTGGACCCGCAGCACCTGCTCGGTGCGTTCGCGGACCTCGCGGAGGTCGCGCAGGAGTGCCCGCGCGGCTGCACCCACGCGGACGACGCCCCCGACTGCGGCCTCGACGACTGGGTGGCCGACTCCCCCGACGACGTCACCCGTGCCGCCCGGTCGGCGCGCGTCGAGTCGTTCCGCCGGCTGCTGGCCAGCCGGCTCGGCACGGCGGACGACCCGCGGGAACCGTCTCGTCCATGACCGGCGTGACCCGCCCGGGCGCCGCGTGCCAGCCGCTACGGTGAGCGGCATGAGCCTGCGCCCCGGGTACGACGACGACCTGCGCCTCGCGCACGTGATGGCCGACCAGGTGGATGGCCTGACGATGTCCCGGTACAAGGCTCAGGACCTGCACGTCGAGACCAAGCCCGACCTCACGCCCGTGTCCGACGCCGACAAGGCCGCCGAGGAGCTCATCCGCGGCCAGCTCTCGCGCGCCCGTCCCCGGGACGCGGTGCAGGGCGAGGAGATGCCCGACACCGGACACGGGCCCCGCCGCTGGGTCGTCGACCCGATCGACGGGACGAAGAACTTCGTGCGTGGCGTGCCCGTCTGGGCCACCCTCATCGCCCTGCTCGACGGCGACGAGGTCGTCGTCGGGGTCGTCAGCGCCCCTGCGCTCGGCCGGCGCTGGTGGGCCGCGCAGGGCAACGGCGCGTGGACGGGCAAGTCGCTCGCCGCGGCGTCGCGCCTGCGGGTGTCGGCGGTCGACCGCCTCCCGGACGCGTCGCTGTCGTACTCGAGCCTGTCCGGCTGGGCCACGCACGGCCGCCTCGACGAGCTCTTGGCCCTCGAGCGGACGGTGTGGCGCTCGCGCGCGTACGGGGACTTCTGGTCGCACGTGCTCGTCGCCGAGGGCGCGGTCGACGTGTCCGCCGAGCCCGAGCTGTCCCTGCACGACATGGCGGCGCTCGTGCCGATCGTCACGGAGGCAGGCGGGCGGTTCACGTCGATCCGTGGCGTGCCCGGGCCGTTCGGCGGGTCGGCGCTGGTCACCAACGGGCACCTGCACGAGGCGGCGCTCGAGATGCTGGACCCCCTGCCGCGCGACTGATCCGCGGCGGCGGGCTGGACGCCGGCCTGGCAGCATCGGAGGCATGACCGACGAGCACCGCGACGCCCGTGCCGCGTCCTTCGAGCTCGGCGCGGACGTCTATCACGCCTCCCGCCCGGACTACCCCGACGACGTCGTCCGGTGGGTGGTGCCCGAGGGTGCCCGCGACGTGCTGGACCTCGCCGCGGGCACCGGCAAGCTCACGGCCGCGCTCGTGCGGCTCGGTCTGCACGTCGTGGCCGTGGAGCCGTCCGACGCGATGCGTGCGGAGCTCGTCCGCGCCGTCCCGGCGGCCGACGCCCGGCCGGGCACGGCCGAGGCCACCGGGCTGCCCGCCGGATCGGTGGACGCGGTGACGGTCGCGCAGGCGTGGCACTGGTTCGACCCGCCGACGGCCGCCGCCGAGATCGCCCGGGTGCTGCGCCCGCACGGCCAGGTGGCCGTGGTGTGGAACATCCGGGACGACGACGTCGACTGGGTCGGCCGGTGGACGGAGATCGTGCACCGGGGCGACACCCTCACCACCGTGTACGCGGAACCGTCGCTCGGCGACGCGTTCACCGCCCCGGAGCACCTCACCCACCGGTGGGCGACGCCGATGCGGCCGGCGGACCTCCGGCTCCTCGCCGCGAGCCGCAGCCACCTCCTCGTCCTCCCGCCCGACGAGCGCGACGCCCTGCTCGACGCGGTCGACGAGCTCGCCGCGACCCATCCCGACCTGCGCGGCCGTGACCTCGTCGAGCTGCCCTACCGCACCGAGTCCTGGCGGGCCCGGCTGCGCTGAGGTGCCGCCCCGGTACGGGACTCAGAGGCCGAGCACGCCCGGCAGCTCGTCGAGGGCGTGCACCACGGTGACGTCCGCGGCGGCGATCTGCTCGTCGGTGATGGTGTGCCGTCGTCCGCCGGGCCGGTCGAGCCAGATGCCCACGAGCCCGGCCGCGCGGGCCGCCTCGGCGTCGACGTCGAGCTCGTCGCCCACGTACGCGGTGCGTGCCGGGTCGGTGCCGAGCCGGCGGCACGCCTCCGTGAACACGTCGGGATGGGGCTTGCCGTAGCCGAGCGTGTCGACGCCGACGAGCATCGGGACCCGGTCGATGAGCCCGACGCGCTCGAGCTTCGAGGTCTGGTACGCGATCGACGCGTTGGACAGGGCCCCGACGGAGAGGCCCGCGGCGAGCAGCCTGTCGACGACCGTGACGTCGGGGTGCGCCGTCCACGCCGAGGCGAACCCGTCCTGGAACACCAGGTCCCACCGCTCGAACGCGTCGTCGTCGAGCACGGGGCCGCCGAACCACGCGTGCAGCTCGTTGGCGCGCGCGAGCCGCTGCGCGACGAACCCGACCTCGCCGCGCGTGTACGCCGCGTAGTGGCCGTTGACGTCGGCGCGCCACACGGCGACGAGCTCGTCGTCCCGGTCCGCGGGGACCTCGGGCAGGTACTGGCGCGCGACGACGCCGAGCGCCACGGCGAACGCGCCGCGCGTGTCGACCAGCGTGTCGTCGATGTCGAACAGGACCCCGTCGACGAGGGACGTGCCGGTCACAGCGTGGCGCGCAGCGCCGCGAGGCGGGCCAGCGTCGAGGCCTTGCCGAGGATCTCCATCGACTCGAACAGCGGCGGCGACACGCGCCGGCCGCTGAGGGCGACGCGCAGCGGCGTGAACGCGAACCGCGGCTTGAGGCCGAGCCCGTCGACCAGGGCGGCCTGCAGGGCCTCCTGCGTCGCGGCCGTCGTGAACCCGTCCTCGGGGAGCGCGGCCAGCGCGGCGTGCGCGGCGTCGAGCGCCGGCGCGGAGTCGTCGCGCAGGGCCTTGCGTGCGTCGTCCTCGACGGTCAGCGCCTCGTCCGCGACGAACAGGAAGCCGAGCATCGGCACCGCCTCGCCGAGGAGCGTGATGCGCTCCTGGATCAGCGGCGCGCCCGCGTCGAGCAGCGCCCGGTGCGCGGGCTCGAGGTCGGCGTACGAGTCCGCCGGGACGAGCCCGCCGCGGTGCAGGTACGGCACGAGCCGGTTGCGGAAGTCGTCGGCCGCGAGCATGCGCACGTGCGCGGAGTTGATCGCCTCGGCCTTCTTCAGGTCGAACCGCGCCGGGTTCGGGTTCACGTCGGCGATGTCGAACGCCGCGACCAGCTCCGCCATCGTGAACACGTCGTTGTCCGGCGAGATCCCCCAGCCGAGCAGGGCCAGGTAGTTCAGGAGACCCTCGGGCGTGAAGCCCCGCTCGCGGTGCAGGAAGAGGTCCGACTCGGGATCGCGCTTCGACAGCTTCTTGTTGCCCTCGCCCATCACGTACGGCATGTGGCCGAACTGCGGGAGGACGCTCGCCACCCCGAGGTCCAGCAGGGCGCGGTACAGCACGACCTGCCGCGGGGTCGACGAGAGCAGATCCTCGCCGCGCAGCACGTGCGTGATGCCCATGAGCGCGTCGTCGACCGGGTTGACCAGCGTGTACAGGGGGTGGCCGTTGGCGCGCACGATCACGAAGTCCGGCACCGAGCCGGCCTTGAAGGTGATGTCGCCGCGGATCAGGTCCGTGAACGTGATGTCCTCGTCGGGCATCCGGATGCGCAGCACCGGCTCGCGGCCCTCGGCACGGAAGAACGCCTTCTGCTCGTCGGTCAGGTCGCGGTCGTGCCCGTCGTAGCCGAGCTTCGGGTCGCGCCCCGCCGCCTTGTGCCGGGCCTCGATCTCCTCGGGCGTCGAGAACGACTCGTACGCGTAGCCACCCTCGACCAGGCGCCGCACCACGTCGGTGTACAGGTCGTAGCGCTGCGACTGCCGGTACGGCTCGTGCGGGCCGCCGACCTCCACGCCCTCGTCCCAGTCCAGGCCGAGCCAGCGCAGCGAGTCGAGCAGCTGCAGGTAGCTCTCCTCCGAGTCGCGCGCCGCGTCGGTGTCCTCGATGCGGAACACGAACGCGCCGCCCGTGTGGCGGGCGTATGCCCAGTTGAACAGGGCCGTGCGGATCATGCCGACGTGCGGCGTCCCGGTGGGCGACGGGCAGAAGCGGACGCGCACGGGCGAGCCGGCGGAGGCGGGGGTGGTCACAGGGACAGGTTAGTTGTCGCTGGACTCCGGCCGCCGTCGCCGCCACAGGACGACCACGACCAGCACGACCAGCACCACGGGCACGGCGACGGCCGCGAGCGAGACCACCACGTCCGCCGCCGTCGGCACCAGCGGGTTGGCCACCTCAGCCACGGCGCAGCACCGGGTTGCGCAACGTCCCGATCTCCTCGACCTCCACCTCGACGACGTCGCGGTCCACGATCGGGCTGACGCCCGCGGGGGTACCGGTGAGGATGACGTCGCCGGGCAGGAGCGTGAACACCTCGGAGACGTACGACACCAGGTAGGCGCTGTCGAAGATCATCTGCGACGTCCGGCCGTCCTGCTTCGTCTCGCCGTTGACGCGCGCGGTCACGGCGAGGTCGTCGACGTCGAGCCCGGGCACGATCCACGGGCCGATGGGGCACGAGCCGTCGAACCCCTTGGCCCGGGTCCACTGCAGGTCGGACCGCTGGATGTCACGCGCCGTCACGTCGTTGGCGACCGTGAAGCCGAACACGTAGTCGAGCGCGTGCTCGGGGCTGACGTCCTTGGTGACCTTGCCGATGACGATCGCGAGCTCGGCCTCGTGCTCGACGTGCTCGGTCCAGTCCGGCAGGACGATCGGGTCGTCGGGACCGATCACCGACGTGTTGGGCTTGAGGAACAGCAGCGGCGCGACCGGCACCTCGTTGCCCATCTCCTTGGCGTGGTCCGCGTAGTTGCGGCCGACGCCGATGATCTTGGAGCGCGGGATCACGGGGGCCAGGAGCCGCACGGCGTCGTCGTCGAGCGGGATGCTCTCCCCCGTCGGCTGCACGGGCGTGTACAGCGGGTCGCCCGTGATGACGACGAGCTCCTCCTCGCCGGGCCCGCCCTCGACGAGGGCGTAGCGGGGGTCTCCTCCGGTGGTGAATCTCGCGATGCGCACGCTCGAAGCCTAGGGCGTCCGCCGGGGCATCCACATCGGCGGGTCCGTCGGCGGGGTGGACCAGAACGGCCGCTTCGCCCGTGCGGGTCAGGGGCCCGGTTCCGGCTACACCCGGAACGCGGCGATCCGCCCGGCCATCTCCTGCGAGACCTCGACGACGCCGTCCATGCTCGCGTCGACCTCGGAGAGCGCCTGCGAGCTGGTCGACGCCGCCGCCGCCACCGACGAGATGCTGGACGCGATGTCGCCGGCCCTGCCCGCGGCCTCGACCGCGCCCCGCGACATCTCGTTCGTCGTGGCCGTCTGCTGCTCGACCGCCGACGCGATGGAGAGCTGGAGGTCGTTGATGCTCGCGATGATCTGCGAGATCTCACCGATCGCGAGCACGGCCGCGTTCGTGTCCTCCTGGATGGCCTCGACCCGGCGCGCGATGTCCTCGGTGGCCTTGGCCGTCTCGGAGGCGAGCTCCTTGACCTCGCCTGCGACGACCGCGAACCCCTTGCCCGCGTCCCCGGCGCGGGCCGCCTCGATCGTCGCGTTCAGGGCCAGCAGGTTCGTCTGCTCCGCGATGCTCGTGATGACCTTCACGACGTTGCCGATCTCCTGCGACGACGCACCGAGCTTCGCCACCTGCTCGTTCGTCGCGACGGCGACGTCTGTCGCGTGGGCGGCGACCTTGGCCGCCTGCGAGGCGCTCTGCGCGATCTCGCGGATGCTCGCGCCCATCTGCTCGGCGCCCGCAGCGACGGTGCGCACGGTCCGGGAGACCTCCTCGGCCGTGGTCGCGACCGCCTCGGCCTGGGCGGACGTGTCGCCGGCCGCGAGGGCGCCGGCCCGCGACGCGCCCCTCGCCGAGTCGGCCGTCTCGCTGGTCTGCGCGGCGACGCGGGTCATCTGGGCGACGAGCGCGGACATCGCGTCGATGGCCTCGTCGAGCGCGGCACCGGCCCGCGAGATCTCGCCGCCGCCGTCGAGTCCGGTGCGCCGCGACAGGTCACCGTGGGCCATCGCGTCGGCGACGTCGCGGATGCGCCGCGCCGGTCCGGCGACGTCCCGGGTGACCTTGCGGGCCGCGAACGTCGCGAAGCCCACCGCGACGACGGCGAGGCCGAGCAGCGCGAGCACGATCGTGTCCTCGTCGTGCGCGCGCGCGGTCCAGGCGCCGAGCCCGACCGCGACGCAGGTCATGGCCGTGAGGACGCCGAAGACGGTGTACATCCGTCGGCCGATGGTCAGTCCGCGCCAACCGCGCATGGTGATGATCCGATCAGGGAGAGGGAGGCGTCGGGGTGGTCCACCTCGGTCGCCGGTCCTATCGGCAGGGAGCGACTCTCCTTGACCGGATCACGTCGAGAGATCGAGCACCTCGATCTCGTGACCCTCACACGCGGGCGATGACCTCGCCGTGCAGCACCGCGAACCAGCCGTCCGGCTCCTCGCCCCACTCGCGCCACGCGTCCGCGAGGAGCTCGAGCCCGACCTCGTCCGCCAGCCCGTGGTCGATGGCCTGCGCCGCGAAGTTCGACTTCACGGCACGGTCCGCCCACAGGCCCGCCCACCACGTGCGGTCCTCGGGCGTCGCGTAGCACCACACCCCGGCGCTCGGGACGATCCCGGCCGGGTCGAAGCCCGCTTCGCGGACCCAGGACAGCAGCCGGCGGCCGGCGTTGGCCTCGGCCCGGTTGGCCTGCGTGACCTCGTGGTAGAGCGCGAGCCACTCGTCGAGGCCGGGCGACGGCGGGTACCACGTCATGCCGGAGTAGTCGGCGTCACGGACCGCGACGAGGCCGCCGGGCCGGGTGACGCGACGCATCTCGCGCAGCGCGGCGATCGGGTCGGTGAGGTGCTGGAGGACCTGGTGGGCGTGCACCACGTCGAACGTGTCGTCCTCGAACGGCAGCTCGTACGCGTCGGCGACCTCGAACGTCACGTTCGACGCGCCGGCCTCCTTGGCGGCGTCACGGGCGATCTCCACGACCGCCTCGGACGTGTCCACGCCGATGACCTCACCGGGTGCCAGCCGAGCGGCGAGGTCGATCGTCACGGAGCCCGGTCCGCAGCCCACGTCGAGCAGCCGGGTGCCCGGCACGAGGGCCGGCAGCAGGTACCCGGCGGAGTTCTCCGCGGTGCGCCACCGGTGGGAGCGCAGCACGGACTCGTGGTGCCCGTGCGTGTAGACATCGGGGTTCGCCGGCGTGTTCACATCGAACTGTAACCATTTCGTACCGTCAGATTTCAACGGCCGGGACGGATTGTTTCGATAGATGAGATCTGGCCGCTACGCCGCGAGCGCCGCCACGGAGCAGGCGACGGCGAGCAACGGGACGAGCCCTTGCGTGACGGCGGCCCGCGCCATCCGACGGTCGGTTGCGACCAGGACCAGGGCCGCCGCGAGCATCGACCCGCAGGCGAGCAGCACGAGCGAGAGACCGACCGTCTCCTCGCCGGCCGCTGCGAGGACCACGCCGACCGCGGCGCCCACCGCCAGGAAGAGGTTGTAGAAGCCCTGGTTGAGCGCCCACGGCCGCACCGCGGCGACGTCCTCGGGACGGGTCCGGAACCGGGCGTGCACGTCGGGGCGTGTGAACAGCACCGCCTCCAGCACGAAGATCACGACGTGGAGGGCGGCCGCGAGTGCGGCGAGGACCAGGGCGACGGTGAGCACGCGGTCAGTCTCCAGGTGCCCGGGCGGGCGGGCAACGACCGGGGGCTGCCTACCCTGGTGGCATGACGACCACCGCTCTCGGCGCCCGCGCGCTCGACGCGCACGCCTGGGCGGCCCTCGCGGCGGCGCACGCGGGACGCGCCGACGCCCTCACCGCGCCGCACCGGGCCCGCCGGGCCGCGGGCGAGAAGCACGCGATCGAGGACTTCCTCTTCGAGTACTACCCCACCAAGCCGGCCGCGCTCCGTCGCTGGCACCCGGGCGCGGACGTCGTGCTGCTCGCGTCCGACGACGGCCCGGCGCCGCAGGGCGAGTGGCGCTGGTACCGCACGGACGACGAGCGCCGGGTGACGCTCGACGTCGACGCCTTCCTCGCCGACCGGGGCGACACGGTCCGGTTCGTGGTCGGCCTGCTGTCCGCCACCGCCTCCCGCCCCGCGTTCACCGGCTGCTTCGGGCTGCACGAGTGGGCGATGGTGCACCGCCAGGACGAGCACCGGCACCCGCTCCCCCTGCGCCTCGGCGGCGCCGGGACGGACCGGGTCGTCGAGACGCACCGCATCCGGTGCTCGCACTTCGACGCGTTCCGCTTCTTCACGCCCACCGCCACACCGCTCAACGTCCTGCAGCCGACCCGGGAGTCCCAGGTCGCCCTCGAGCAGCCCGGCTGCCTGCACGCCGCGATGGACGTGTACAAGTGGGCGACCAAGCTCGGCCCCGTCGTCCCCGGCGACCTGCTGCTCGACTCCTTCGAGCTCGCGCGGGAGATCCGGACGCTCGACATGCAGGCGTCGCCGTACGACGTGTCGTCCTACGGGCTGGACCCGGTCGCGATCGAGACGCCCGAGGGCAAGGCGGAGTACGTCCGGCGGCAACGGGACTTCGCGGTCCGGTCGGACGCGCTGCGGGCGCGGCTGCTCGAGGCGTGCGGCGTCGTCGGCGCCCACCCCTGACGGCCGCGCCTCGCGCGCGGACCGCCGATAGCCTGCGGGGCATGCGTCGCATCGTGGGGGTCGACGTCGCCCGCGGGCTCGCCGTCCTCGGGATGATGACGGCGCACGTGGGTCCGGACGACCACGGCCCGGTCCCGCCCGGCGGGTTCTCGCAGCTGGCCGACGGCCGGCCGGCGTCGCTGTTCGTCGTGCTCGCCGGGGTCTCGCTCGCCCTGCTGTCCGGCGGCCCGGACGTCGCGACGGGGACCCGCCTGGTGCAGGCACGTGTCCGCATCCTGGTGCGGGCCGTCCTGCTCTTCGGCCTCGGCGAGCTGCTCGTGCTGCTCGGCACCCCCGTCGCGGTGATCCTGCCGACCTACGGGCTGATGTTCACGCTCGGGTGCATCGCACTGCGGTGGTCGCGCGGGTCGCTGGTCCTGGGCGCCGCCGTGCTCGCGCTGGTCGGTCCGCCGCTCGCGCAGTCGCTCGCCGCGTCGCTGATCCAGGGACCGGTCGCCGAGGTCGCCGACCTCGCGGTCGGTCACTACTACCCGGCTCTGGTGTGGACGGCGTACCTGCTGGTCGGGATGGCGGTCGGGCGGTCCGACCTGCGCTCGCCGCGCCTGCGCGCGCAGGGCGCCCTCCTCGGAGCCGGGCTGGTGGTGCTCGGCCACGGCGGCTCGTGGGTCGCGCTGCACGTGCTCGGCTGGCCCGAGCGGCTGGCGACGGCCGAGCCGCACTCGTCGACCACGTTCGAGGTCGTCGGCAACGTGGGCGTCGCGCTGCTGGTCCTCGCCGGTGCGCTCGTCGCGGCCGAGCGGTGGCCGCGCGCGCTCGCACCCCTCGCGGCCGTCGGTTCGCTCGCCCTCACCGCGTACACGGTGCACGTGCTCGCGATCGCCGCCCTCGGTCCCGCCGTCGTCCGGGAGCCCACGGTCGGCGGGTGGCTCGCGTTCCTGGGCACCACCGTCGCACTGTGCTGGTTCTGGGCGTCGACCGTCGGCCGCGGACCGTTCGAGTGGCTGCTGCACCGCGTCTCGACGGCCGCCGCGGACGTCGGGTCGTCCCCGGAGCCGACCGAGGAGCCGTCCCGCGCCGCCTGACCCCGGACGGGCGGAGAGCATCCAGGAGGCCCGGGGTGGGCCTCCTGGATGCTCCGTGCGCGACGGCGTCGGTGCGCCCGCCTCGACCGGCGCGCAGCGTCGGACGACGCCCTCAGCGGGCCGTGCAGGTCACCGTCGGTGCGGCGGTGCTCCCGGTCGTCGACCCGATGAACCCGAACGAGGTGCTCGCTCCCCCGCCGAGCGCCCCGTTCCAGGCCACGTTCGTGGCGGTCACCGTGGCGCCGCTGGTCGTCGTCGTGGCGTTCCACACCTGTGTGAGGGCCTGACCCGACGGCAGGGTCACGGCGACGGTCCAGCCCGTGATCGCGGTCGAGCCCGCGGTGACCTTCACGTCGCCCTGGAACCCGTTCTGCCAGCGGCTCACCGCGGTGAAGGTCGCGGAGCACCCCTTGCTCGACGAGGTCGGCGTGGGCGTCGGCGTCGGCGTCGGCGTCGGGGTCGGCGTGACCGTCGGCGTGGGTGTCACCGTCGGCGTGGGGGTCGGGGTGGGGGTCGGGGTCGGGGTCCCGGTCGGCACCGGCGTCGTCGGCCCGCCCCACGCCTGCGTGGTGTCGAGCCACGCGGCCCGGCGGGTCAGCCAGCTCTGCATCTCCTGGACCTGCCCCTGCCACGTGCCGGTCGTCGAGGTGATGAACGGCCCGATCATCTGGGTGGTGAGGTTCGGGAACTTCTGGAAGTTCCGGTTCGCGGCACCGTTGAGCGGAGCGGTGAGCGCGGAGATGCGCTGCGTCATCTGCGAGTCGGACAGCGGGCCCTTGCGCAGCTCCTGCCACCGCACCTTGACCCGGTTGACGAACGCGGGGTCCTTCATGAGCACCTGGAACCAGTCGTTCGCGACGGGCGTGCGGGTCTGCTCGTACTGCCAGCCGTTGATCTGGTTGTTGTTGAAGTACCCGCCGACCCCGTAGGCCAGGTCGTAGTCCCACAGCGGCCCAGCGGTCACCTTGCCGCCACGGTCCTTGTAGAAGTAGGCGCTGCGGATGTACGAGTCCATCTCACGGCTGAGCTCGTTGACGATGATCTGGTCGACGAACGAGCCGACGTCGAGGAACTGCGCGTACCCCGTCGCCGGGTCGGCGAAGCTCGGGCTGTGCAGTGCGTTGTTGAGCTGCTGGACGTACTGCGTCAGGTAGGCCTTCTGCTCCGGCGCGAGATCGGTCGGGTCCTTGACCTCGAGGTCCCGCCAGCACGTGGCGGCGTTGCCGCTGCAGGTGAGCGTCGGCTCCTCGGCGGCCTGCCACTCGAACGCGAAGATGTAGCCGCCCTCGACCTTCGGCGGCGTGAGGTCGTCGGCCTTGAGCTTCTTGAGGTCGAGGCGGTCCTTGGAGTTCTTGATCGTCTCCTCGAGCATGTAGACGCCCTGGTAGTCGTTGGCCGCGACGGGCTGGGCGTCGGTGTTCACGTACACCTCGACGAGCTTGTAGCGCGGCGCGGGCATGCCGATCGCCCGGCCGAGGTCGAGGGTGAACGCCTCGCGGACCAGCGCCTTGTCGCTGAACGGTCCGCGCAGCACCCAGTCGGAGTCGGCCGGCATGCCGCCGAGCGGCAGGTCGAGGTCGTCGTCCGTGTTGTCCCGCAGCTCCAGGCGGTACGGGACCTTCGCGAACATCCGGCTCGACTGGCCGCGCAGGTGGAAGCCCGCGCGGGACACCAGGGTCGGCGTCGCGGCGACGTTCGTCGTGCCACCGCTGGGGTCGAGCTGCACGACGGCGAGGTTCTTGTAGTCGTCGGTGGCGGCGCCCTGGCCGTAGTCGTCGAGCACCAGGACGGGCAGGTCGTGCGCCGTGGTGACCGCCGTGGCGACGTACTGCGCGGAGCCGCCGGTGCCCGACGCGGCGCCGTTGACGAACGCCTGGGCGCGCACCTCGGTGCTCCGGGTGAGCTGGAGCGGCCCGGAGTACACGGTCGACGAGGCCGTCGGGGCGGTGCCGTCCGTGGTGTAGCGGATCTGCGCGCCGGCGACGGCCGTGCTCAGCGTCACCGACAGCTGACCCTGGAACGTGCGGCTCGGCGTCGAGAAGGAGATGTCACCGGCCAGGCCGGTGTCGACGGCGGCGGCGAGCGGCAGGGCCGTGCGCGGTGACGCCGCGGCCGCGGGAAGCGAGCCGGCACCGGCCACGGCGAGCGTGGCCAGCAGCGCGGTCACGGCGCGGCTCGTGGTCGTCCAGGTCGAGCGGGGCATCGGAAACTCCTTTGTCAGCGACGTCCGTCGGTCGGCGCGATGGTGCGCCCGTGCGGGAGCACGTGGTGGTGCAGGGTGTGGCGCCACGGGTTCGCCGGCAGCTCCGGGTGCAGGGCCGCCAGGCCGGTGGCGTACTTCGAGACCCGCACGGGCCGGTGCCCTCGGGCCCAGAGCAGCCGGTCCATCACGGACGCCGTCGAGCCGGACTTCGTCTCGACGACGGCGAGCTCGGGCAGGTCGACCGTGGCGCGGCTGCCCTGCCACGTCATGGACGTGTCGATGGTGACGCGGCTGGCCGTGGCCGGCACGAAGAACGTGGACCGCAGGTACCGGGTGACGAGCGTCGGGGAGAAGTCCAGGTCCGCGACGCCGCGGATGGACTGCTCGGCGAGGACGCCGGTGACGAACCAGCGTCCGGGCGCGATGGTCGCGCGGTCCGCCGGGTCGTACGGGAGCCGGTTCTTCACGGTGCTGCCGCGGACGCCCCGCGTCTTGACCTCGAGCCAGCACTGCGCGGAGTCGACGTAGCTGCGGGTACGGACCTTGAAGCGGCGACGCCGCCGGTGCGCGGCGAGGCGGTAGGCCAGCAGGTCGGGGGTGTCGAAGTAGACCGACTCGTAGTCGAAGAGACGCCGGCCGTCGATGTCGAGGACCTGGCTGTACGGCGCGAGCGCGTCGACGAGCTCGTCGAGGTGGCACACGTGCATGAGGTACTTGCGGTCGACCCGGGTCTGCAGCTCGGCCTTCTCGATCAGCTCGTCGAGCCCGATCGGCGCGATCCTCTCGAGGGCCGACGTCCGGAGCGCGGCGGTCACTGCGGCACCCCCGACCGCGAGGTCACGTGGGCGCTGGTGCGCATCGTCGAGCGGGTGGCGCCCGGCAGGCCGCCGCGCAGCTCGTAGCGGACCTCCACGGTCGTCGTGTCGTTCACCAGGTCGAGCCGCTGCACGGACGTGGAGTGCACCCGGGCCCCGAGCAGCTGCTCGAGCCGGGCGACCAGGACGAGCGGTTCGGTGATGGCGCCGTCGAGCACGAGGAGCTGCTGGTGGTAGCGCCGCAGGAGGCGCGGGTGGTCCGCCACGAACATCACGACGAGGATCAGGGCCATCAGCGTGGGTGGCCGCCACAGCGGACCGCCGGTGAGGCCGCCGAGGAGGCCGATCGCGAGCGCCGAGAAGTAGTAGGCGACCTCGAGCTGGTCGAGCTCCGTCGAGCGCAGCCGGATGATCGACAGGACACCGAACAGGCCGAGGCCGAGGCCGGCGCCCATGACTCCCGAGCTCAGCGCGGACGCGACGGCGAGGACGCCGATGTTCACGCCGAGGTACGCGGTGACGAGGTCGCGCCGCCTGTGCCGCCGGAAGAACAGGCCGAAGACGAGCAGGCAGACGGCGACGACGTCCGCGCCGAGAAGCACGAGCTGGGACATGGCGACCGACCCCCTGGATGTCCGTCCGGTGAACTCCGCCGCACTCGGGTGAATGCCGCACGAACGCGTGTAGAACGTTTTACAAACGATCAGGACTGTCGGTCGGAGGTCCCGGACCGGTCAACGACTGAAACGATTCCCGACGTTAAAGACGAGCGGCCGTGAGACGGTCACGCGTCCAGGGCGTACCGCCGGACGAAGGCCGCGAGCACCAGCGGCGGCGCCCACACGTGCGACCTGCGGACCTGCTCGCGCAGCGCGTCGTGCTCGACCGGGCGGAAGTACCCGTACTCGCGGTAGACGGCGATGCGGGTGACGATCCCGGCGACGTCCAGCTCGGGGTGGAACTGCGTCGCGTACAGGTTCTGGCGGACGCGGAACATCTGGACGGGGCAGGTCGCGGAGGACGCGAGCAGCGTGGCCGTCGGCGGCAGGACGGTGCACGCCTCCTTGTGCCCGACGAACGCGTCGAACGTGTCGGGCACCTGCGCGAGCAGCGGGTCCGCACGGCCCTCGGGCGTGAGCGTGATCGTCACCGCGCTGATCGGCTCGGGGTACGTCCGGTCGATGACCCCGCCCTGGTGGACGCCGAGCGTCCCGACTCCGTAGCAGGCGCCGAGGAACGGCTTGTCCCGGTCGACGAGCACGTCGAGCAGGGCCGCCATCTCCTCCTCCACCCGGCGCTGCACCGGCGACTTGTCCGCCTCCGGCGTGCTCGCGTCGAACGGGCTGCCGCCGACGAGGATCCCCGAGACGTCGTCGAGCGCGATCGGCGGGATCGGGCCGGCCTCCATGCGGACCCGGCGCAGCTCGTGCGGCTGCAGGCCGCCGTAGCGCAGCATGGCCGCGTACTCGCCGTCGGCGGCCTCGTCCTCGGCGCGCGAAGCCAGCAGCACGAACGGCTTCATGCACCGAGGCTAGCCAGCGGTCCGCGACCCGGCGCTGCGAGCGCCTTCCAGCCGTGACCGGCGCGGCCCGCGTGCGAGGATCGGGCGTGCCCGTCACCTCGACCGCGACCCTCGCCGACCGGATCCCCGCCGACCCGACCGACGCCGACGCGCTGTACGAGGCGTTCACGCGGTGGGCGACGGAGCGCGGCCTGTCGCTCTACCCCCACCAGGACGAGGCGCTGCTCGAGCTGGTCACCGGCTCGCACGTCATCCTGTCCACGCCGACCGGGTCCGGGAAGTCGCTCGTCGCGACCGCGGCCCACTTCGTCGCCCTCGCGCAGGGTCGCCGCACGTTCTACACCGCACCGCTCAAGGCCCTGGTGAGCGAGAAGTTCTTCGCGCTCGTCGAGGCGTTCGGGTCCGCGAACGTCGGGATGATGACGGGCGACTCGTCGGTCAACCCGTCCGCGCCGATCATCTGCTGCACGGCCGAGATCCTCGCCAACCTCGCCCTGCGCGACGGCGACGACGCCGACGTCGGCCAGGTCGTCATGGACGAGTTCCACTTCTACGCCGACCCGCAGCGCGGCTGGGCGTGGCAGGTGCCGCTCCTCGAGCTCTCGCGCGTGCAGTTCGTGCTGATGTCCGCGACGCTCGGCGACGTGGGGTTCTTCGCCGAGGACCTCGAGCGCCGCACGGACCGCCCGGTCGCGGTCGTCGCGAACGCGGAACGCCCGGTCCCCCTGACGTTCACGTACGCGATCGAGCCGCTGCACGAGCTGCTCGACGAGCTCGTGAAGACCCGCCGGGCGCCCGTGTACGTCGTGCACTTCACGCAGAAGGAGGCCGTCGAGCGCGCGCAGTCGCTGCTCTCGACCCCGCTGGCGAGCCGGGAGGCGCGGGACGCCATCGCGGCCGAGCTCGGGGCGTTCCGGTTCGGCCCGGGCTTCGGCCGCACGCTGTCCCGGCTGCTGCGGCACGGGGTCGGCGTGCACCACGCGGGGATGCTGCCGAAGTACCGGCGCGTCGTCGAGCGGCTCACCCAGAGGGGTCTGCTCCCGGTGGTGTGCGGCACGGACACCCTCGGCGTCGGCATCAACGTCCCGATCCGCACGGTCGTCCTCACGAGCCTCGTGAAGTACGACGGCGTCCGGATGCGGCACCTGTCGGCGCGCGAGTTCCACCAGATCGCGGGCCGGGCGGGCCGGGCGGGCTTCGACACGGTCGGCGAGGTCATCGTGATGGCCCCGGACCACGTCATCGAGAACCGCAAGCTCCTCGAGAAGGCGGGCGACGACCCCCGCAAGCTCAAGAAGATCGTCCGCAAGAAGGCCCCGGAGGGCGCGGTCAACTGGACCGACAAGACGTTCGAGCGACTGCGCGACGCCCCGCCCGAGCCGCTCACGTCGAGCTTCCAGGTGTCGCACGCGATGGTGCTGCACGTGCTGGCCCGCCCGGGCGACCCCGTGGCCCACATGGTCCGGCTGCTGACCGACAACCACGAGCCCGAGGGCGCCCGCGGCCGCCACGTGCGTCGCGCCGTCGCCGTCTACCGGTCGCTGCGCGCCGCCGGCGTCGTCGAGCGCGTCTGGGTCGAGGACCCTTCGGCGCCCCGCGGCCGTCGTCGCGCGGTCCGCCTGACGCACGATCTGCCGCCCAACTTCGCCCTCAACCAGGCCCTGTCCCCGTTCGCGTACGCCGCGCTCGACCTGCTCGACCAGGAGGACGCCGCCTACGCGCACGACGTGGTCTCCGTCCTCGAGGCCACCCTCGACGACCCTCGCCAGGTGCTCGCCGCGCAGGAGAACCGCGCACGCGGCGAGGCGGTGGCGGCGATGAAGGCCGAGGGCCTCGAGTACGACCAGCGGATGGCGCTGCTGGAGGACGTGACGTACCCGCGCCCGCTCGCCGAGCTGCTCGAGGCGGCGTTCGCCATGTACCGGACCACGAACCCGTGGGTCGCGGACCTGGCCCTCTCCCCCAAGTCGGTGGTCCGCGAGATGCACGAGCGGGCGATGACGTTCGCCGAGTACGTGTCGCACTACCAGCTCGACCGCACCGAGGGCGTGCTCCTGCGGTACCTCGCGGACGCGTACCGGGCGCTGCGGCAGACCGTGCCGGAGGATGCCCGGACTGAGGAGCTGTGGGAGGTCGTCGAGTGGCTCGGCGACCTGGTCCGCCGCACCGACTCGAGCCTGCTCGACGAGTGGGAGCGCCTCAGCAACCCTCTCGACGAGCACGGGGCCGACGCGCCCGGCGCGACGGACGACGACACGCCCGAGCCGATCACCGCGAGCCCGCGCGTGTTCCGGGCCCTCGTGCGCGGTGCGCTGTTCAGGCGCGTCGAGCTCGTCGCGCGGGAGCAGTACGGCGCGCTCGCGGCCATGGGCGACCGCGACCCCGACGACGTCCCGTGGACGTCCGAGCGCTGGTCCACGGCGATGGACCCCTACTACGACGACCACGACGAGGTCCTCACCGGACCGCCCGCACGCGGCCCCGGGCTGTTCCAGGTGACCCCCGGTGCGGCCGCCTGGCAGGTGCGCCAGCTGCTCGACGACCCCGAGGGCGACCACGACTGGCGGATCGACGCGATCGTGGACCTCGCGGGGTCCGACGAGACCGGTGAGGTCCAGCTCCGCGTGGTGGCCGTCGGACCTCTCTGAGGCAAGGCTTGCCTGCGTTTGCGCAGGTCAGGGCAGCCTTTCCTGCGATGACAAGGCGCGACGAGCGGCCTACCGTGGCCGTATGACCGTGCTCTCGAACGCCTTCATCGGCACCACCCGACCGGTCGACGCACCCCCGTCGGCGGGCACCCTCAACCAGCTGCGCGCCGGTGTGCTCGGCGCCAACGACGGCATCGTGTCCGTCGCGGCGATCCTGCTCGGCGTCGCCGGTGCCTCGACGTCCCGGTCCGTGCTGGTGACCGCCGGCGTGGCCGGCCTCGTCGCGGGCGCGCTGTCGATGGCGAGCGGCGAGTACGTGTCCGTGAGCTCGCAGCGCGACGCCGAGCGGGCGGCGCTCACGCCCGCCGAGGAGCAGACGAACCCGTGGCACGCCGCGGTCGCGTCGCTGGCGTCGTTCGTCGTCGGCGGCATGATCCCGCTGCTCGTCGTGCTCCTGCCGTGGGGCGCGGCACGGATCCCCGCGGTCGTCGTCGCCGTCGCGCTCGCGCTCGTCGCGACCGGTGCGATCAGCGCGCACATCGGCAACGCGGCCGTCCCCCGGGCGGTGCTGCGCAACGTGCTCGGCGGCGGGATCGCGATGGCCGTCACGTACGGCGTGGGCAGCCTCGTCGGGCTGTTCGTCTGACGCCGCTCCCGGCGCCTACCCTGGCGCGGTGGCCAAGCACGCCCCGACCGGCACCCCGGCGCTCGTCGCGCTCGCGGCCGCCGGCGTCCCGCACACCGCCCACCCCTACGAGCACGACGCCGCGAACGACGTCGGCTACGGCCTGGAGGCCGCGCAGGTGCTCGGCGTGCCCCCGGAGCAGGTCTTCAAGACGCTCATGACGGTCGTGGACGGGACGCTCACGGTCGCGGTCGTGCCGGTCACCGGCAAGCTCGACCTCAAGGCGCTCGCGCAGGCCGTCGGCGGCAAGAAGGCGGCCATGGCCCCCAAGCCGGACGCCGAGCGCGCCACCGGGTACGTGGTGGGCGGCATCTCGCCGCTCGGCCAGAGGACGGCGCACCCCACGGTGGTCGACGAGACGGTGTGGCTGTTCGACACGGTCCTGGTCTCGGGCGGGCGGCGCGGCCTGGACGTCGAGCTCGCGCCCGACGACCTCGTGCGGCTCACCGCCGCCACGGTCGCCGACATCGCGCGCGACTGACCGCCGGTACCGTCTGAGCCCATGACCGACGTGCCCGAGCGTGACGTGCTCGTCGCGCGCCTCACCGCCGTGCGGGAGCGGATCGAGCGGGCCGCCGCCGCGGCAGGACGTCCGTCGGGCGGGGTGCGGCTGCTGCTGGCGACGAAGACCATGCCGGCGGCCGTGGTGCGTGCGGCGCTCTCGGCCGACGCCGCGATGTGCGCCGACGACGACGGGCTCGCGCCCGTGCTCGTCGGGGAGAACCGGGTGCAGGAGCTCGTCGAGAAGGGTCCCGACCTCGCCGACCTCGCGCCGACGACGCATCTCATCGGGCCGTTGCAGTCGAACAAGGTCAACGCGGCTCTGCGGTGGGCCACGTGCGTGGAGTCGGTCGCGAGCCTGGACCTCGCGCAGCGGCTGTCCGCCCGCGCCGGCGACCGGGCGCTGGACGTGTGCGTCCAGGTGAACGTGTCGGGCGAGCCGACGAAGCACGGTGTCCCTCCGGGCGCGGCGGTCGACCTCGCGCTCGGCGTCGCGGCCTTGGACGGCGTGCGGCTGGTGGGGTTCATGACGGTCGGCGCGAACTCGACCGACGACCTCCTCGTGCGGGCGGGCTACGCGCTCCTGCGCCAGGTCCGCGACGACGTGCTGGCCTCGGGCTCGCCAGGCACGGCCGACGCCCGCGAGCTGTCGATGGGGATGAGCCGCGACCTCGAGGCCGCCGTCGCCGAGGGCGCCACCATCGTCCGGGTCGGCACGGCCGTGTTCGGCAGCCGGACCGCCTGACGCAGCACGACCAGGCGGGCCTGCCGCGTCGAACGGTGCACGGCGCCCGTGGCGCGCGCCCGACGGGTCGCCGCGAGCTCGCGCTCGTGGAGCACGCTCATCCGGCGCAGGGCACGGTCGAGGTCCGTGCGGTCCGGGTCCGTGCGGTCGTCGTCGTCCATCGCCTCCCCCTCTGGTCGCTGCACAGGAGTCCTGGACGGGCCACCAGATACGCAGGCCCGCCGATTCCGGGTGATGACAAGCACGCTTGACATCGACCGGGAGAGTCAAGCACGCTTGACACGTCAAGGTCGCTTGACACTCCGACGACGGGAGGACCTTCCCCGATGAGGAACGACATCCGCCGCCTGCGGGACGAGGCAGGCCTCTCGCAGGCCGCTCTCGCCGAGGTGCTCGGCGTCTCCCGCCAGACCGTCAACTCGCTCGAGACGGGCCGCTACGACCCGTCGCTCCCGCTCGCGTTCGCCATCGCCCGCCACTTCGGCACGACCATCGAGGAGATCTTCCATGTCGACGCCTGACCCGACACCCGGCACCACGACCGGCACCACGACCGGCACCGCGACCGGCAGCACGGCACCTGCCGCGCGTCGCTCGTCGAGCACGCCCTTCGTCGCGGCGTTCGCCGCCGGGACGCTCGCGGTCGTCGCGATCGCCGTGGTGTACGCGTCGCTCGGCGACACCGAGACGGCGCTGGGCGCCCTCACCGGCGGCGGGTTCGTGCTGCTGCTGATGATCGGCGCCCGGTGGCGCTCCACCCGCCGACCCGGCAGCGCGGGCACCGCGGCGCGGCTCGGCGCGGGCGTGCCCGACGAGCGCGACAGGGCGCTCGTGACGGGTGCGCTCTCGCTCGTCGGCGCCGCGTCGTTCCTGTTCGCGTCCGCGGGGCTGGCGTGCGTCGTCGCCGGGGTGGACGCCGCCGCGGTGCTCGGCGCGACCGTCGTGGCCCTCGCCGCGACCTTCGTCGTGTCGCTCGTCGTCCTGGAACGGCGCGGCTGACCCAGGATGGGGACCATGGACGACGCTCCCCCGCTCCGCCCCTCCCGCTTTCCCCGCTGGGTGTACGGCGTGGGCTCCGAGCCCGACGCGCGGTTCTCGCTCGCCAACGAGCGGACGTTCCTGGCGTGGGTCCGCACCGCGCTCGCGCTGCTGGCGTCCGGCGTGGCGCTCGAGGCACTGGACCTGCCCGTCGAGCCGCACCTGCGGTTCACGGCGGCGCTCGTGCTCGTGGTGGTCGGGGTCGTCGCCCCCGTGCTGGCGTGGGTGGGCTGGGCCCGCGCCGAACGTGCCGTGCGGCTCCAGGTCCCCCTGCCGGCACCGTCCTCGTTCGGGCTGCTGGTCGTCGGCGTCGTGCTCGCCGGCGCCCTCGTGCTCGTGGGCATGGTGATCGCGTGACGTTGCCCGACGACCCCGGCGCGGGGCTCGCGGCCGAGCGGACCAGGCTCGCGTGGCGGCGCACCGGGCTGGCCCTGGCCGCCGGGAGCGTCGCCGCGGCACGGCTGGGCCAGGAGGTCCTCGGGGGCGTCGCCTGGGCGCTCGGGGCGGTCGGCCTGGCCGCGAGCGCGGCGCTGCTCGTCGCCGCCTACCAGAGGCACACCGGCGGGCTCGCGGGTGGTGGGCGGCTCGTCACGGTGTGCGCGGCGGCCGTGCTCACCATCGGCGTGGCCTCCGTGGTGCTCGTGCTCGGCGGTCTCTGACGACCGTCGGGAACGGCTACGGGACGCGTGCCGTCCACGTCGGGTCGGTGAACTTGGTCTCCATCAGCTCGGCGGCCCGCGCGAGCTCGTCGGGACGCAGGTCGCCGTCGACGGTCGTGTACCGCTGCCGGAAGTGGGCCGCGAACGCCGCGATCACGTCCTCGCGCGGCAGGTGCGTCTGCGACCGGACGGGGTCGACCCGCTTGTTCGCGCTGGTCGTGCCCTTGTCCGACAGCTTCTCGCGGCCGATCCGGAGCACCTGGAGCATCTTGTCCGCGTCGATGTCGTAGGACATCGTCACGTGGTGCAGCACGGCACCGCCGACCATGCGCTTCTGAGCCGAGCCGGCGAGCTTGCCGGCCGGGGATGCGATGTCGTTGAGGCCGCTGACGAACGCCTCGACGCCGACGTCCGCGAGCGCACCCAGCACCCACTGGTTGAGGAACGCGTAGGACTCCTCGAACGTCATGCCGTCGACGAGCGAGGCGGGCACGACGAGCGAGAACGTGATGCAGTTCCCGGCCTCCATGAACATCGCGCCGCCGCCGGAGATGCGCCGCACGACGGTGATGCCGTAGCGGTCGGCGGCCTCGAGGTCCACCTCGTTGCGCAGCGACTGGAACGACCCGATGACCACGGCCGGCTCGACCCACTCCCAGAACCGCAGGGTCGGACCCCGGCGGCCCGCGGCGAGCTCCTCCGTGAGGACCTGGTCGAGCGCGGTGTGCATCGCGGGCGGCAGCGGGCCGGGGTGCAGCAGCTCGAACGTGTGGTCCGACCACGACGTGGAGTGCCCGAGCGCCCGGCGCACGGCGACGCCGACGGCGTGCGCGTCGAACCCGACCATCGCGACTGGACCGGCGAGCGTGCCGTCGGCCAGCGCCGCGGTCAGCGCAGCGGTCACGGCGTCCGCGAGCACGCTCGCCGTGGAGTCGGCCGGGAGCCCGTCGAGGGACCGTGACACGACCGTCAGGGCCTCGTCGGGCTCCAGGAAGAAGTCGCCGCTCACGACGACGTCCTTCAGGATGCCGTCGACCACCTCGGCGTCGACCGCGACGAGCTTGCCACCGGGGACCTTGTACTCACCGTGCACGCGTCCCAGCCTAGGTGGCGGCGAGAGGCGTCAGCGCGGCGCGACCTGCCGGTTGCGCAGTCCCCAGATCGCCGAGTCCGTGAGCGCCTCCCACGACGCCTCGAGCAGGTTGGGACCGACGCCGACCGTGCTCCACGCCGTCTGCCCGTCCGTCATCTCGATGAGCACCCGCGTGATGGCGTCGGTGCCGTGCATCGAGTCGAGGATCCGGACCTTGAAGTCGATGAGCTCGAACGACTCGAGCTCCGGGTACACGCGCACGAGCGCCTGGCGCAGCGCGTGGTCGAGCGCGTTGACGGGACCGTTGCCCTCTCCCGTGCTGACGATCCGCTCGCCGCCGGCGTGCAGCTTGACCGTGGCCTCCGCGGTGGCGGGGGTGCCGCGGCCGCCGGCCCGCTCGACGATGGTCCGCCACGACTCCACCGTGAAGTACTGCGGGCGGTGCCCGTCGAGCTCCTCGGCGAGCAGCAGCTCGAACGACGCGTCCGCCGCCTCGTACGTGTACCCGTTGGCCTCGGCGTCCTTGACCCGCTCCGTGACCCGGGACAGGACCTCGGGACGCCCCGACAGGTCGATGCCGAGCTCGCGGCCCTTGAGCTCGATGGACGCACGGCCCGCCATGTCGGAGACCAGCATGCGCATGTCGTTGCCCACGTTGGCCGGGTCCGTGTGCTGGTACAGGTCGGGGTCCACCTTGATCGCCGACGCGTGGATGCCGGCCTTGTGCGCGAACGCGCTCGCACCCACGTACGGCTGCCGCGCGAACGGCGAGATGTTCGTGACCTCGGCGATCGCGTGCGCGAGCCGCGTCAGCTCGGGCAGCCCGCCCGGGTGCTCGGCGTCGGTGCGCAGCACGTTGAGCCCGTACTTGAGCTCGAGGTTCGCGACGACCGAGAGCAGGTCGGCGTTGCCGGTCCGCTCGCCGTACCCGTTCACGGTCCCCTGGACGTGCGTGCAGCCCGCCTCGACGGCCGCGAGCGAGTTCGCGACCGCGCACCCGGAGTCGTTGTGCGCGTGGATGCCGAGGATCGCGTCCGGCCCCACGACGCCGCGGATCTCGTGCACGATGTCGGCGACCCAGGTGGGCACCATGCCGCCGTTGGTGTCGCACAGTGCGACGACCTCGGCGCCCGCCTCGAACCCGGCGAGCACCGCCGCGCGCGTGTACGCGGGGTCGAACCGGTAGCCGTCGAAGAAGTGCTCGGCGTCGACGACGACCCGCCGGCCCTCCCGCACGAGGAACTGCACGGTGTCGGCGATCATCGCGATGTTCTCGTCGCCCGTGGTGCGCAGCGCCCGCTCGGCGTGCCGCAGGTCGTGCTTCGCGACGAGCGCGACGACCGGCGCCTCCGAGTCCACGAGCGCCCGCACCTGGGGGTCGTCGACCGCACGCGTGCCGGGCTTGCGCGTGCTGCCGAACGCCGCGAGCTCGGCGTTGCGCAGGTCGAGCTCCTTGGCCGCACGCTTGAAGAACTCGGTGTCCTTCGGGACGGCACCCGGCCAGCCGCCCTCGATGAAGCCCACCCCGAGCTCGTCGAGCATCGGCGCGATCGTCAGCTTGTCGGCGACCGAGAGGTTCATGCCCTCCTGCTGGGCGCCGTCGCGCAGGGTCGTGTCGTAGACGTGGAACGGGGTGCGGCTCGTGGTCACGATGAGCTCTCTTCGCTGCGGTGGTGCTGGTGCGGTACTCGTGCGTCCTGCTGGTCCTCGTACAGGCTGATCCTCGTACAGATCGAGCGGCGGCCGGTCGGACGGGGGTGGTGTCCGACCAACAAAAAGACCCCCCGGGGTACGGGAGGTCTGCGCGTCGGTAGGTTGCCCGACGCGCTACTCGATAATGAGCGTGATGGTGGTCACGCCGTCATGGTGGCACACGAGGTCCGTCGTGGTCATCCGTTCCACTGGGTGGACACACCCGTCGGGCGGGTGCCGCCCGGCGGAGGCCGAGCGGCGACGCTCCCGCTTCGCTACGTTGACGAGTGGCCCACGACGCCGGCCCCACCGGCGTCCCGCGCGTCGAGGAGGTCGCATGACCGTCCCGCCCGGTGAACCCCCGTACCCCCGCCCGGACCAGCCACCCGCCGTCCCACCGGCGGTCCCACCGGCGGTCCCCCCGGCCCAGGTGCCTGCCGGCCAGTACGCCGCGGGGCAGCCCGTCGGCCAGGTGCCGGTCTCCGCGGTGCCTGTCCCTGCCGCCGCGCCGCCTCCCCGACCACGCATCGCGATCGACGCCGGACGCTACTGGGCGGGCGTCGCCGCGACGGCCGTCGTCGCCGCGCTCATCGGTGTGGTCGGCGTCGTGGTCTTCGAGCGGATCTTCGACATCACCCTCGTGAACAAGGACCCGTTCGGCACGGGCTCCTCGATGGGGGCGTACGTGGTCGGTGCCGTCGCGACGACCGTCGTCGCGGCGCTCCTGCTGCAGGTGCTCGTGCTGTCCACGCCGGAGCCGTCGTCGTTCTTCGGCTGGATCATGGGCCTCGGGATCCTCGTCGTCGCGCTCCTGCCCCTGACCTGGACCGACGACAGGACCTCCGCGCTGTGCAGCGGGCTCGTCAACCTGCTCATCGGCATCGCCGTGTGGTCGCTGCTCACCGGTGTGCTCGCCCGCACGTCGCAGCGCACCATCCCGATCGTCTGACGCGCCGACGGCCCCGCCGCTCCCAGGGAGGGCGGGGCCGTCGTCGTGCGGTCAGGCGAGCCGGGTCAGCCAGCCGTGCCGGTCCGTGGCCCGCCCGTACTGGATGTCGGTGAGCTCCGTGCGGATCCGCATCGTGACGGGCCCCGCCCCGCCGTCGCCGACCGTGAGGTCGAAGTCGTCGCTCGCCAGGCGCCCGATCGGGGTGACCACGGCGGCCGTGCCGCACGCGAACACCTCCCGCACGGAGCCGTCCGCGAGACCGGCACGGAGCTCGGCCAGCGGCAGGGGACGCTCGCTGACCTCGTGGCCGGCGTCCGTGAGCAGCTGGAGGATCGAGCCGCGCGTGACGCCCTCGAGGATCGAGCCGGACACGGGCGGCGTCACGGCGCTGCCGTCGGCGCGGATGACGAACACGTTCATGCCGCCGAGCTCCTCGACCTCGGTGTTCGTCGACGCGTCGAGGAAGCACACCTGCTCGAAGCCCTTGTCGTACGCCTGCTGCTGCGGCAGGAGGCTCGCGGCGTAGTTCCCGCCGCACTTCGCCGCCCCCGTGCCGCCCGCCCCGGCACGGTGGTACTCCTGGTCGATCCAGATCGACACGGGCTTCACGCCGCCGGCGAAGTACGGCCCCACGGGCGACGCGATGACGAGGAACTCGGCCTCGAGCGAGGGCCGCACGCCGAGGAAGCTCTCGGAGGCGTACATGAAGGGCCGCAGGTAGAGGCTCTTCTCCTCCCCCGACGGCACCCACGCGCGGTCGGTCTGCACGAGCGCGGTGATGGCGCCGAGGAAGTCGGCCTCGGACACCTCCGGGAGCGCGAGGCGGTGCGCGGAGCGGGCGAAGCGTGCCGCGTTCGCCTGCGGCCGGAACGTCCACACCGACCCGTCGGCGTGCGCGTACGCCTTGAGCCCTTCGAAGATCTCCTGCGCGTAGTGCAGCACCGCCGTCGCGGGGTCCAGCTGCAGGGGGCCGTACTTCTCGACGCGGCGGTCGTGCCAGCCCTCGCCGTTCTTGTACGTGATCCGAGACATGTGCTCGGTGAAGACCGTGCCGAACCGGGGCGAGGCCAGGGCGGCCTCCCGCACCGGGTCGGGCACCGGTGTGTCCGTGCGGTGGATCTCGAAGAGGTCGGCGGACGTCGGTGTCGCGAGAGTGCTCATGGTCGGGCCTTTCACCAGGGTCGAGTCAGACGCTACCTGGGCGCGCGGCCGGGTGGACAGGTCACCGTGGGGGTCACGGTGGACAGGTCACGACCCGGGCCGCCGCCGGTGCACGTGCGGGTCCGGTGAGACGGCGGAGGTGGAGCGTCGGGGGTCGTCCGGGGAGCCCGGGACGACGGCCGGGAGGATCAGCCGGCGATGCGCGCGGCGAGGTCCTTGCCCACCTCGGCCGTCGACCGTACTCGGTCACCGGAACGCTCCGCGATGTCGGCGGCGACGGCCGCCTCGACGCGGCGGGCGGCGTCGGTGTGGCCGAGGTGGTCGAGCAGCAGCGCGACCGACAGGACCGTGGCCGTGGGGTCGGCCTTGCCCTGGCCCGCGATGTCCGGCGCCGAGCCGTGCACGGGCTCGAACATGCTCGGGGTGGTGCGGTCCGGGTTGATGTTCGCGGACGCGGCCAGGCCGATGCCGCCGGTGATGGCCGCCGCGAGGTCCGTGAGGATGTCGCCGAACAGGTTGTCCGTGACGATCACGTCGAACCGGCTGGGGTTCGTGACCAGGAAGATCGTCGCGGCGTCGACGTGCAGGTAGTCGACCGTCACGTCGGGGAACTCGGCGTTCACGGCCTCGACCGTGCGGCGCCACAGGTGGCCCGCGTGCACGAGCACGTTGTGCTTGTGCACGAGCGTGAGCTTCTTGCGCGGACGGGCCGCGGCGCGGGCGAACGCGTCGCGGACCACGCGCTCGACGCCGAACGCCGTGTTGACGCTGACCTCGTTGGCGACCTCGTGCGGCGTGCCGACGCGGATGGCGCCGCCGTTGCCGACGTACGGGCCCTCGGTGCCCTCACGGACCACGACGAAGTCGACGTCACCGGGGTTCGCGAGCGGGCTGGCGACGCCGGGGAAGAGCTTGCTCGGGCGCAGGTTGACGTAGTGGTCGAGCGCGAAGCGCAGCTTGAGCAGCAGGCCGCGCTCGAGGACGCCGGACGGGACGGTGGGGTCCCCGATGGCGCCGAGGAGGATCGCGTCGTGCGCGCGGATCGCGTCGAGGTCGGTGTCCGTGAGCGTCTCGCCCGTCGCGTGCCAGCGGCGCGCCCCCAGGTCGAAGTCCGTCGTGGTGACGGTGGTGCCGCTGCCGTGGAGCGCGGACTCGAGGGCCAGGAGACCCTGCTCGACCACCTCCGTGCCGATGCCGTCCCCGGCGACGACGGCGAGGCGGATGTCCTGGGCGGAGGTGCTGTCGACCATGCGATCCACCCTAGACCCTGTCCCACCTGGCGGGACCACCGTCTCACTTCGCGGGCATCCCCGCGTGCGCTCAGTCCACCGCGGGCGTCGGGCCGTCCTTCGGGAAGATCAGCTCGAACCGCTCCGCGACGACCTGCAGGTCGCTGCTGAAGCGGTCGTCACCCAGCACCCGGCGCCAGTACCGCTCGTGCTCCGTCCGCCACGACTCCAGGCTCAGGTCGTCCTCGCCCTCCGCCGCGGCGTGCTCGGCCCCCACCTCGTCGAACGCCACGATCTCGACCTCGGTCGTGCGCAGCAGCGCCCGCGGCTCCCCGTCGGCGTCCACGACGATCGACAGGTCGCCCGGCCGGGGAACGTCCAGGTCGGCGTCCTGCAGCTCGGCCAGCGCCGTCGACGTCGCGGACTTGCGGCCGTCCAGCACCAGCGCGAGGAGATGGTCCGCGAGCGCCGGGTTGTCCCCGAAGGACCAGGACGGCGGCGGCACCGCGTCGTTGGGGGACGCCCCCAGGACCGGGCCCAGGTCGCCCATGCCGAGATGACCGCGGGCGGCCCGCCAGAACGCGGCGACCCTGTCGTCCTCGACCCCGTCGCCCTGCACGCCGTCCTGCACGCCCTCGGTCATCGTCGTCCCTCCGTCGTCGGTGCGGCCCATCATGGCGGGAAACGCGACGAGCGTGCGACCTGGCCGTGGCCAGGACGCACGCTCGTCGGCGTGAGGAGGACGTCAGCGCGCCGCCGAACCCTCCGTGCTTGTCGGTCGGGTCCGGCGGCGCCCTGCCCTCCGGCAGGTGCCGCGCTGCGCGGGACCCCTACCTGCGGTCAGCGCGCCGCCGAACCCTCCACGTAGTCGGAGTCCGAGGGCTTGACCCACGCGAAGAGCTTGCGCAGCTCGCGGCCGACCGGCTCGATCGGGTGGTTCTGGCCCTTCTCGCGGAGCTCCTTGAACTCGGGGGCGCCGGCGTCCTGGTCGTTGATGAACCGCTCGGCGAACGCGCCGTTCTGGATGTCCGCGAGCACGGCCTGCATGTTCGTCTTGACGTCCGGCGTGATGACGCGCGGGCCCGAGACGTAGTCGCCGTACTCGGCGGTGTCGGAGACCGACCAGCGCTGCTTGGTGATCCCGCCCTCGAAGATGAGGTCGACGATGAGCTTGAGCTCGTGCAGCACCTCGAAGTACGCGACCTCGGGCTGGTAGCCCGCCTCGGTCAGGGTCTCGAAGCCGTACTGGATGAGCTGCGAGACGCCACCGCACAGGACGGCCTGCTCGCCGAACAGGTCGGTCTCGGTCTCCTCGGTGAAGGTCGTCTTGATGCCGGCGGCGCGCAGGCCGCCGATCGCCTTGGCGTAGGAGAGCGCGAGGTCCCAGGCGGAGCCCGACGCGTCCTGCTCGACGGCGACGATGACCGGCACGCCGCGGCCGTCCACGTACTCGCGGCGGACGAGGTGGCCCGGGCCCTTGGGGGCGACCATCAGCACGTCGTGCTGCGCGGCCGGCTTGATGTAGCCGAAGCGGATGTTGAAGCCGTGGCCGAAGACGAGCGCGGCGCCGTCCTTGAGGTTCGGCTCGATCTCGTCGCGGTACACGATGCGCTGCACCTGGTCGGGCGCCAGGATGACGACGACGTCGGCCTCGCGGACCGCGTCGGCCACGGTGGCGACCTTGAGGCCCTGGTTCTCGGCCTTCTCGCGGGACGCCGAGCCCTCGCGCAGGCCGACGGTCACGTCGACGCCGGAGTCGCGCAGGTTGAGGGAGTGCGCGTGCCCCTGGCTGCCGTAGCCGATGACGGCGACCTTCTTGGACTGGATGACCGACAGGTCGGCGTCGTCGTCGTAGAACAGCTCAGCCACGGTGGATCTCCTCAGGTGATGTATTGGTCGTGCGGGAAGAAGGATGTCAGGACGCGCGCGTGACGCGCTCGAGCGCCCGGTCCGTGATCGACCGCGAGCCACGGCCGATCGCGACGGTGCCGGACTGGACGATCTCGCGGATGCCGAACGGCTCGAGGGCCGCGAGCAGGGCGTCGAGCTTGCCCGGGCTGCCGGTCGCCTCGATGACGACCGTGTCCGGGACCACGTCGACGACGTGCGCGCGGAACAGCTGGACGACCTCGAGCACACTGGTGCGCTGCGTGGTGTCGGCCTTGACCTTCACGAGCAGCAGCTCGCGCTGCACGGACGCGGCGTCCTCGAGCTCGACGATCTTGATGACGTTGATGAGCTTGTTGAGCTGCTTGGTGACCTGCTCGAGGGGCAGCTCGTCGACGTCGACGACGACGGTGATGCGCGAGATCTCCGTGTGCTCGGTCGGCCCCACCGCGAGCGAGTGGATGTTGAACGAGCGGCGCGCGAAGAGGCCCGCGACGCGCGTGAGCACGCCCGGCTTGTTCTCGACGAGCACCGACAATGTGTGACGGGACATTGGTTCAGTCCTCCCGGTCCCACGCCGGGCTGATGCCGCGGGCGTACTGGATGTCGTCGTTGCTCACGCCGGCGGCGACCATCGGCCACACCATCGCGTCGCGCGAGACGGTGAAGTCGACCACGACGGGCTGGTCGTCGATCTCGAGCGCCCGCTTGATCGTCGCGTCCACGTCCGCCTTCGTCTCGCAGCGCAGGCCCACGCAGCCGTAGGCGTCGGCGAGCTTGACGAAGTCCGGGATGCGCGCGGTGCCGTGGCCGGTGTTGAGGTCGGTGTTGGAGTAGCGGGACTCGTAGAACAGGGTCTGCCACTGCCGGACCATGCCGAGCGACGAGTTGTTGATGATCGCGACCTTGATCGGGATCTCGTTGATCGTGCAGGTGGCGAGCTCCTGGTTGGTCATCTGGAAGCAGCCGTCGCCGTCGATCGACCAGACCGTGCGGTCGGGCTGACCGACCTTCGCGCCCATCGCCGCGGGCACCGAGTAGCCCATCGTGCCGAGGCCGCCGGAGTTCAGCCACGAGTTGGGCCGCTGGTACTTGATGAACTGCGCGGCCCACATCTGGTGCTGGCCCACGCCGGCGACGTAGATCGCCTCGGGGCCGGAGAGCTCGCCGATCCGGCTGATGACGTGCTGCGGGGCGAGGTGGCCGTCGGCGGGCTCGTCGTAGCCGAGCGGGAACGTGCCGCGCCAGTCGTCGAGCTGCTTCCACCAGGCCTCGAGGTCCGGCTGACCGTGCTGACCGTGCTCGCGTGCCAGCTCCGGCAGCAGGTCGGCCAGCACCTCGCGCAGGTCGCCGACGATCGGCACGTCGACCGCGCGGTTCTTGCCGATCTCGGCCGGGTCGATGTCCGCGTGGACGATGGTCGCGTTCGGCGCGAAGCTCGACAGCTTGCCGGTCACGCGGTCGTCGAACCGCGCGCCCAGGGCGACGACGAGGTCCGCCTTCTGCAGCGCGGCGACGGCCGCGACGGTGCCGTGCATGCCGGGCATGCCGAGGTTCTGCGGGTGGGCGTCGGGCAGCGCGCCCCGGGCCATCAGCGTGGTGACGACCGGTGCGCCCGACGCGTCGACGAGCGCCCGCAGCTCCGCGGCGGCCCGCGCCCGGATCACGCCGCCACCGACGTACAGGACGGGACGACGAGCCGTGGCGAGCAGCCGGGCGGCCTCGCGGATCTGCTTGGCGTGCGGCTTGGTGACCGGGTGGTAGCCGGGCAGGTTGAGCTCCTGCGGCCACGAGAACGTGGTCTGCGCCTGCATCGCGGACTTCGCGATGTCGACGAGCACCGGGCCGGGTCGGCCGGTCGACGCGATGTGGAACGCCTCGGCGATGACGCGCGGGATCTCGTCCGCGTCGGTGACGAGGTAGTTGTGCTTCGTGACCGGGAGCGTGATGCCGACGATGTCGGCCTCCTGGAACCCGTCCGTGCCGATCAGCGACGCGACGACCTGACCGGTGATCGCGACCAGCGGCACGGAGTCCATGTGCGCGTCGGCGATCGGCGTGACGAGGTTCGTCGCGCCCGGGCCCGACGTGGCCATGCAGACGCCGACGCGGCCCGTGGCCGAGGCGTAGCCGGCCGCGGCGTGGCCGCCGCCCTGCTCGTGGCGCACGAGGATGTGCCGCAGCCGGGTCGAGTCCATGAGCGGGTCGTACAGCGGGAGGATCGCACCGCCGGGGATGCCGAACACCACCTCGGCGCCCGCCTCCTCGAGCGAGCGGACGATCGACTGCGCGCCGGTGACCTTCTCGACGCTGCCGGCCGCGCTCGCGCCGACCGTCGTCGGGGCCGTCCGGGCGGGGGCCGGGACGACGGTGGGTGCGGTCGGCGTGGCTGCGGGACCGGACGAGCGCGGCGGTGCCGGGTGGGGACCCTGGACCATCGATGTCTCCCTGGGTGGTGCTGCTGGCGGGAAGGAGCCGGACAAACGAAAACCCCTCGAAGCCATGATCGGCCTGACGAGGGGTGAGCGCGCTGACGAGACCTGGACGGGTGGCCTCAGCCGGCGCGCTCAGGAAGTACTACGACGAGGATCGTCTGGGTCGTCTGCACGTCGCCGACAGTACGCCGCGTGCCCAGCGATGTCACGCCGTCTCACATCGTGGTTCACGAGACCACGGTGTGGACAGGGTCCTCCGTCGGGTCCATGTCGAAGGCCGGGAGGCCGTCGATGCTGCGGCGGTTCTTGAGCCTGCGGTAGTCGGCCCGGCCCTCGACGCCCTTGCGCTCCATGTGCGGCGGCAGCAGGTCCCGCTCCCCCACGTACTCCATGAACGGCACGCCGTAGCCGCACGAGTCGCTGACCCGGTCGACGTCCACGAGGACCACTGCCCGGGCGCCCCGCGTCTCGGGGAACATCGCGACGAGCTCGTCGAAGCCGTCGTCGTACAGCGTGACGAACCGGCCGCGGCCGTGCAGGCGGACGATGTTGGGCGGGCCCTCGAACGCGCAGAACATCAGCGTGATGCGGCCGTTGTCCCGCAGGTGGGCGATCGTCTCCGCACCGCTCGCCGTGAGGTCGACGTACGCGACCGTGTGGTCGTCGAGCACCACGAACGAGCCGCCGATGCCCTTCGGGGACAGGTTCACGTGGCCGTCCGGCCCGCTGGGGGCCGTCGCGACGAAGAACATGTGCTGCCTGTCGATGAACGCGCGGATCTTCTCGTCGATCCGCTCGTGGACCTTGCCCATCGTCGACCACCTCTCCCCGGCGCGCCGGTCGTGTCGACCTTAGCCAGCGAGCCGGGGCCGGCCCGCGGGTGCTCGCCCAGCGGTCACCCGGTGGTGCACCTGCGGACGCTGAGCGCGCCGTCGACCTCGTGCACGACGGTCGCCGCCATCCGGTCGAGGTTCGGCACCCGGATCCGCCCGGAAGAGCATCGACGAGGGCATGCTGCCGTTCCTTGCCGCTCGCCTCGCCGGGGAGCCCACGGGGTAGCCGGACGGCGGGTCGACCCCCGGACGGACGCGTGGGCCTGCCCGACCGACAGAGGTACCGGGACATACCTACCGTTGTCGGACATGACGACCGACATCGCTGCCCCGCCCCGCGCCCCGCGTCGGCCCCCGACGTCCGCCCGCCGGCGTCGCCGCGCCACCGGTCGGGTCGGGTGGGTCGCGGTCCTGCTGACCTCCCTCGCGATCGTCGCCTACTCGGGCGTGCCCTACCTGATGGGCTCGCTCGAGCAGCTCGACCCGGACCGGGCGCCGCTCGCCGCCGCCTACTCGCACACCCCGCCGGTGGTGCAGGTCGCCTTCGTCGTGCACGTCGTCGGCGCCGCGATCGCCCTGTTCACCGGTCCGTTCCAGTTCTGGGCCGCGTCACGTCGACGGTTCCCGGCGCTGCACCGCTGGCTGGGCCGCACCTACCTCGTCGGTGTGTGGGTCGGCGGGACGGCGTCGCTCGTCATGGCGCCGTACAACACGGCGGGCATGGTCGGGTTCCTGGGGTTCGGGACGCTCGGCGTGCTGTGGGTCTGGACCGGGTGGCGGGCCTACCGTGCGATCCGCACCGGTGACGTGCGGTCGCACCAGGCGTGGATGATCCGCAACTTCTCGCTCACCTACGCGGCCGTGATGCTGCGGCTCTGGACCGGCACCCTCGTCGCCGTGCAGGCGTTCGCCGCGGGCGGCGGGCCGTTCGACTTCGACGCGGCGTTCGACAACGCGTACGACGCCGTGACGTTCCTCGCGTGGGTGCCGAACATCGTGGTCGCCGAGTGGATGGTGCGGCGGCGCGGGCTGCCGGCGCTGCGGATCGTCGAGCCGGCAGCCCCCCGCCCTCAGGTCCCCGAGCGGCGGTAGACGCGTGCCTCCCAGGGGCGCAGGTCCGGGGCGTCGTCCTCGTAGTTGCCGAGGACGAGCGCGCTGCGGTCGTCGAAGGTCCACGCGTCGCCCACGTCGAACGGCTGCGCCTCCCCCGTGAAGTTGCCCAGCACCAGCAGGGCGGCGTCGCCCAGACGGCGCGTGAACGCGTAGACGTGCTCGTCGTCGGGCAGCAGCATCGTGAAGTCACCCAGGGCGACGACCGGGTCGTCGTGCCGGAGCTCGATGAGCCGGCGGTAGTGGTGGAACACCGAGCGCGGGTCGGCCCGCTCGGCCACCGCGTTGACCGTCGTGCGGTTCTCGTTCACCGGCAGCCACGGCGTGCCCGTGGTGAAACCCGCGTGCTCCGAGTCGTCCCACTGCACCGGGGTCCGGGCGTTGTCGCGGCTCATCCGCGCGAGTCCCTCGAGGAGCTCCTCGTCGGTCGAGTGGCCGCGGGCGCGGGCCTCCGAGATGTGCCGCAGCGACTCGATGTCCTGGTAGTCCGCGAACTGCGTGAAGTGCGCGTTCGTCATCCCGAGCTCCTCGCCCTGGTAGACGTACGGCGTCCCCCGGTGCAGGTGCAGGACGGTCGCGAGCATCGTGGCGGACTCCCGGCGGTACCGGTCGTCGTCGCCGAACCGGGACACGATGCGCGGCTGGTCGTGGTTGTCCCAGTAGAGGGAGTTCCAGCCGGACTCCGCGAGGCCGGCCTGCCAGCGGCCGAACGACGTCTTGAGATCCGTCAGCCGCAGGTCGCGCGTGTCGAACTTGCCCCCCGGGCCGTGGTCCAGGCCGACGTGCTCGAACTGGAACACCATGTCGACCTCCGCGCGGGCGGGGTCGGTGAACAGCCGGGCGTCGTCGATCGTCACGCCCGGCATCTCCCCCACGGCCAGCAGCCGCTCGGGGCGGCCTGCGAACACCTCGCGGTGCATCTCGGCGAGGAACTCGTGGATGCGGGGGCCGCACGTGTAGGACGGCGAGCCGTCGCCCCACAGGCCGTCGTGCACCACGCCGTCGGGCAGCGAGACGTCCTTGGAGATCAGGTTGATGACGTCCATCCGGAAGCCGTCGACCCCGCGGTCCAGCCACCAGCGCATCATCGCGTACACCGCCTCGCGGACCTCGGGGTTCTCCCAGTTGAGGTCCGGCTGCTTGCGGCTGAACAGGTGCAGGTAGTACTCGCCCGACTCCTCGTCGAGCTCCCAGGCCGAACCCGAGAAGAACGAGCCCCAGTTCGTCGGCTCGGCGCCGGGCTGCCCGGGCGCCATGCCCGCGCGGGGCGGGCGCCACCAGTACCAGTCGCGCCTGGGGTCGTCCTTCGACGAGCGGGACGCGACGAACCACGGGTGCTCGTCGCTGGTGTGGTTGACGACGAGGTCCATGACCAGCCGGATGCCACGCTCGTGCAGGGCTGCGATCAGCTCGTCGAGGTCCTTCAGCGAGCCGAACACCGGGTCGACGTCCTGGTAGTCGCTGATGTCGTACCCGTTGTCGTCCTGCGGCGACGTGTACACCGGCGACAGCCAGACGACGTCGACCCCCAGCTCGGACAGGTGGTCCAGGCGCCCCAGGACGCCCCGCAGGTCGCCGACGCCGTCGCCGTCGGAGTCCGCGAACGAGCGGGGGTAGATCTGGTACACCACGGCCTTCGTCCACCACGGTGCGTCGTCGACGGTCCACGTCATACGGTCCTCCGGATCACTTGATGGCACCCCGCGTGACGCCCGAGATGACCCAGCGCTGCGCGACGACGTACACGACGAGCAGCGGGATCATCGCGAGCAGGTAGGACGCGAAGGCCAGCGTGTAGTTCGTGTTGAAGGTGCTCTGGAACACGTACTGCTGCAACGGGAGCGTCGCGCTGCTCGGGTCGGACAGGATCACGAGGGGCAGCATGAAGTCGTTCCAGGCCCACACGCACGTGATGATGCCGACCGTGGCGTTCATCGGCCGCAGCAGCGGGAAGATGACCTTCCAGAACACCGTCCACGTGTTCGCGCCGTCGATGATCGCGGCCTCTTCGAGCTCGCGCGGGATCGACCTGATGTACGCGACGAACACGAAGATGTTGAACGACAGCCCGAACACCGTGTACAGCAGGATCAGGCCCAGCTGGTTGTCGAGGTGCAGCTGTGCCGTGAGCTTCGCGACGGTGAGCATGAGGATCGGGAACGGGATGAACAGCGCCGCGATGAAGTAGGCGAACAGCCCCTTGAACAGCTTGCGGTGCATGTTCCGGGCGATCGCGTACGCGACCATCGAGTTGGTGAGCAGCGTCAGCGCCACCGCACCGACCGTGATGATCGCGCTGTTCAGCGCCGACCGCGGGAACTCCGTGAGCGTCCACGCGTCGGAGAAGTTGGCCCACCGGACCGGGTTCGGCAGGCCGAAGCCCGCACCGGTCAGCTGGTCCGGCGTCTTGAGGGCCGTCACGACCACGAGGTACATCGGCACGAGGATGCTCAGGGACAGGAAGACCATCAGCCCCGTGAGCCACCAGTTGCGCCCGCCGGTGTCGTCCGGGTCCGGTGTGCGGGCCCGACGGCGACGGGTGACGGGGGCGCCGGGGTCGCCGGCGCCGAACGCCTGCTCGGACCGGTCGGCGACGGGTGCGGCGATGCTGGGCGCGCTCATGCGTTCACATCCTCACGCTGCAGGACACGGAACTGGACGGCGGCGAACGCGATGATCACGATCATGAAGACCACGGCGTTCGCGAGCTGGTAGCCGAACTCCCCGCCCTGGAACCCGCCCTTGTAGATGACGAGCCCGACGGACTCCGTCGCGGTCCCCGGCCCGCCGCCCGTCATCGCGACGACGTGGTCGAACACCTGCAGGAAGCCCTTGAGGGACAGCACCATGTTGATGACGAAGAAGCCCCAGATCATCGGGAACGTGATGTGGGAGAACTTCTTCCACGCGGTGGCGCCGTCGAGCGACGCCGCCTCGTAGAGCTCGGCGGGCACGGTCTGCAGGCCGGCGAGGTACAGCACGATGTTGAACGCCGCGGCCTGCCAGACGGCGAGGACCACGATCGCGATCCACGCGAGGCCCTGGTCCGAGAGGATCGACGTCGAGAACTTCGCGTTGCCGACGGCCTGCGCGATCGCGGGGATCGAGAACGTGAACAGGTACTGGAACACGTACCCGACCACGAGGATCGACAGCACGTACGGGATGAAGTAGACGCCGCGCAGGGTCGTCTTGAACTTGATCCGGGCGTTGAGGGCGACCGCCACGGCGAGCGCGATGATGTTGACGAGCACGGTCGAGACGAGCGCGAACTGGAACGTGAACAGGTAGCTGTGCAGCACCCGGCTGTCGGTGAACAGGGCCTTGTAGTTCGACAGCCCGACGAACTCCCACGGGCCGTAGCCGGGCGAGTCCGTGAAGCTGAAGAAGACGCCCTGCAGCACCGGGACGGTGTGCAGCAGGAAGAACAGCGCGAACGCCGGCAGGACCATCCAGTAGAAGCCGCGGGGCGTGCGGGACGCGACGCCCTTCGTCCGGACGGGCCGGTCGGGCCGGTCGGGCGGGATCTGCACCGGCGGACGGGTGGTCGTCGTCATGACTCCTGCACCTTCCCCAGGCCCCAGGTGCGGCGGGCCGCGACCTTGTCCCAGCTGTTGTCGAGCTTGCGGAGCATGGCCGACGCGTCGCCGTCCAGCAGGTACTCCTGCAGGAGCTGGGCGAGCGGGATCGCCGCGATGAACTGGTGGTCGGTGAACCCCACGAGCTTCCCGTCGTCGATGTACGACTGGACGCCCACCAGCGCGGGGTCGTCGTTGGAGGCGCCCTGGATCGCAGGGATGGCCACCTGGTCCTCGGAGTACTTCTGGACGACGTCGGGCTGCAGGAGGAAGTCGACGAACCTCTTCGACTCCTCGGGGTGCGCGGACTTCGCGCCGGTGGTGACCAGGACGTCGACGCCGGAGACCAGGGTCGTCTTCGACGGGTCGTTGGTGGCCGGCAGCGCGAAGCTGCCCACGGTGAAGTCCGGCTCGAACGAGCGGATCTGCGGGACCGCGTAGCTGCCGAGCAGCAGCATCGCGGACTTGCCCTCGGCGAACGCGCGGGTGCCGTCCTGGTAGTTCGACGAGACCGGGTCCGGCTGCGTGTACTGGTAGAGCTCGCCGAGCTCGTCGATCGCGGTGCGCCACCCCGCCTGGAACGTCGTGTCGTCGGCGAACCGCTCCTGGAAGAAGTCGGCCGGCTGCGTCTGGGCGCTCAGCGGTGCGAGCGGGGACTGCGGCGTCCACGCGTCGCCGAGCATCCCGTAGAACGGCGTGATGCCGGCCGCCTGGAACGTCTTCGCCGCGTCGATGAGCTCGTCCCAGGTGGTGGGGACCTCGACGCCCTGCTGCGCGAACAGCTCCTCGTTGTAGAGGACGCCGCTGGCGTTGGCGGCGAACGGGATCCCGTTGACCGCCCCCGGACCGCTCTGGCCGAGCGACTGGAGGACCTTGACGAACCCGGGGTTGATCTCGTCGAGCACGGGGTCGTCGCTGTAGTCGGTGAAGATGCCGGCCGACGCGAGCTCGCCGAACGTGCCGTTGCCGTTGAGGGTCATGACGTCGGGCACGTCGTCCTTGACGAGGCGCGTACGCAGGGCGGTCTCCGGGTCCGGCACGTTCTGCACGACGACGCGGATGTCGGGGTTCTCCTTCTCGAACTGCGCCGCGAGGCCCTCGAAGTAGTCGATGGCCTCCGACTTGAACTGGAAGAAGGTGATGGTGGTCGGCTCGTCGCCGCTGTCGGCGCACGCGGCGAGCGGGACCACCAGACCGGCGAGGGCGAGGCACGCGGCGATGCGTGCCCGGTGTGAGCTCATCTGGTTCCTCCAGGTCCCCCTCGGGTCGCCCGACGTTCGGGTTCCCCGGCCTGCGTCGGACCGCTTCCTGGCCCGTCCTGATGTGGCATTCATGTCACCACGGAAGTAAGTACGCGTCAACAGTGTGGCTCAGGTCACTTCGAGACGCACTTCGTGCAATGATTCGACCCGTCGTGGAACTTATTCCGCCCAGCCGCCGCAGGGCACCCCGGGACGACCGGATGACCGCGAGAGGACGCGCATGAGCACGGAGGTCCGCACGTGGTCGCCCGAGGGCGGCACCGCCCACCAGGTCGCCCTGGAGGTCCTCCTGCGCGGCCCGCTGTCCCGCGCCGACCTCGCCCGCCGGATGGACCTCTCGCAGGCCACGCTGTCCCGGCTCACGAAGCCGCTCGTCGAACGCGGGCTCCTCGTGGACTCCGCCGTGCGGCCCGACCCGGCCACCGGCCGGCCCGGGCAGCCGCTCGACGTCGACGCCGCGGCCCACCACTTCGTCGGGGTCAAGCTCACCGGCGACGCGGCGCACGCCGTTCTCGTCGACCTGCGCGGCTCCATCGTGTCGGGCCGCTCGACCCCGATCGACGGGCACGACCCGGCGGACGTCGTCGAGGCCGTGGGCGCGCTCGTCGAGCGGACGGCCGAGCCGCTCCCCACCGCCGGCACGCTCACCGGGGTGGGCGTGGGCCTCGGCGGCCACTCCCCCGACCGCTCGACCGTGCGGGTCGCGCCGTTCCTCCGGTGGCACGACGTGCCGCTCGGCCCGATGCTCGCCGCCCGCACCGGCCTGCCCGTGGTCGTCGAGAACGACGTCGCCGCCCTGACCGCCGCCGAGCACTGGTTCGGAGAGGGCCGCGACACCCGGAGCTTCGCCGTCCTCACCGTCGGGGCCGGCGTCGGCTACGGGCTCGTGGTGCACGACCGGCTCGTCACCCACCCCGACATGGGCATCGGCCTGGTCGGCCACTTCCCGCTCGACCCTGCCGGGCCGCCCTGCCCGAGCGGTCACCGCGGCTGCGCGACGGCCATGCTCACCGACGAGTCGCTCGCGTCCCAGGCAACCGTCGCGCTGCGCCGGCCGGTGGCGTACGACGAGCTGCTGAGGCTCGCCGAGGCGGGCGACCCCGCCGCCCGGCGGATCGTCGACGACGGCGCGCACGCCCTCGGTCGGCTCGTCGCCGCGGTCGCGAACCTGACGATGCCCGACCGGGTCGTGATCGCCGGCGAGGGCGTGGACCTCGCGCGGGTGGGCGACGCGGCGATGCGGTCCGGCCTCGCCGCCGACCGGGACCCGCTCGCGTCGCCCGTGGACGTCGTGGTCCGGCCGGGCGACTTCGGGCAGTGGGCGCGCGGTGCCGCCGTCGTCGCCCTGCAGGACTTCGTGCTGCGTGCGCCCTGACTCTTGCGAAAGTATTTTCCATAGGAGAAAGTACTTTCATGACGAACGAGGACCAGAGCCCCACGACCCCCGGAGCGACGCCGGAGGAGGCCCGGCACCTGCTGACCGTGTCCGCCGGCGCCGCCGGCTCCCTGCGCGCCGCCGGCGAGAACCGCCACGCCCAGCTGCTCACCGGCCTCGCGGCCAGCACGTTCATGTTCTACGTCGCGCTCAGCTCGGTGCCCGACGACGCCTTCGCGCTGCTGCTCGCCGGCACGTACGCCGCGACGTGCGCCGTCCTCTGGTTCGGGCTGGTCCGCGGCGCCCCCGTCACCAAGCGCGACATGGCCGCGCGGTGGGACCCCGCGATCCGCCTCTGGGGCGCCGCGTACATCGTGACGTTCGTCGTCGGCCTCACCTGGCTGCGCGGCTCGACCCTGTTCTGGCTGCTGTCCGCGGTCGTCGTGACCGCCCCGCTGGCCGTCGGCGCGTGGCGGGAGGGGCGCGCCTGATGCCCCCGCTGCCCGACAGCGACGCCGTCGGCGAGGGCGCGCGCTCCCGGCTCGACGACGCGCTCCAGGCCCCGGTCCGGCTGTCCGTCGTCGCCGCGCTGGCCGCCACCGACGAGGCCGAGTTCGGGGCCGTCCGCGACGCCGTCCAGGTCAGGGACTCCGCGCTCAGCAAGGCCGTCTCCGTCCTCGAGCAGGCCGGCTACGTGCACGTCCGCAAGGGGTACGTCGCCAAGCGCCCCCGGACGTGGCTGTCCGTCACCTCCGCCGGGCGGGACGCGCTGCAGGCGCACGTGGCGGCCCTCCGGGCGATCGCCGGCCAGTGACGCGGACGGCGGCGCCGACCCCCACGGGACCCGCGCCGCCGTCGGTGCTGCTCAGATCAGCACGGCACCCTTCGACGCCGACTGCACGAGCTTGGCGTACTTGGCCAGGACGCCCCGCGTGTAGGTCGGGGGCAGCGGCGCCCAGCCGGTCCTGCGGTCCTCGAGCTCGGCGTCGTCGACGAGCACGTCGAGCGTCGCGTTCGCCACGTCGAGCCGGATGCGGTCGCCGTCCTTGACGAACGCGATGGGCCCGCCGTCGACGGCCTCGGGGGCCACGTGCCCGACGCAGAGCCCGGTGGTACCGCCGGAGAACCGGCCGTCGGTCAGCAGGAGCACGTCCTTGCCCAGTCCAGCGCCCTTGATCGCGCCCGTGATCGCGAGCATCTCGCGCATGCCGGGGCCGCCCTTCGGGCCCTCGTACCGGATGACGACCACGTCGCCGGCGACGATCGTGCCGTCCTCCAGCGCGTCCATCGCCGCCCGCTCGCGGTCGAACACGCGGGCGGTGCCCTCGAAGACGTCGGAGTCGAAGCCGGCCGACTTCACGACCGCCCCCTCCGGCGCGAGCGAGCCGTGCAGGATCGTGATGCCGCCCGTCTTGTGGATCGGGTTGCCCATCGCCCGCAGGATCTTGCCGTCCGGGTCGGGCGGGTTCACGTCGGCCAGGTTCTCCGCGATCGTCTTCCCGGTCACCGTGAGGCAGTCGCCGTGCAGCAGGCCAGCGTCCAGGAGGGCCTTCATGACGACGGGGACGCCGCCGATGCGGTCGATGTCGTTCATGACGTACCGGCCGAACGGCTTGAGGTCGCCCAGGTGCGGGACCTTCTCGGCGACGCGGGAGAAGTCCGCGAGCGTGAGCTCCACCTCGGCCTCGTGCGCGATCGCGAGCAGGTGCAGGACCGCGTTCGTCGAGCCGCCGAACGCCATGACCACGGCGATCGCGTTCTCGAACGCCTCCTTCGTCATGATCTGGCGTGCCGTGATGCCCTGGCGGAGCATCTCGACGACCGCCTCGCCGGACTTGTGCGCGAACGCGTCGCGGCGACGGTCGGCCGACGGCGGCGCGGCGGAGCCGGGGATCGACATGCCGATCGCCTCCGCGACCGACGCCATCGTGTTCGCCGTGTACATGCCGCCGCAGGCGCCCTCGCCGGGACAGATCGCGCGCTCGATGCGGTCGACGTCCTCGCGGCTCATGAGCCCGCGGGCGCACGCACCGACGGCCTCGAACGCGTCGATGATCGTCACGTCCTTCTCGGTGCCGTCCTCGAGCTTGACCCAGCCGGGCGCGATCGAGCCGGCGTAGAGGAACACGCTCGCCAGGTCCAGCCGGGCGGCCGCCATGAGCATGCCGGGCAGCGACTTGTCGCAGCCCGCCAGCAGGACCGAGCCGTCGAGCCGCTCCGCCTGCATGACCGTCTCGACGGAGTCCGCGATGATGTCGCGGCTCACGAGGGAGAAGTGCATGCCCTCGTGGCCCATCGAGATGCCGTCCGACACCGAGATGGTGCCGAACTCGAGCGGGTAGCCGCCCGCGGCGTGCACCCCGGCCTTGGCGGCCTGGGCCAGCCGCTGGAGCGACAGGTTGCAGGGCGTGATCTCGTTCCACGAGCTCGCGACGCCGATCTGCGGCTTCGCGAAGTCGTCGTCGCCGAGGCCGACCGCCCGGAGCATGCCGCGGGACGCGGTCGCCTCCAGTCCGTCGGTGACCGTGCGGGAGCGGGGCTTGATGTCGGGCGTGCTCATGTCGCGAGTCTAGGGACGCACGCCCGATCCGCCCGGCGCCACGAGCGTGCGGAGCAGCACCTGCTCAGCGCCTGCTCGGCGCCCGCCCGGCGCGCCCGCTCAGCGGCGACGCAGCCGCGACACGTCCCGGACGGCGCCCCGGTCCGCCGACGTGGCCATCGCCGCGTACGCCTGCAGCGCGGGCGACACGTACCGGTCGCGGTTCAGCGGCTGCCACGGGGTCTCCGAGGCCTCCATCTTGGCGCGCCGCTCCGCGAGCACCTCGTCCGGCACGTTGACCCGGATGAGCCGGGTCTCGACGTCGATCTCGATCTCGTCGCCGTCCTCGATCAGGCCGATCGTGCCGCCGGCGGCGGCCTCGGGCGAGATGTGCCCCACCGAGATGCCGCTGGACCCGCCGGAGAACCGTCCGTCGGTGATGAGCGCGCAGACCTTGCCGAGGCCGCGCCCCTTGATGAACGACGTCGGGTAGAGCATCTCCTGCATGCCGGGACCACCGGCGGGGCCCTCGTAGCGCACCACGACCACGTGACCGGGCTGCACCTGCTTGGTGAGGATCTTCTCGACGGCCTCGTCCTGCGACTCGCAGACCAGCGCACGCCCGACGAAGTGGAAGACGTCCGGGTCGATGCCGGCCGTCTTGAGCACCGCACCGTCCTCGGCCAGGTTCCCGCGCAGCACGGCCAGGCCGCCCTCGACGGTGTAGGCGTGCTCGAGGTCGCGGATGCAGCCGTTCGCCGCGTCGGTGTCGAGCCGGTCCCACCGGTTCGTCGTCGAGAACGCCTCCGTGGTCCGCACGCCGCCGGGGGCGGCGTGGAACAGCTCGACGGCCTTCTCGGTGGCCTTGCCGCCGCGCACGTCCCAGTCGTCGAGCCAGGCGCGCAGCGTCGGCGTGTGCACGGACGTGACGTCGTGGTCGAGGAGCCCGGCGCGGTCGAGCTCACCGAGCAGCGCGGGGATGCCCCCGGCGCGGTGCACGTCCTCCATGTGGAAGCTCGGGTGGTTGGGCGCGACCTTGGACAGGCACGGCACGCGGCGGCTGAGGCCCTCGATGTCGCTGAGGTCGAAGTCGACCTCGCCCTCCTGCGCGGCGGCGAGGATGTGCAGCACCGTGTTCGTGGAGCCGCCCATCGCGACGTCGAGCGTCATGGCGTTGGCGAACGCGGCCTTCGTGGCGATGCCGCGGGGGGCGGCCGAGTCGTCCTCGTCCTCGTAGTAGCGGCGGGCCAGGTCGACGATCGTGCGGCCGGCCTCGAGGAACAGCTCGCGGCGGGCCGCGTGCGTGGCGAGCGTCGAGCCGTTGCCCGGCAGCGACAGGCCGAGCGCCTCGGTCAGGCAGTTCATCGAGTTCGCCGTGAACATGCCCGAGCAGGAGCCGCACGTGGGGCAGGCCGACTCCTCGACGGCGGCGAGCGCCTCGTCGGAGACGTTGTCGTCGGCCGAGTAGTTGATGGCGTTGATGAGGTTGAGCGGGGTGGACGCGACGCCGTCGGCGACGATCGCCTTCCCGGCCTCCATCGGACCGCCGGACACGAACACGACGGGGATGTTGAGGCGCAGGGCCGCGTTCAGCATGCCGGGCGTGATCTTGTCGCAGTTCGAGATGCACACGAGGGCGTCCGCGCAGTGTGCGTTGACCATGTACTCGACGGAGTCCGCGATGAGGTCGCGGCTGGGCAGCGAGTAGAGCATCCCGGCGTGGCCCATCGCGATGCCGTCGTCGACGGCGATCGTGTTGAACTCCTTGGAGACGCCGCCCGCCTCGCGGATCGCCGACGCCACCAGGTCGCCCATGTCCTTGAGGTGCACGTGCCCCGGCACGAACTGCGTGTAGGAGTTCGCGATCGCGACGATCGGCTTGCCGAAGTCCTCCGACCCCATCCCGGTCGCGCGCCACAGGGCGCGGGCGCCGGACATGTTGCGGCCATGGGTGGACGTCCGAGAGCGCAGGGGGCGGCTCATACCGGTAGCTCCTTCACACGCACGTGAGCAGCCGCGCCACGCGGCTGCCGCGTCAGGCTACGTCCGCGTAGGTTCGCAGGACGGGAGGCGTCCGCCTCGTGGTCCACGGCGTCGCACGTGCACGTGGCGGGGACCACCGGGCGCGACCGGTGCTCCCCGCCACGTGCGGACCTGGGTGCGGACCTTTCCTGCTCCTTACCTGCCGCCGGAGGCGGCCGCCGCCATCGCCGCGACGATGTCGGCCCCGGTGCCCTCGCCCGCGAACATCGCGGCGATCCCGTCGTTCATCGCGCCGCCGATGCTGCCGCCGTAGGCGACGTCCAGCCACACCTGCACGTACGTGGCGCTGTTCCGGAACTGCAGGAGCGTCTGCATGTTCGGGTCGGACACGCCGGCCTCGCTCCCGAGCGTCACCGGCAGGCCGGACCCCGTCTCCGCGTAGCGCTTCTGCACGTCGACGCTCGCGATGTACTTCAGCAGCTCGACGCACTCCGGGGGTGCCGAGTAGGAGCACGAGAACCCGTCGCCGCCGCCGAGCGCCGCGGCCGGGTCGCCCTGGCCGCCCTCGACGGTCGGGAAGGGGAACCAGCCGAGGTTCTCGCCCAGGGCGTCGTCGCCGGTCAGGCCCCGCATGATCCCCGGCTCCCAGTGGCCCATGAGCTCCATCGCCGCCTGGCCGTTGGCGACGAGGCCGGCCGAGCTGGCCAGACCCGTCTGCGCCGGCGTGACGAGGAAGTCCTGCTGGAACGGCTGGGTGGCGAGGAAGGCCCCGAGCTGGTCACCGGCCTGCGTGAAGCACGGGTCCTCGAAGCGGAACTCGACACCGGCCCGCTTCATCGCGTCGGTGCTGCACTGGCGCAGCGCGAAGTTGTACCAGTAGTGCGCGGCGGGCCACGTGTCCTTGGCGCCGACGGCGATCGGCGTGATGCCCGCCTCCTTGAGCTTGACGACGTCGGCGTTCAGGTCGTCCAGCGTCACCGGGGTGGCCTCGATGCCGGCCGCCGCGAAGAGCGCCTTGTTGTACCAGAAGCCCTCGACGCCGACGCTGTACGGCAGCCCGTAGGTGGCGCCGTCCACCTGCCACGCGGCCGCCGACCCGCCGATGAGGCCGATCTCGTCGAGCACGTCGCGGCTGATGTCCTTGACCTTGCCGTCGGCGACCTGGTCGGCGAGGTCTCCGCCGCCCCACTGCTGGAACAGGTCCGGCGGCTCGGAGGACTGCAGGGCGACCGGGATCTTCGTCTTCTGGAGCTCCTCGTTCTGCACCGCGCTCACCTCGACGGTGACGTTGGGGTGCGCTGCCTCGAACTCGCGAGCCACGCTGTCCCAGAAGCCCTTGAGCGGCTCGGCCGTCCCGTTGTGCCACCACGTGAGCGTGACGTGGTCGTCGACCGCTCCCGCCGTGTCGTCGTTGCCTCCGCCGCTGCACGCGGCCAGCAGAGCTGTCGTGGTCGCAAGCGCCATCATCACGCTCACCCGGCGCTTCGTCGCCATCGGTCGTTCCCCTCGTCGTCCTCGTTGACGTGCTGGTCAGCGCGGAGTTTGGCAGCCCGGGGAGCGGCAGGTCAATCGTTATCGACAACGTTATCTATCGAAACAACACGGGTGTGGTCCGTCGCGCCCGGTTGCTCCGCAAGCCTCCCCAAACGGGGTCAGCCGACCGGCGGAAGAAGCCACCGGACGGAGCGGGTGATCATGCCGCCCGCCACGCGCGCGGGGCCGCCGCCGAACGGGGGACGCGGCGACAGACCGAGCTCGCGGCGCGCCCACGCCGGCAGCGTCGCCGCCGCACCCGCCGCGAGGCCCCGGTAGGCCGGCCGCAGGGCGAGCGGCAGGGGCGGGGTCCGCAGCAGGAACTCCACCGTGGCGCGCGACTCGTCGGTGGCCCGCAGCTCCGGGCGGTACGCCCGCAGCACCGCGCCGACGTCCGCCGTCGTGAGCGGCGGATCCTCGACGCCGAGGCCGCGCGCGACCACCGCGGACTGTGCGACGTACTCGTCGTACCCGGCCTCGTCGAGCGGGTGCTCGCCGAACCTGCGGTGCGCCGCCACGAAGCTGTCCACGCCGGCCGCATGGATCCACGCGAGCAGGTGCGGGTCGTCCGCCGAGTAGGGCACGCCGTCCGTCGTCACGCCGCGCACGTACCCGTGCACACGGCGCACGTGCTGCACGGCCGCCTCGGCGTCGTCGGCCCGGCCGAACGCGGTCATGGCGAGGAACGTGCTGGTCCGCGCCAGGCGGCCCCAGGGGTCCTCGCGGAAGTCCGAGAACTGCGCGACGGCCGCCATCGCCACGGGGTGCAGCGCCTGCAGGAGCAGCGCGCGCAGGCCCCCGACGAACATCGACGCGTCACCGTGGACGACCTGCACGGCGGACCCCGGCGCGAACCACCGCGGGCCCGGCGAGTGGTGGATGCGTTCGCGGGTCGCGAACCCGTCGGGGCCCGACACCTTCACGAACAGCGCCTCACCGGCGCGCGAGCGCAGGGCACCGCGTTCGCGCGGTCGCACCGAGATGGTCGTCATCCCTCGATGGTGCGCCCCTCGGGGTGCCGTGCGCGCGCCGGACGGCTCAGTGCTGCAGCGCCGCCTCCGCCTCGCTCTCCGCACCGGCCCGGATGTGCCGGGTCACCCAGGGGGCGATCGCGAACATCCCACCCGCGCAGGCGAGCGCCACGAGCCCGATGCCGCCGAAGTACGCCGTGTCGCTCGCGCCCTCGGTGGCCTGCACGAGCTGGGCGGTGATCGCGTTGCCGGCCGACGTCGCGAGGAACCACAGCGCCATCGCCTGCCCGCGGAACGCCCTCGGCGCCAGCAGCGTCGTCGCCGCGAGGCCGACGGGTGACAGGCACAGCTCGCCGACCGTCTGGATGACGTACACGACGATGAGCACCCACCACGGCGCCTTCTCCTCGCCCGAGATCGCCGACGCCGCGGCGAGGAACACGAAGCTCAGCGCGGCGAACGTGAGCCCGAGCGCGAACTTCACGGCGGTCGGCGGGCGGTCGTCGAGCTTGACCCACAGCCACGCGAACACCGGGGCGAGCACGATGATCGCCGCCGGGTTGACCGACTGGTAGAACTCCGGCGAGATCGTGATGCCGAACACCGTCCGGTCGGTGCGCAGGTCCGCGAACGTGGACAGCGTGTTCGCCGCCTGCTCGAAGATCATCCAGAACAGCATCGCGGCGAGGAACAGCGGCACGTACGCCCGCAGCCGCTGCTTCTCGTGCGACGTGACCTTCGGCGACCGGAACATCACCCAGAACGTCGCGACCGGTGCCGCGAGCGCGAGGTAGGACAGCGCGTCGACGAACGTGTCGACGGTGAACCCGCCGCCCACCAGCCAGGCGGCCGCGAGCGCGACCAGCACCCCGACCACGATGCCCAGGACGACCTTGACGATGCCTGGCCGGTCCTGCGGGGTCAGCGGGTTCGGCGGGACGTCACCGGCACCGCCCAGGAGCTTGCGGCCCAGGACGAAGAACACGAGCGCGATGCCCATGCCGACCGCGGCCACGGCGAACCCGGCGTGGAACCCGCCGATCGCCCGGGCTGCCCCGACGACGAACGGGGCCGCGAGCGAGCCGATGTTGATGCCCATGTAGAAGATCGAGAACGCCGAGTCGCGACGCGGGTCCTCGCGGCTGTACAGCTCGCCGACCATGCTCGACACGTTCGGCTTGAGCAGGCCGGTGCCCAGCGCCACCAGGGCGATGCCGAGGTAGGAGAAGCCCGCGCTCGGCACCGCGAGGGCCACGTGGCCGGCCGCGATGACGATCCCGCCGTAGAGGACCGACCGCCGGGCACCCACCACCCGGTCGGCCAGCCAGCCGCCGACCACGGACAGCAGGTAGACGGAGGCGCCGTACGCGGCGACGACGGCCTGCCCGCTCGTCTCCTGGAGGCCGAGGCCCCCGTCGGCGACGGACGTCGTCAGGTAGAACAGCAGGATGGCGCGCATGCCGTAGTAGCTGAACCGCTCCCACAGCTCCGTGCTGAACAGCGTGAAGAGGCCGAGCGGGTGGCCGAAGAACGCGCGGTCGCGCGGCACGACCGGCCGGTCGGTGGTCCCCGCCCCTGGAGCCCCCTCGCTCATGTCCCCCATCGTGGCCGCCCCGCTCCCGGTGCGCACGCCCGAGGGTCGACGTACCGTCGCCGGGTGCCCGTGGTGCTGTGGTTCCGGCGGGACCTCCGCCTGGCCGACCACCCGGCGCTCGGTGCGGCCCTCGCCGCCGCGAGGTCGGCGGACGACGAGGTCGTGGCCCTGTTCGTCGTCGACCCGACGCTCTGGCGGTCCGGGCCTCGTCCGGCCTACCTCGCCCGGTCGCTGCGCGCCCTCGACGGGGCCCTCGGCGGGCTTCTCGTGGTGCGCCACGGCCCTCCGGAGGTCGTGGTCCCCGCCCTGGTCCAGGAGGTCGGCGCGTCGGCGGTGCACGTGACCGCGGCGACCGAGCCGTACGGGCGACGGCGGGACGCGGCCGTCGAGCGGTCGCTGAAGGTGCCGCTCGTGCGGACCGGCTCGCCCTACGCGGTGGCGCCCGGGCGGCTGCGGACGCGGGGCGGGACACCGTTCCAGGTGTTCACGCCGTTCCGTACGGCCTGGCTGGACCACGGGTGGGCGGCGCCCGCGCCTCGCACGCGCGACGTCCCCTGGGCGCGGGTCCGGTCGGACGGCGTGCCCGACGAGCCGCCGACGGACGTGGACCTCCCCGCGGCCGGCGAGCGTGCGGCGCACGGGCGGTGGGCCGCGTTCCTGCGGGACGGGCTCGACGACTACCGGTGGGCCCGCGACCGGCCGGACCTGTCCGGGACGTCCTCGCTCTCGGTGCCGCTCAAGTACGGCGAGGTGCACCCCCGGTCGCTGCTGGCCGACCTCGCGGCCTCCCCGGCCGACCCGAGGTCGGTCGCCACGTTCCGGTCGGAGCTCGCGTGGCGCGAGTTCCACGCCGACGTCCTCTGGCACCACCCGGGGGCGGCGCACCGGTCGCTGCGGGCCGTGGTGCCCGACGACGCCTGGGCGAGCGGCGTGGCCGCCGACGACGCGTTCACCGCCTGGGCCGACGGCCGCACCGGGTACCCGTTCGTCGACGCGGGGATGCGGCAGCTGCGCGCGACGGGGTGGATGCACAACCGGGTGCGGATGGTCGTCGCGTCGTTCCTGGTCAAGGACCTGCACGTCCGGTGGCAGCGCGGCGCCGAGCACTTCATGCGGTGGCTGGTGGACGGCGACGTGCCGCAGAACCAGCTCAACTGGCAGTGGGTCGCGGGGACCGGCCGGGACGCGGCACCGTACTTCCGGGTGTTCAACCCGGTGACGCAGGGCGAGAAGTTCGACCCCGACGGGGAGTACGTGCGGCGGTGGGTGCCCGAGCTGCGCGGGATCGCCGGGGCCGCCGTGCACCAGCCCTGGCGGCTGGGCGCGGCGGCCCCCGACGACTACCCGGCGCGGCTCGTCGACCACGCGACCGAGCGGAGGGTCGCGCTCGACGACTTCGGTCGCCGCTAGACCTGCACGGACTGCGCCACGTCCGAGGCGTGCCGGTGCGACTCCTCGTGGGCCGCCTCCTCCTGCGCCTCCTCCTCCGCCTCCTCCTCGGCCTCGGCCAGGGCGGCGCGGGACGCGGCACCCGTGTCCCGGAAGTGTCCGACGGTCGCGAGCACCAGGCCGAGCACCGCCCACGCGACGAGCGCGAGCCAGAGCTGCGAGGTGTCCGCCCGGGGGAAGTACGACTCGTCCCGCAGCAGCGCGGCGGCGGCACCGGGCGGCATCCACTGACCGATCGCGCCCCACGGTGCGGGCAGCATCTGCCACGGCTGCGCGGCGGACGAGATCGGGTTGGCCACGAGCAGGAACAGCACGGGGCCGATCGCGATGCCGGGGCGCCCGACGATGGAGACGGTGCCGACGACGACCCCGGCGATCCCGAGCACGGCGAGGCCGATGATCCCCGCGTTGACGAGGTACGAGCCGGCGAGCGCCCCGAACCAGCCCTGCAGCACAGCGGCGACGGCCAGACCGGTGAACGCCGCGTAGGCGGCTGTCGCGGTGACGCGGCGCCACACGCCGACGACGAGGAGGGACACGGCGATGCCGCCGATCATGCCGCCGATGACCAGCGGGAACGTGACGGCGCCGAGCACGGCACCGCGCGGGTCGCCGGACCCGAGGGGTACGACGTCGGTGACGGTGACGGTCACGGGTGCGCCGGTGGCCTCGGTGAGCTGGGCCTGCAGGACGGGCGCGAGCGCCGAGAGCTGCTGGGCGACGACCGCGCTGGACGCCGTCGAGACGAGCACCTCGGGCTGCGGGCCGAGGACGAGTGCACCGTAGACGTCACGGGTCTCGACGAGGTCCGCCGCGGCCTGCCGGTCGGCGGCGGGCACGACGTCGAAGACTCCCGGTGCGCGCTGCTCGAGGCCGGCGGCGACCGGGGCGGTCGCAGCGGGCGGGCCCGCGACGGCGAGGGGCAGGTCCTGGGGCTGCGCGGTGCGGGCCGGCCAGAGGAGGGCGAGCACGAGCACCGACACGGCGAGGGCGAGCGCGGCACCGACACCGAGCAGGCGGCGCCACGGGGTGTGGGGGCTGGTGGTGTGGGACATGAGGACTCCTGACAAAGCGAATGTTCGTTCTTCATAGCGTCACCACGGTGCGCCCGCTTGTCAAGAACGTTCGTTCTTTTTATGGTGGGGCGTGCCCAAGGTCACCGAGGAGTACCGCACCGCCCGCCGCGACGAGATCGCCGACGCCGCCCTGCGCGCGTTCCGGCGCAAGGGGTTCCAGGCGACGTCGATGGCCGAGATCATCGAGGAGTCCGGACTGTCCGCCGGGGCGATCTACGGGCACTACCCCAGCAAGGCCGCGCTCGTCGTCGACGTGGCGTCGCGCGTGGTCCACGGCCGCATCGACGAGATGGAGCACCTCGTCGACCAGACGCCGATGCTGCCCCCGCCCGGCGTGGTGCGGGTGCTCGTCGCCTCGATGACCCGAGAGCTCGGCAGCCCCGCCGTCATGCTCCAGCTGTGGGGCGAGGCCGTCACCGAGACGGACATCGCCGACCTGGCGTCGACCGTGCTGGGACGGATCACCGCCGCGTGGACGCACTACACGTCGCTCTGGCACCAGCGGACCCACGGGCTGCCCGAGGAGGAGGCCGAGGCGCTCGCCGCCGACCAGGTGCCGCTGCTGCTCGCCGCCGTGCAGGGCTACGTCATCCAGTCGTCGCTCCTGCAGGACTTCGACCCGGAGGCGTACCTCGCGTCGGTCGAGCGGAACCTGCCCCGCTGAGCCCCGGGAGGGTCAGTCGGAGACCTTCGCGCGGTACTCGTCCTCGAGTATCGCCATGTCGATCCCGTCGCACCACCCGTCGCCGTCGCGGTAGGCGTCCCGGCGGCGGCCCTCGACCTGGAAGCCGATGTTCTCGTACAGCGACTTCGCGCGGGCGTTGATCGAGAGCACGTCGAGCTCCACGCGATGCAGGCCCAGCCCGTCGAACGCGAAGCCCAGCACGAGCTCGATCCCCTCGGTGCCGTACCCGCGGCCGCGGTACGCGGGGCGCATCACGAGCCGCATGTTGGCCTTGCGGACCACGTCGTCGATCTCGTTGAGCACGATCTCGCCGCGCAGCTCGTCGGAGCCGTTGACCGTCACCGCGAAGTCGTAGCGGCCCTCGGCGGTCGCGCGGCTCGCGCACCAGGCGTCGACCTGCTCGCGCGTGAACGTCTCGGTCGTGCCGGTGAGCCGGCGGCCCTCGGGGTCGGCCAGCATGTCCCACATCGCGTCGGCGTCGTCGGCGCGGATGGGGCGCAGTACGAGCATCTCGCCCTGCAGGGTCGGCTTCTCCATCGGACCACTCCCGTCCGGCGCCCGCACCGGGTACCGCGCTCGATCGTAGGGACGTCGTGTGACGCCGATGTTGCACCGCGCCGGCACCGCCGTCCGGGTGATCCCGGTCCGGTGCTGCTGTGTGCTGCGCTCCTGTCGTCAGCGGACAGGAGCGCAGCACACAGCGAGGCTCAGCCCTGAGCCACACGCTCCAGCAGGAGCTCGCGGACCCGGCCGGCGTCGGCCTGGCCGCGGGTCGCCTTCATGACGGCGCCGATGATCGCGCCGACCGGACCGAGGTTGCCCGAGCGGATCTTCTCCGCGATGTCCGGCTGGGCGGCGAGCGCCGCGTCGATGGCCTCGAGCAGCGGGCCGTCGTCGGACACGACCTCCAGACCACGGGCGACGACGACCGCCTCCGGGTCCCCCTCCCCCGCGAGCACGCCCTCGAGCACCTGGCGCGCGAGCTTGTCGTTGATCCGGCCGTCGTCGACGAGCTTCTGCAGCGCGGCGATCTGCGCGGGCGTGATCGGCAGCGCCTCGAACTCGACCTCCTGCTGCTTCGCGGTGCGGGCCAGCTCGCCCATCCACCACTTGCGCGCCGCCGCGGGGCTGGTGCCCCCGGCGACGGTCGCCTCGATGAGCTCGACCGCACCCGCGTTGACGACGTCGCGCATCTCGGCGTCGGCGTAGGCCCACTCGCCCTGCAGCCGGCGGCGGCGGGCCGCGGGCAGCTCGGGCAGCGACGCACGGATCTCCTCGACCCACGCGCGGTCCGGGGCGATCGGCACGAGGTCCGGCTCCGGGAAGTACCGGTAGTCCTCGGCGTCGGACTTGATGCGGCCCGACGTCGTCGTCCCGGTGTCCTCGTGCCAGTGGCGGGTCTCCTGGATGATCGTGCCGCCCTCGTCGAGCACGCCCGCCTGGCGGCCGATCTCGAAGCGGACCGCACGCTCGACCGAGCGGAACGAGTTGACGTTCTTGGTCTCCGTGCGGGTGCCGAGCGCGTCCTCGGGCGCGTTCCGGAGCGACACGTTGACGTCTGCGCGCACGTTGCCGCGCTCCATCCGGGCCTCCGACACGCCGAGTGCCCGGAACAGGTCCCGCAGGGTCTGCACGTACGCGCGGGCCACCTCGGGGGCCCTGGCTCCGGCGCCCGTGATGGGGCGGGTGACGATCTCGACGAGCGGGATGCCGGCGCGGTTGTAGTCGACCAGCGAGTACTCCGCGCCGTGGATGCGCCCTGTGGAGCCGCCGACGTGCGTGTTCTTGCCGGCGTCCTCCTCCATATGCGCGCGCTCGATCTCGACCCGGAACGTCGACCCGTCCTCCAGCTCGACGTCGACGTACCCGTCGAACGCGATGGGCTCGTCGTACTGGGACGTCTGGAAGTTCTTCGGGACGTCCGGGTAGAAGTAGTTCTTCCGCGCGAACCGGCAGGTCTCGGCGATCTGGCAGTTGAGCGCCAGGCCGATGCGGATCGCGTACTCGACGGCCGTGCCGTTGACGACGGGCAGCGCGCCCGGCAGGCCCAGCGACACCGGGGTGACCGACGTGTTGGGCTCCTCGCCGAAGCCCGACGGCGCACCGTCGAACATCTTGGTGCGGGTGCCGAGCTCGACGTGGACCTCGATGCCGATGACCGGGTCGAACCTCGCGATCGCGTCGTCGTAGTCGACCAGCGTGCTCATCGGGCCACCTCCAGCTCAGGAGCCTGCGCCAGCAGCGGACCGCCCCAGCTCTTCTCCAGCAGTGCCTCCAGCGCGGCACCGACGCGGTACAGCCGGTCGTCGGCCTTGGCCGGGGCGAGCACCTGGAACCCGACGGGCAGGCCGTCGTCCGACAGGCCGTTCGGCAGGCTGAGGCCGGGCACGCCGGCCAGGTTCGCGGGGATCGTCGCGACGTCGTTGAGGTACATCGCCAGCGGGTCGTCGAGCTTCTCGCCGAGCTTGAACGCCGTGGTCGGCGCCGTCGGCGAGACCAGCACGTCGGCCTGCGCGAACGCGGCGTCGAAGTCGCGCTGGATGAGCGTGCGGACCTTCTGCGCCGAGCCGTAGTAGGCGTCGTAGTAGCCCGCCGACAGCGCGTAGGTGCCGAGGATGATGCGGCGCTTGACCTCGTCGCCGAAGCCCTGGCCGCGCGTCGCGGACATCACGCGCTCCGCCGTCGGGTTGTCCTCGGGGACCACGCGGAGCCCGAAGCGCATGCCGTCGAACTTCGCCAGGTTGCTGGACGCCTCGCTCGGCATGATCAGGTAGTACGCGCCCAGCGCGTACTCGAAGTGCGGGCAGGAGACCTCGACGATCGTCGCGCCGGCGGCCTCGAGGATCGCGAGCGACTCGGTGAACCGCGCGAGCACGCCCGCCTGGTAGCCCTCGCCCTGCAGCTCGCGGATGACGCCGACGCGAACGCCGGTGAGGTCGCCCGTCGCCCCCTGCCGGGCCGCGGCGACGAGCGCCGGGAGCGGCTCCGCGATCGACGTGGAGTCGAGCGGGTCGTGGCCGCCGATGAGCTCGTGCAGCAGTGCCGAGTCGAGGACCGTGCGGGTCACGGGACCGGCCTGGTCGAGCGACGACGCCATCGCGATGAGCCCGTACCGGGACACCGAGCCGTACGTGGGCTTCACGCCGACCGTGCCCGTGACGGCGCCGGGCTGGCGGATGGACCCGCCCGTGTCCGTGCCGATGGCCAGCGGGGCCTCGTACGCCGCGACCGCCGCAGCGGACCCACCGCCGGACCCGCCGGGGATGCGCGTGAGATCCCAGGGGTTGTGCGTGTTGCCGTACGCGGAGTGCTCGGTCGACGAGCCCATCGCGAACTCGTCCATGTTCGTCTTGCCGAGGATCGGCAGCCCTGCGGCCTTGATCCGCTCGACGAGCGTCGCGTCGTACGGCGGCACCCAGCCCTCGAGGATCTTCGAGCCGGCCGTCGTGGGCAGGCCCTTGGTGACCACGACGTCCTTGACGGCGATCGGCACGCCCGCGAGCGCGTGCAACTCCTCGCCGGCGGCGCGGCGGCGGTCGACGTCCTCCGCCGTCGCCAGCGCCTCGTCGCCACTCACGTGCAGGAACGCGTGCACCGCACCGTCCACGGCGGCGATCCGGTCGAGGTGCGCCTGCGTCGCCTCGACGCTCGACACCTCCTTCGTCGCCAGCTTCTCGGCCAGCGTCGCCGCGGACACCCGGGTCAGGTCGGCGCTCACGCGTCCTCCCCCAGGATCTGCGGGACGAGGAACTTGCCGTCCTGCGACGCCGGCGCGGAGGCCAGCACCAGGTCACGGTCGACCGGCGCCACGGGCACGTCGGCACGGAACACGTTGGTCAGCGGGAGGGGGTGGCTGGTGGCCGGCACGTCGGGCGTGGCGATCTCGCTCACGCGGGCGACCGACTCGACGATGACGTCGAGCTCGCCCGCGAGGCGGTCGATCTCCGCCGGCGTGAGGTCGATCCGTGCCAGGCCCGCCACGCGCGCGACCTCGTCGCGAGAGAGGGTGGACATGGCGACGAGTCTAGACGGGGCGCCGGTCCCCGCCGGGCGCCCGGTGCCTACGCTGGACGGCATGACCAGCCCCGACGACATGATGGCCGCCGTCACCGCGTCCATGGCCGAGCGGACCGGGCGGGACCTCGACGGCTGGGCGACGGTCGTCCTCGACACGGACGGCGTCGACCCGCTGGACCAGGTGGCCGTCCGGCGCTGGCTGCGCGACGTGCACGGTGTCCCGCAGAACACCCAGTGGGCCATCGCGTTCGAGGTCGCCCGCCGGGCCGGATGGGTGCAGCCGACGGTCGACGAGTACGTCGACGGTCAGTACACCGGGCGCAAGGCGGCGCTGCGGCCCGTGTACGACGCGATCGAGGCGGCCCTGCTCGGGCTCGGGGACGACGTCCGGCGTGAGGGGCGCTCCACGTACGTGCCGTTCGTGCGGGGCCGGCAGTTCGCGGCCGTCGGGGCCACCGCGTCACGCGTCGACGTGGGTCTGCGGTTCGTCGCCCCGCCGTCGTCCGCCCGCCTCGTCCCCGCGACCGCACCCGGGTCGGCGACGCACAAGGTCGTGCTCACCGACGTCGGCGATGTCGACGACGAGCTCGTGGACCTGCTGCGCATGGCGTACGACCAGAACGGCTGACGCAGGACGGTCGAGACGCTCAGACCGCGCGCTCCACGGCGGCCGTGACCAGGGACAGCAGGGCGTAGGCGTACGCGTCGGGCGCGTTGTCCGCGGAGAACACCTGCTCCGGGCGGCCGGGCTTCTCGACGAGCACCTGGTACGTGCCGTCCGTCGAGCGCGCGAGACTGCGGAACGTGCCGCCCAGCAGGTCGCGGAGCTGGTCCTCGCGGGGCAGCCAGATGGCGTCGTCCTGCGCGACCGAGTCGAGCGCCCACTCCGTCGTCCCGTTGAACCCCAGCACCGTGCCCGTCGGGTACGTGCGCGCCTCGATCGTCATCTCGCTGATCGTGAAGACCTCGCCGTCCATCTCGGGCTGCAGCACCGCGAACCGGTCGCCCGAGGCGGGGTGCCAGCGCAGCCCGGCGTTGCGGAGCAGCAGGGCGAGGTCGACGGAGATCATCGCCTCAGTATCCGACCGTCGGGCCGGCCGTGCAGAGGATCCGCCGTCAGCGCCTCGGCGCGGCCGTCCGTCGGGTGACCACGACCAGGGCAGTGCCGATCACGAGGAGCAGGACGACCAGCACGCCTCCGAGGAGCCCGTTCGCCCCCGTCGCCGCCAGCCCGCCCGCCGCGCAGCCCGAGACGGCCGACAGGGCCGCGGCAGGCAACGGCGCCGCGGACACCTCGCTCACCGCGGTGCCGATGCCGGACCCGCCGCCGTTGGCGGCGAACCAGGTGTTGATGACCTCGACCGGCTGGCAGACGTCGTCGCCGACGGGCAGCGCGAACTGCGCCGTCGGCGGGTCGACGACCGTGGGCACGGCCGACGTGCTCTCGCCGTCGACGACGATCTGCACGGCGTCGGCGCTGCCGGCGTCGGTCTCCGTCACCGCGCACGCGGCACCTGCGGGGAGGTCGCCGTACACCGCGACCCACCCGCCTGCGGCGGACAGTGTCCGCGTCGGGCCGCCGGGGACGTCGACCGGCGCCGTCGTGCCGTCGACGACCTGCGTGCACGCGAGGCCGACCGTGAACACGTCGCCCTGGTGGTCGGCTGCGTCGGGGCCGGAGAGGCGCTTGACGACCCGGAGCTCGCCGACGTCGAACGTGTTCGTGACGGTCACCGTGACGGGGTCCACCGCGACGACGACCTCACCGGGGTCGCCGCCGGCCACCGCCGAGACCGTCGTCGACGTCGCGCCGCCGGTCGTGGGCTCGGTGACGAGGCAGTCCGCGCCGACGGGCAGGTCCTCGTACGTGACGGGCTCGCCCGGAACGAAGGTCCGGGTCGCACCGCCCGGGATCTCGACCGGCTCGTCCTCGAACGTGCAGGCCAGCGCGACCGTGAACGGTCCGCTGCCGTAGAGGTCGGCACCGTCCCCGGTGACGACCTTCTCGACGACCAGGCTGCCGAGGTCGTACCTGTTCGTCGCGGTGACGATTGCGGGACCGTCGCCTGCCCGCGGCACGACCATCTGGCCGGGCAGGCCGTTGACGACCGTCGTGGTCGACGACGTGTGCGTCGCACCGCCCGTGTCGGTCTCGGTCTCCTGGCACTCGGCACCGACGGGCAGGCCCGTGTAGGTGGCGATCTCCCGGGGGCCCACCTCGCGCGTCGGACCGCCCGGGATGTCGATCGGCTGACCCTGGAACGTGCACGTCAGCGTGAACTCGAACGGGCCTGTGCCGTACTGCGCGCCGCCGCCGAGGACCAGCTTCGCGATGCTCACCTGGCCGAGGTCGAACGTGTTCGTCACCGTGACGACGGAGGGCTCGCCAGTCTCCTCGGGGACGACCGTCCGTCCGGGCTCGCCGTCGACGACCGTCGTGGACACCGTCGTCGACGTCGCCCCCGCCGCGTCGGGCTCGCTCACGACGCACGCCGCACCCACCGGGAGGTCCGTGTACGTCACGGTCTCCCCCGGCCCGATCTCCCGCCCTGCCCCGCCGGGGATGTCGATCGGCTCACCCTCGAACGTGCACGCCAGCGACACCTCGAACGGGCCCGTGCCGTACTGCGCGCCCTCGCCGTCGACGACCTTCGCGACACTCAGCTCACCCAGGTCGTACGTGTTCGTCACGGTCACGATCGCCACGACGTCCTCGGAGACCGTGAGGCTCGTCGGGTCGACGTCGACGGACGTCGCGCCACCCTCGTCGGTCTCGGTCACGCCGCACACCGCCGCGTCGGGGATCCCGAACCAGACTCCTGGCTGCCCGGGTGCGACGTCGCGCGTCGCCCCGCCGGGGATCGCGATCGGGTCGCCCCCGAACGTGCACGCGAGGGTCATCTGCCACGGGCCCGCCGCATACTGCGCGCCCTGGCCGCCGACGACCTTGCGCACCACGACCGGCGACAGGCTGTACGTGTTCGTCACGGTGACCTCGGCGTCGCCGTCCGTGACCACCACCTCGCCGGGGTCGCCGTCCGGGACGGTGGTGGTGATCTCGACGGTGGTCGCGTCGCCAGTGCCCGTCTCCGTCACCACGCACTCCGAACCGACGGGCAGGCCGTCGTACCGGGCGGGCGTGTCGGGCGTGACCTCACGTGTCGCGCCACCCGGGATCGCGATCGGCTCGCCCTCGTAGGTGCACGCCAGCGACACCTCCCACGGTCCGACGGCGTACGGCGCACCGATCCCGGCGAGCACCTTGTCGACGACGATCGAGCCGACGTCGAACGTGTTCGTGATGACGACCTCGGCCGGCCCGTCCACGCCGACGGTCACGGTGTCGGGCACGACGACCGCGCCTGTGGCGCCGCCGTCGTCGGTCTCGCTCACGAAGCAGACAGCACCGACGGGCAGGTTCGGGACCTGCGCCTCGAGCGGGTTGGTGCCGCCGAGGAGCACCGTGTCGTCGTACACCGTCCGCGGTTCGCCGGGACCGTCGCCGTCGTCGTCGAACGTGCACGTGACGGCGATCGTGAAGGGGCCACCGCCGTACGCCCCGGCCCCCTCGCCGTCGACGACCTTGAGCAGGTCGATCGCTCCGACGGCGACGGTGTTCGTGACGACGACGGAGGTCGTGACCTCGCCGTCGGCGTCGAGCGGGGTGAGGACGACCGTCGCGGAGCCGTCCGTCGTCACCGGCGGGTCGTCACCTTGGGTCACGGTGAAGGTGGTCGACGTCGCGCCGCCCGTCGCGGACTCGGTGATGACGCACCCCGAGTTGACCGGCAGCCCGGCGAGCTCGACGGGATCGGCGCCGTCCTCCAGCCCGACGACCATCGGGTCGTCCGGGCCGTACCCCTCGGCGTACACCGGGTCGCCGAGGAACGTGCAGTCGACCGTGACCTCGAACGGCCCGAACGGGACGGGCGCACCGTCCTCGTCGACCGCGTCCGTGTCCACGACCTTCGACAGGGAGAGCCCTGTGAGCTCGTAGACGTTGTCGGCCTCGAGAGCGACCGCGTCAGGCTCCTCGCCGATCGTCACCGTACCGGCGACGAGCGCCGTCTCGCCGTTGCTGCCGTCCTCGGTCACCGTGCACGCCGCGCCGTATGGGAGGTTGCGCACGGTCGTCGCACCGGGCGGCGTGACGATGACCGGGATCGGCTCGAGGGGCGTCTCGACCCACGTGCCGACGGCCGACGTGCACACGACCTGGAGGGCGAAAGAGTCGGGTGCGTACTGCTGCCCGTCGCCGCTGACCGTCTTCGTCAGGTCCATCGACCCCGTGGCCGTCGCGACGCCTACCTTCGTGCCCTCGGTAGGGAGCAGGTTGAACTCGCCCACCGCCGACTCGACGACGGCGTTCGCGGCCGCCGAGTTGTAGGCGATCGCGCGGTCGCCCGCCGCCGGCGGCTCGGGCGGGGTGGTCGTCGTGCCGTCGATGGCCACCGACTCACCGGGCTGGAACGGGTCGTCGTCCGGGAACAGGATCACGAACTTGAATGCCGTGATCGTCTCCAGGACCTCGTCCGACTCGCTGCCCGTGAGCGCGACCCACCCGGTCACCGGGTCGTGCGTCGGGCAGACGGGCTCGCTCCGCGGGTCTGCCAGGTCGTCCATGCAGTAGTCCTGCGTCGTCGAGTAGGAGAACGACGCGACGGCACCCGGAGGGGCGTTCACGAGCTCGGGCGGCGGGTCGTCGGTGAGGATCGGCGCCCACTGCGACCCCCGCGCGGAGCCGGCGTACGAGCCGGTGTCGCCGGGCGTGGGCAGCCGGTCGTACGCGACGACCTTCGTCATCGGCAGGTTGCCGACGTTGTCGATCCGGATGCGCCACGTCTCGTCGTGCCCGGGCGGCACGACGGGCGTGCACGGGTAGGCGTAGAAGCCCTCCGCACCCGGCGTGCAGGTCGTGCCGGGGTCGGCCGCCGGGTCGACGACCACGTCGAGCTCGTCGTCGTCCGTGGCCTTGACCTGCTTCGACTGCGCGAGGACACCCGCCGGGATGCTCGTCACGTCCGCGTCCGCCTCGCACACGCCCTCGACGGTGAGGCGGCTGACGCACTCGTCCCACGGGCGGTCGCCCGTGACCCCGGCGGTGTTCGGCACCGTCGTCTCCGCCGGGAGCCCGACCCGGAAGTGCACCATGACGGTGATCGTGTACGTCTGGCCGACCTCGAGGACGGTGCCGTCAGGGAACGAGAACGCGAGGCTCTCGAGGTCCCCGGTCTGGTCGACGGTGACGTCCGCGGGGTCGGTCGGGAGCGGGTCCCCGTTGTCCGGGTCGGGCGCGGCGCCGGCGAGCGCGTACGAGAACGGCTCGTCGACGTCGGCGAGCGCGAGCTGCCCACCGCCGGCGTCGGTCGGCATCGGGTCGGCGACCACGAGGTCGTAGATCGGCCGGTTCCCCGTGTTCGTCACCGCGATGATCATGGGGAACACCGAGTTCGGGGCCTCGGTACCGCCGGTCACCGTGCCGTCGAACGCCTTGACGACCTGGACGCCGTTCTCGGCGTGCACGTAGACGACCGGCACCTCCAGCGACGAGGAGTCGCTCACGGGGACCGGGTCACCCGTCTCCGGGTCGATCACCGTGTCGGCGCCCGTGACGGTGCCGTCAACGGTGTTGGTCGCGACGCCCGGTGCGGTCTCGCCGGGCGCGGGCGGGTTCGCTGCAAGGTCCGGCAGCACCGGTCCTCCGGTCCGCAGGTCCTCGCGCCGCTGCACCTCGATCGGCACGGCCTGGGTCGGGTTCTCGGGGTTCTCCCAGATGGACCCGTCGGTCCGCGTGAACGTGAACCGCAGGCCCTGGACGTCCGCGGGAACGACGCCGCCAGGGAGCGCGAACGTCGCCGAGGGCACGCCCGTCTGCCATGCACCGCCCGTGACGAGGACGCCCTCCGCGGCGCCGTCCGAGAAGGTGCCGCCCGTGTACGCGTCGACCTGCACCTGCTGGATGGGTGCGGTCAGGGCCGCCCCCTCGAAGCCGACGAAGTCGTACTGGTTCCAGAACCGCGGGTCGTCGTCGGTGAGCACCATCTCGACGGCGCGCGACGGGCCGGTCGGCTGCCCGGTCAGCGTCATGAGCACCGGTCCGGTGCTCGGCTCGACCACCTGGTCGGGGGTGAACGACTTGCCGACCGTCAGCGAGATGTCGGCGGTCAGCAGCGTCATGGGCTCGTCGTCCCACGCGAGCGGGTCGTCCGCGGACGTGCCGCCCGCGTCCACGACCTGCGCGGCCGCGGCGTTCGGCACCGGGTCGTAGCCGGCGACCGTGACCGGGGCGCCGGTGTAGCGGTCGAGCGCGCGGAGCTGGAGCGTGAGCGCCATCGCGCCGGAGGCCTGGCTCGCGACCCGGCCGTCGAACGCGACCTCGACGCCGGTGACGTCCTGCAGGTCGTCGACCGTGAGCGCCTCGGCCTCGGCCTCGTCGTACGTCGCGGTCGATGTCGTCGCCCCGTCCCAGGTGGTCAGCGTGACGGTCGTCGTCTCGGTCCCGGCCGGGGGCGTGATGTCGACGTCGCGGAGCGTGAACGCGTCGAACGGCTTGGTGCCGGGCGTCACCTGCACCGCAGCGCTGCCCTGGAGGCCCGGTTCGACGAGACGCAGCTCGTCGACGCGCGCCAGCGACTCGTTGGTCCCGGTGACCGTGACGACGGTCGACGGGTAGAACGCGGCGGGCGTGCCGGGCGGCGGCACCGAGACAGGCCCGCCGCTCCACGCCTTGGCGACGCCGACGTTGATCGGCTCGTCGATGATCAGCACGGTGTCGTCGCCTGTGTCCGTGTAGACGGTCCCGTCGAACGTCGCGTCGCCCTGCGCCACGTCGTCGACGAGGCCCGGGTCCGTCGTGTTGTAGATCATGCCGTTGGTCGAGCCCAGGGCGGGGCCGCCGCTGCGTCGTTCGTCGCGCACCTGGAACGTGAGCAGCACGTGCCGGCCGTCCGCCTGCGTGGACCGGGCCACGCCGTCGCCCGGCTGCGGCGCGAGCGGGTCGGTCTCGGTACGGGACGAGGACTCGACGTACGTGAGCCGGACTGCCGTCGCGTCGGCCCGCTGGCCGGCGTCGATCGTGAGACCCGGGAACGAGCCGTCGCACGGGCAGGGGTCGCCCACGGCAGGGACCCAGTCGCCTGCGACGTACAGCTCGACGGCCTCGATCTGGTCGTACTGGAGCAGCGGGTCGACCGAGGCGTCGATCGCGCCGATCGACACGAGGTCGAACGCGTCGTAGAACGAGCTCGCGACCGGCGTGGTCTCGGGCGTCCCGATGTCCGAGACCACCATCGGGTCGACACCCGAGAACCCGTTCGTCGACCACGTGATCTGCGCGGTCACCTGGTCCGTGGACCGGGCGAGGACCGACGGCGGGTCGCCGCCGAGGAACGTCTTGTCGAGGAAGTCGAGGTCGCCGTCGCCGTCCACCGGGAACGGCGTGACGTCCGCACACCCCTCGGCGGGCGGGGTCGGCTCGACGGTCCCGGACGACGCGCTCGACGCACCGCAGTTCGTGATCGGCGTGTCACGGTCGGTCGGCCCGTCGTAGGAGGCCGTGAAGTTCGGCTGGAACGACGTGCCCGGCGGGAACCCGGTGCCCGTCGAGTCGTAGACGAACTGGACGCCCTCGGCCCCCGGCGGCAGGTCGCAGCTCACGACCTGCGGACCGGTCCACGGCCCGCAGCCGGGTGCGGGGACCCAGTCCGTGCCGTTCCAGTAGCTGACCGTGAGGGTCGACCCCGCGGGCACGTCGGTGGTGCGCACGCTCGTCGCCGTGAAGCTCGACCAGAAGTCGGTCGGCTGCGTCGGGTCGGTCGGGTCCTGGATCACGACCTGGTCGGCGTTCGCCGTGGAGCCGTCAGGCCCGAACGGCAGGAGCCGGCTCGGCAGCTGCACGATCACGCTCTGGCCGGGGACCGCCGGGAACGTCGACGGGGTGATGACCTTGTCGGTGTCGGTCGCGAGCCGGTCGGTCAGCGTGACGAGGTCGGCGGACGCGGTGCCGTTCGCGTTCGGGATGACCGCGGCGATCTCGTTGGGGTGCGTGACGTCGTCCGCGTCCTGGTCGGGGTCCGTGTCCGCGGTGAACGGGACGGACGCCTGCGCACCGGTGACGATGCTGCCGGTGAACTCGACGTTGAAGCCGACGACCTCGCAGCCCGGCGGCGGGTTCGGCAGCGTGCCGACCGTCGTCGTCTCCTCGGTCGGCGTCGTGCCGTCGGCGCACGTGAACGTCACCGACGCGGCGTCGGCGTTCGCCGGCCACTGCACGCCCGAGCCGTCGCCGGCGGGGCCGAAACCGGTGAAGGTCAGCGGGTCGTCACCTTCGAACGGGCTCGGCGTGCCGGGCGACGGCTCGGTCAGGCTCAGGGACGTCGTCGGGTCGCCGTCGTTCGTCGCGCCGATCGTCACGGTGGTGGCCGCGCCCGCGCTGACCGTCGACGGGTCGAAGCTCTTCGACGCCGTCACAGAGTTGTTCGGCGGCGTGATGACGTAGGTGTCGCTCGCCGTCGTCGGGTCCGACTGGCCCTGCGGGTGCACCACGAACGACTGCACGTCGTTGGTCACTGTCAGCGGGTCGGTCAGCTGGGTGACGGCATCGGTCTGCACGACCGAGACGGGGACGGTCGCCGTGGCACCGGGCTGGATGTCGCCCTCGAACGTGTAGCGCACGCCCTGGACGGCGCTCGACGGGACCGAGTCGTCGAGCGGCTCCCACGAGTCGCCGTCCCAGTACTCCTCGGTCACGGTCGTCGCGTTGGGCGGCAAGCCGATCGCACCCGTCGAGTCGTACCCGAGGTACGTGAACGGGTTCGGTGTCGCCGTCGGGTCCACCGGGTCCTGCACGACGAGCTGGTCCACCGGCGCGTTGGACGTGTTCGTCCCTGAGAGCGTCGTCGTCGCGGGCGTCCCCGGGGCGGCGATCGCGCCCTCCGGGGTGATCGCCTTCGTGGTGTCCGAGTCGAGGACGAGCGGCACGACGGGCGTGATCGTCGCGTCGGCGGACGCCTGGTCGGCGTTGTCGGCATCGACGGTCGCCGTGTTCGTGATGGGCACGCCGTCCGCCGCGAACGGGATGTCCGGGTCGACCTGGGCGGTGACGAGGATCTGCGCCTGGGCGCCGTTGGGCACCGTCGGCCAGGTGGCCGTCACGGTGTCGGTGGCGGTGTCGGCGTCGATGGTCCCGCCCGCGGGACCGCTCTGGATCGACGCGCTGACGAGCTCGAGGCCGTCGGGCAGCGGGTCGGTGAGCACAGCGCTCGTGCATGGGTCCGCGTTCGGGTCGGAGCAGGAGACCGTCACGACGTACTGCACGTCGTCACCCGGCTCGTACGGTCCCGAGCTCACCTCGGTCTTGGCGATGCCCCAGGTGGCGGCCGACGCCGGCAGGACCGGCACGAGCGCGAGAGGCAGCGACAGCAGCACGGCGGCGAACGCAGGCCACCCCCGCCGCCACGAGGTCCGCCGGGACGCTCGCTCGTGCCGCGCCCGCTGCTCCGCCATCGCGACCCCCCGTCGCACCAGCACGTGCGGGTGGAGAGCACCACGACGTGCTCGTCCACGGATGCTTCGAGCGTGCCACAGCGGTCGCGGACGGGCACATTCTCGACCGTCGGCCGGCGTCCCGGCGCCGAGTCAGCGCGCGCTGAACGCCGCGTCGAACGCCGCCGCGGGCGGGTCGAACGCGTTGCGCCGCACGAACTCGAGCGCCTCGGGCGCCCCGAGCAGCCGGTCCATCCCGGCGTCCTCCCACTCCACGGAGATGGGCCCGTCGTACCCGATGGAGTTGAGCGCCCGGAACGACGCCTCCCACGGCACGTCGCCGCGACCGGTCGACACGAAGTCCCAGCCGCGCCGCAGGTCGGCCCACGCGAGGTGCGAGCCGAGCCGGCCGTTGCGGCCGTTGCCGAGGCGCAGCTTCACGTCCTTGCAGTCCACGTGGTAGATCCGGTCGGCGAACTCGAGGATGAAGTCGACCGGGTCGAGCTGCTGCCAGACGAAGTGGCTCGGGTCCCAGTTGAGGCCGAACGCCGGACGGTGGCCGATGGCCTCCAGGGTCCGCACGCAGGTCCACCAGTCGTAGGCGATCTCGCTCGGGTGGACCTCGTGGGCGAACCGGACGCCGACCTCGTCGAACACGTCGAGGATCGGGTTCCAGCGGTCGGCGAAGTCCTGGTAGCCGGCGTCGACGGCCTCCTGCGACACGGGCGGGAACATCGCGACGTACTTCCAGATGGACGAGCCGGTGAACCCGACGACCGTCTTCACGCCGAGCTTCGCGGCCAGCCTGGCCGTGTGCTTCATCTCCTCCGCGGCCCGCTGCCGGACGCCCTCGGGGTCGCCGTCGCCCCACACGCGGTCGGACAGGATGTCGCGGTGGCGCTGGTCGATCGGGTCGTCGCAGACGGCCTGGCCCTTGAGGTGGTTCGAGATCGCGAAAACCTTCAGGCCGTGCCGCTCGAGGATCGCGAGCCGGTCGGCCACGTACGCCTCGTCGTCCCAGCGCCACGGGTCCAGGTGGTCGCCCCAGCAGGCGATCTCGAGGCCGTCGTACCCCCAGCCCGACGCGAGGCGGGCCACCTCCTCGAACGGCAGGTCGGCCCACTGGCCGGTGAACAGGGTGACAGGGCGGGTCATCGTGCGGCTCCTTGGTCCAGAGGTGTCCATCGGCTGTCGTCGGCGGCGGAGCGCTCGACCGCGTCGAGCACCCGCTGCACCTGCAGCCCGTCGGCGAAGCTCGGGGTGGGCTGGCGGTGCGCGGCGAGGGCGTCGACGAGGTCGACGACCTGGTGGGTGAACGCGTGCTCGTACCCGAGCCCGTGGCCCGGGGGCCACCACGCGGCCACGTAGGCGTGCTCGGGCTCGGTGACGACGATGCGCCGGAAGCCGGCCTCCCACGCCGGCTGCGACGCGTCGAAGTAGTGCAGGACGTTCATGTCCTCGAAGTCGAACGCGAGCGAGCCCGCCGACCCGTTGATCTCGAGGCGGATCGCGTTCTTGCGGCCCTGCGCGAACCGGGTGGCCTCGAACGTCGCGAGCCCGCCCCCGGACATCCGCGCGAGGAAGATCGCGGCGTCGTCGACCGTGACCGGCCCGGTCGCGCCGCTCGTCGAGCCCGTGCCGGACAGCCCGCTGAACGCCTCCGCGACCGGACGCTCCCGCACGAACGTCTCGAGGATCGCCGACACGCCCGTCAGCGTCTCACCGGTGACGAACTGCGCGAGGTCCACGACGTGCGCCCCGATGTCCCCGAGCGCCCCGGACCCGGCCTGCTGCTTGTCGAGCCGCCACGACAGCGGCACCTGCGGGTCGGCGATCCAGTCCTGCAGGTACTGCGCGCGCACGTGCCGCACGGTCCCGATGCGCCCCTGCTCGACGAGCGTCCGCGCGAGCTGCACGGCGGGCACGCGACGGTACGTGAAGCCGACCATCGCCAGGCCGGTCGCCGCGGCGGCCGCGGCCGCCATCGCCTCCGCCTCGGCGACGGTGTTGGCGAGCGGCTTCTCGCACAGCACGTGCTTGCCGGCCGCGAGCGCCGCCAGGGCGATCTCGGCGTGCGTGTCGCCCGGGGTGCAGATGTCGACGAGGTCCACGTCGTCACGCGCGACGAGCGCCTTCCAGTCGGTCTCGACGTCGCGCCACCCGAGCCGGTCGGCGGCGGACCGCACGGCGTCCGGGTGCCGGCCGGCGACGACGGCCATGTCCGGCGTCATCGGCAGGTCGAAGAACCGGGGGGCCGTGCGCCAGGCCTGGGAGTGCGCGACGCCCATGAAGGCATAGCCCACCATCCCCACGCCGAGACGCTGGGTGTTCGGGAGATCGGTCACGGGGTGCTCCTTCGAGGACCCACCGGGGTGCCCGGTGGGCCGGGCGGGCCGTGTGCGGAGCACGGCCCGCCCGGGTGGTGCGGCCGGGAGGTCAGGACTCGAACGCCGTCGGCAGGTACTGGTCGACGTTCTCCTTGGTCACGACCGGCGCGTACAGCTGGATCGTGCGCGGCACCTCGACCTCGACCAGGTCGCTCATCGACTTGCCCTGCACGAGCAGCCGGGCCAGCTTGATGCCGTCGGCCGCCTGCGTGGACGGGTAGATGACCGTGGCCTTGAGCACCGTGTTGTCGGCCTTGATGGCCTCCATGACGTTCTTCGAGCCGGCGCCGCCGACCATGAAGAACTCGTCGCGGCCCGCGTTCTCGATCGCCGCCATGACGCCGACGCCCTGGTCGTCGTCGTGGTTCCAGATCGCGTCGAGCTCCGGTGCGGCCTGCAGCAGGTTCGCCGCGGCGGCCTCGCCGCCCTGGACCGTGAAGTCGGCGGCGACCCGGTTGCTCACGGACAGCCCGCACGTGCCGAGCGCGTCCTTGAACCCGCGGCTGCGGTCCTGCGTGAGCGGCAGCGAGTCGATGCCGGCGATCTCGGCGACCTTCGCGTCGGACTTGCCGCCGAGCTGGTCGCAGATGTACTTGCCGGCGCTGACGCCCATGCCGTAGTTGTCGCCGAGCACCGTGGTGCGGGCGGCGTTCGGGTCGGAGAACTCGCGGTCCACGTTGACGACCGGGATGCCCGCCTGCATGGCCTTGGTGGCGACCTCGGTGAGCGCGGCGCCGTCGAACGGCAGCAGCACGATCGCGTCGACGCCGTCGTTGATGAACTGCTCCACCTGGCTGATCTGCAGGTTGACGTCGTTGGTGGCCTCCGCCTGCACGAGCTCGACGTCCGGGTACTTGGCCGCCTCGGCGACCGCGCTCTTCGTGATGGCGCCGATCCAGCCGTGGTCGGCGGCCGGGGCCGAGAACGCGATGGTGACCTTGTCACCGGGCTCGTCGTTGCCGGTGGCGGCGACGGCCGGGGCCTGCGCCGCGGCGGTGCCGTCCTCCTCCGGGGTGTTGGACGTGCAGCCTGCGACGGCGAGCGCGAGGGCGGCGGCCGTGCCGGCCAGCACCCAGCGGCGCCGAGGCACCGGGACACGCAGCGCTGAAGTCATGACGATCCTCCTTGATCGATGGGTCGAGCGGGGGCGGTGCGAGGTGCGCGCGGGGTCAGGTCCCGGCGCGGGAGCGTTCGGCGATGCGCTGCTGGAGCAGCACGGCGACGACGATGATCACGCCCTTGGCGATGGCCTGCGCCGAGATCGACAGGTTGTTCTGCGTGAACACGTTGGTGAGCGTCGAGAAGATGAGGACGCCCAGGACGGTGCCGACGATGGTGCCGCGGCCGCCGATGAGCAGCGTCCCGCCGACGACCACGGCGGCGATGGCGTCGAGCTCGTAGAGCTGGCCGTTGGTGGAGCTCCCGGCCGTGGTCCGGCCGAGCATCATCACGCCGCCGATGCCCGCGGCGAGGCCCGACAGCGCGTACAGGTACATCGTGTGGCGCTTGACCTTGATGCCCGCGAGGCGGGCGGCCTCGGGGTTGCCGCCGACGGCGATGGTGCGGCGGCCGAACGTCGTGCGGTTGAGCAGGACCCAGCCGGCCACGGCGACGACGACGAAGATCCACACGAGCGTGGGGATGCCGATGAAGTCGTCCCGGAAGAAGTCGAGGAAGCCCTGCACCTTGACGATCTGGGTCTGCCGGTTGGCGATGATCTCCGCCAGGCCCCGGGCGGACACGAGCATCGCGAGCGTCGCGATGAAGGCGACGACCCTGCCGTAGGCGATGAGCACGCCGTTGAGCAGCCCGGCGCCCAGGCCGACGAGGAGCGCGCAGCCGACCATGACGACCCAGTGGGTGTCCTGCGCCATCGTCTGGGTCGCCAGGGTCGAGGCCCACACGGACGCGAGCCCGACGACGGACCCGACGGACAGGTCGATGCCACCGCCGGTGATGACGAACGTCATCCCGATGCTCAGCACCCCGATCACCGACGCGAGCCGCAGGATCGTCAGCACGTTGTCGATGCTCGCGAACCGCTCCCCCGCGGTGATCACGCCGAAGACGCACAACGCCACCAGGGCGATGACGAGGCCGAGGTTGCGGCCGGTGGCGCCGTGCAGGATGCCCTTGCGCTTCTCCGAGGTCGCCCTCGACGCCTTCTCGATCCGGGCCGACTCGTCGGCCGGGACGCTCGCCGGGATGTCGCTCATGCGGCACTTCCTTCCATGACGAGGTCGAGCACGCGGTGCTCGTCGATGCCGGACGCCGGGCCCTGGTGGACCACGCGCCCCTCGGAGACGACGAGCACCCGGTCGGCCAGGCCGAGCACCTCGGGGATCTCGCTGGAGACGACGACCACGGCGGCACCCTGCGCGGCGAGGTCCGCGACCAGCGCGTAGATCTCGGCCCGTGCCCCCACGTCGACGCCGCGCGTGGGCTCGTCGAGCAGCAGCACGCGGCAGCCGTGCACGAGCCAGCGGGCCAGGAGGACCTTCTGCTGGTTGCCGCCGGACAGCGTGCGGGCGCTGCGCTCGGGGTCGGACGGCCGCACGTCGAGCGCGTCGATCTGCTCGCGCGCGACCGTGCGCTCGGCACCCTCGTCGAGGAACGACGCCTTCGCGGTGCGGCCGAACGTCGACAGGGTGATGTTCCGGTACACGGGCTCGTCGAGCAGGAGGCCCTGGCTCTTGCGCTCCTCGGGGCACAGCCCGATGCCCTCCCGGACGGCGTCCGTCACCGACCCGGGACGCAGGCGGCGCTCGCCGACCCGCACCGTGCCGGACGTCGCGTGGCGGGCGCCGAACACGGTCTCGAGGATCTCGGTGCGGCCGGACCCGACGAGCCCGGCCAGGCCGACCACCTCGCCGGCCCGCACGTCGAACGACACGTCGTGGAACGCCCCGCGCAGCGAGAGCCCGTCGACGTGCAGCACAGTCGGCGCGTCGTCGGGCACCGGCGGCCGCGGCGGGATCGCGTACTCGACCGTGCGGCCCGTCATGAGGCGGATCAGCTCGGCGGTGGGCGTCTGCGTGGCGGGCAGCCCGGTGGCCACGGTCCGGCCGTCCTTGAGGACCGTGATCCGGTGGCCGATCTGGCGGATCTCCTCCAGGCGGTGCGAGATGTACACGACGGCGACACCGGAGGCGGTCAGCTCGCGGACCACGCGGAACAGGTTGGCGACCTCCTCGGCGTCGAGCACGGCCGACGGCTCGTCCATGACGATCACGCGCGCGTCGTGCGACAGCGCGCGCGCCATGCTGACGATCTGCTTGCCTGCCGCCGAGAGCCGGCCGACCTCGCGGTGCGGCGAGATGTCGCCGTGCCCGAGCCGCTGGAGGATCGCCCGGGTGTTCGCGGTGGCCGCCCGGCGCTGGGAGAAGCCGGCGGTGGCGAGCTCGTGGCCGAGGTAGATGTTCTCGGCGACGGACAGGCCGTCGACGACGTCGAGCTCCTGGTACATCGTGGCGACGCCGAGCCGCAGGCCCGCGACGGGGTGCGGGATGGTGACCGGCCGGCCGTCGAGGAGGATCTGGCCCTCGTCGGGCTGGTGGGCGCCGGCGAGCACCTTGATGAGGGTCGACTTGCCCGCGCCGTTCTGGCCCAGGAGGCAGTGCACCTCGCCGGCCCGGATCTCCAGGTCGACGCCGTCGAGCGCCCTGGCACCCGGGAACTGCTTCACGATCCCGCGCATCTGGAGCAGCGGTGGGTCCACGTTGACCATGAGCCAGAACGTAGGACCACTTCTGTCGTCGGTCAAGCAAAAGTCGCTACTGATGTGTCATGGTTACGTGAACGTGACCTACACAAGGCGGAATGGTTCACTGTGCGCATGGACGAGCTCCTCAAGGTCGCCCCCAGGCCGACGGGCGCCGGGGAGATGTTCCAGCTCCTCCGCGACGGGCAGCCCCGCACGCGCTCTGACCTGGCCACACTCACCGGGCAGGCCCGCTCGACCATCGCCGCTCGCGTCGACCTGCTGCTCTCGTCCGGCTTCGTCTCCCCCGCCGGGGAGGCCAGCTCCACGGGCGGACGACCGCCGGCCACGTTCGCGTTCAACCCCGCCGCCCGGGTGGTCCTCGCGGTCGACCTGGGCGCGACCCACTCCCGCCTCGCGCTCACCGACCTCGCCGGCGCGGTCCTCGCCGAGCACGCCGAGCCGATCGCCATCGCCGAAGGCCCCGTCCCCGTGCTCGACCGCGTCGTCGAGCTCGGGCTCGGCCTGCTCGCCACCGCCGGCCGGCCGCTCGGCGACCTGGCCAGCGTCGGCGTCGGCCTGCCCGGGCCCGTCGAGCACTCCACCGGGCGGCCCATCAACCCGCCGATCATGCCCGGCTGGGACGACGCCGACGTCCCCGGTCTGCTGTCCCGCAAGCTCCGCGTCCCCGTGCTCGTCGACAACGACGTCAACGTCATGGCCCTCGGCGAGCACACGTCGCAGTGGCCCGACGTCGACCACCTGCTCTTCGTCAAGGTCGCGACCGGCATCGGCGCCGGGATCATCTCCGACGGCCAGATCCGTCGCGGCGCGCAAGGAGCCGCCGGCGACCTCGGGCACATCGCCGTCCCCGGCGGGCTCGACCTGCCGTGCCGCTGCGGGAACACCGGGTGCCTCGAGGCCGTCGCGAGCGGGCCGGCGATCGCGAGCGCCCTGCCCGACGCCACGACCAGCGCCGACGTCGTCGCCCTCGTCCGGTCCGGCGACCTCGCGGCCAGCCGCGAGGTGCGCGAGGCCGGACGGCACATCGGCGAGGTCCTCGCCGCGTGCGTGAGCATGCTCAACCCGTCGGTCATCGTCATCGGCGGCGTCGTCGCCGAGGCCGGCGAGCACCTCCTCGCCGGCATCCGGGAGGTCGTCTACCGGCGGTCGCTGCCGCTCGCGACGCAGCACCTGCGCATCGTCACCTCCCGGACCATGGGTCGCGCCGGGGTGCTCGGCGCCTCGGCCATGGCGTCGGACCACGTGCTGTCCGCCGCCGCCATCGACGCCCTGCTCAGCTGACCGACGGGCGCGCCCGCCGGCGGGTCGGCCCGCCGGGCCGGTCAGGACGCCGGCCGGTCAGCTCGCCGGCCGCAGCTCCCGGTACAGGTACCGCTCCGCGGGCTGGAACCCCAGGCCCGTGTAGAGCGCCGCGGCGCCGGTGTTGTCCGCCTCGACCTGAAGGAACGCACGCCGAGCCCCCCGCCGCGCCGCCTCGTCCAGGGCGCGCAGGGTGAGCGCGCGCCCCAGCCCGCGACGTCGGGCGTGCGGCGCCACGACGAGGCACGACAGCGCGGCCCAGTCCTCGGCGAACGCCGCGCGGATCACACCGACGGGCCCCTCGGGGTCCGTGGCGAGCAGGTAGACCGCGGGCGCACCCTCGAGCACGTCGTGCACCAGCGCCTGTCGTGCGGCGGCCACGTCCGGCGCATCACGACGGGTGCTGAGCGGCGCCTTCGAGCCGGACCACAGCGCGAGCCACCCGGCGTCCGGGTGGTCGGCGACCGAGAAGCGCACCTGCCCCGCGCCGGTCCGCACCGTCCCTCGAGGCCCGCCCGTGCCGTCGATCGGCTGGACCAGCACGTCGGTCCGCGCCACCAGGGCGTACCCGCGGGCCCGCAGGCGGTCGTCGAGCCCGGGTGTCGCCGCGCGGCACACGCGGACGACGGTCGGCTGGCCGACCTCGGCGTACAGCGCCTCGACCCTGTCGAGCGACGCCTCGACGTCGGCCGGCGCCCCGAGCGGCAGCAGGCTGTTGGCCCGACGGGTCAGCCCGCCGGACAGGCCCACCCGCCAGCCGTCCACGTCGACGACGCGCGCGGGCGGCCAGGTCGCCTGCTCGACGAGGGCACCGGGCGCGTCGGGCGGCGTCCACGTGTGGACCCGCAGGTGCACGACGACGTGCCCCCAGTCGCGCTCCGGCACCGCGACGAACCCGAGCCGCCGGTACAGCCGCTGGGCGGCCTCCATCGAGTCGAGCGTCGAGAGCACCACGCGACGCGCTCCCCCCGCGACCGCCTCGCGCAGCGCCGCCGCGACCAGCAGCTCGGCGATCCCCTGGCGCCGGGCCTCCGGTGCGACCGCGAGCATCCGGATCTCCAGCTCGCCGGGCTCCGCTACCTCCGCGTACGACGTGCCGTACGGCGCGAGCGTCACCGTGCCGACCACGACGAGGTCGTCGTCGGCCTCCGCGCCGTCGCTCACGCGCGCGTTCGACGCGTCCCCCTCGCCGGGCGGCAGCAACGCGACGAGCAGCGTCGCCTCACGCGCCCGCCGCTCGGCGTCCCGCAGCTCCTCGGCGTACGCGTCGGTGGCGTCGACGAGCCGGTCGGCGAGGTACGCCTCCGCGGTCAGCGCCCCGGCGTCGGCGATCTGCCGGCCGTGGGCGACCCGGACCTTCGCACCCGCCACGTCAGGCCTCCTCGTCGGTGTCCGGGACCGTTCCGCCATCGGCCGGGCCGTCACCGACCCCGGCGGGGCCCTCCGCGAGGAGCCGCTCGAACCCGGCCTCGTCCAGGATGCGCAGGCCCAGCTCGCGCGCCTTCGTCTCCTTGGACCCGGCGTTCTCCCCGACCACGACGTAGTCCGTCTTCTTCGAGACCGACCCCGCCGACTTCCCGCCGCGGGCCAGGATCGCCTCCTTGGCGCCGTCCCGGCTGAACCGCTCGAGCCCGCCCGTCACGACCACGGTGAGCCCCTCGAGCGTCCGCGGCACGGACTCGTCGCGCTCCTCCTGCATCCGCACCCCGGCGGCGGCCCACTTCTCGACGATCGCCGCGTGCCACTTGTCGTCCTCGCCCGGCTGGTCGAACCACGCGCGCACCGCGCCCGCGATCGTGGGTCCGACGCCCTCGGCGGCGGCGATCTCCTCCTCGGTGGCCTGGGCGATCGCCGGCACGGACCCGAAGTGCTGCGCGAGCGCCCGCGCGGCGGTCGGGCCGACGTGCCGGATCGACAGCGCGACCACGACCCGCCACAGGGCCGCCTGCTTCACCTTCTCCAGGTTGCTCAGCAGCGCGGTCCCGGTCGCGTTGAGGTCGCCCGCCTCCCGGGCGACCCCGCCGACCTTCGAGCTCGTCGAGAGCGTGAACAGCGGCACCCGGCGCAGCGCGTCGGCGTCGAGCGCGAACAGGTCGCCCTCGTCGGTCACGACGCCCGCGGTCAGCAGCGCACTGGCCGCCTCCCAGCCGAGCGCCTCGATGTCGAACGCCCCGCGCGACGCGACGTGGAACAGCCGCTCGCGCAGCTGGGAGGGGCAGGACCGCTGGTTGGGGCAGCGGATGTCGACGTCGCCCTCCTTGGCGGGCGCGAGCGGGGTGCCGCACGACGGGCACTCGGTCGGCATCACGAACGCCCGCTCCGTGCCGTCCCGCAGGTCGACGACGGGCCCGACGATCTCCGGGATCACGTCGCCGGCCTTGCGCAGCACCACGGTGTCGCCGATGAGGACGCCCTTGCGGACCACCTCGCTCGCGTTGTGCAGCGTGGCCATCTCGACGGTCGACCCCGACACGAACACCGGCTCCATGACCCCGAACGGCGTGACGCGCCCGGTGCGCCCGACGTTGACGCGGATGTCGAGGAGCTTGGTGTTCACCTCCTCGGGCGGGTACTTGTACGCGATCGCCCAGCGCGGCGCCCGGCTGGTCGACCCGAGCCGGCGCTGCAGCGCGATCTCGTCGACCTTGACGACGATCCCGTCGATCTCGTGCTCCACGTCGTGCCGGTGCTCGCCGTAGTACGCGATCATCTCCCGCACGCCGTCGAGCCCCTGGACGATGCGGGTGTGCCCGGACACCGGCACGCCCCACGACGCCAGCAGGTCGTACACCTGCGACTGCCGTTCGATGCCGGTCCCCCGCCCGGCTCCCCACACGAGGGCGCCGATGCCGTGCGCGTACATGCGCAGGTCCCTCGACGCCGTGACGCGCGGGTCCTTCTGGCGCAGCGACCCCGCGGCGGCGTTGCGGGGGTTGGCGAACGGGCTCTTGCCCGCCTCGACCTGCGACGCGTTGAGCTCCGTGAACGCCGCGACCGGCAGGAACACCTCGCCGCGGATCTCGATCCGCTCGGGGTGCGTGGCCGGGTCGCCGCCCAGCACGTCCGGGATCGTCGAGATGGTGCGGACGTTCAGCGTGACGTCCTCGCCGGTGCGCCCGTCGCCGCGGGTCGCGGCCCGCACGAGTCGGCCGTTCTCGTAGAGCAGCGCGATGGCGAGGCCGTCGATCTTGAGCTCGCAGAGGTAGTGCAGCGCGGCATCCGTCTCGAGGTCGCGGTGCGCGCGGCCCGCCCACGTGGCGATGTCCTCGTCGGAGAACGCGTTGTCGAGCGACAGCATCCGCTCGACGTGCTCGACGGACGCGAACTCCGTCGAGAACGTGCCGCCCACCCGCTGCGTCGGCGAGTCCGGCGTCCGCAGGCCCGGGTGCGCGTCCTCGAGCGCCTGCAGCTCGCGCAGCCGCGTGTCGTACTCCGCGTCCGACGAGGTGGGGGCGTCGCGGATGTAGTACGCGAACTGGTCGGCCTGGATCAGGTCCGCCAGCTCCGTCCAGCGGTGCCGCGCTTCGGCGGGGATCTCTTGGTCGGCGGAGGCGCTCACCAGCGCGGGGACGTCGTCGGTCACGCCCCCATCATCGCGCGGAGCACCGACACCCGCCGACAGCCGCACCGGGGTGACAGCCCGGCCCGTGCGAGGTTCGCTGGAGGCATGACCGGCACGCGGAACGACCTCGTCGTCGAGCCGCTCACGCCCGACCGCTGGCCCGCGTTCGAGAGCCTGATGGACCAGGGCGGCCCCGCGGGGCGCTGCTGGTGCATGGCCTGGCGCGTCGGTGCGGACTACCGCCGACGGTCGGCCGACGAGAACCGCGAGAGCCTCCACGACGTGGTCCTCCGTGGACCGCCGCCCGGCCTCCTCGCGCTCGACGAGGAGGGCGTGGCGGTCGGCTGGTGCCAGGTGACGCCCCGCTCGGAGGTCCCCGCGATCGGACGCCAGTGGCGGCTGCGGCCCGTCGACGACCTCCCGGTCTGGGCGATCACGTGCTTCTACGTCCGCAAGGGCCGTCGCCGGGCGGGCGTGATGCGCGTGCTCGTCGACGCGGCCGTCGACCTGGCCCGCGACGCCGGCGCCCCGGCGGTGGAGGCCTACCCGCTGGACGCGTCACGCTCGCCGAGCGCGACGAGCACCGGCTACGTGACGACGTTCGCCGCGGCCGGCTTCTCCGAGGTCGCCCGCCGCTCGCCGGAGCGCCCGGTCATGCGGCTCGTCCTCGACGGACGCGCGGGGCGACCACCAGCGCCACGGACGCGACGATCCCGGTGAGCGCGAGGACTCCGCCGACGGCGACCAGCGGACCGGACGCGCTCGCGACGACCACCTGCTCGCGCGTGCCGTCGACGTCCCACTCGCACACCGCCTCGGGCGGGAACACCCGGTAGTGCACGTACGCGTCGTCCGTGTCCGCGGCGTAGGCCTCGAGGCAGGGCTCGCCGCCCGTCCGGGACGCGTTGAGCGTGGTCACCCCGACCGAGACGAACGCGACGAGGAGGGCGACGATCCCGACGATGGCCGCCCCCGACGCCACGAGGAGCGCGACCGCGCCACCCGTGCTGCGCGTCGGCGCCCGACCAGGTGTCCGCCCAGGTGCCCGCTCGTCAGCACCTGCGGGCCGTGCCACGCGGTCGTCCGTCACCGTCAGTCCTCCGCTCGTTCGGCGACGATCGTCGCCGCCTTCACCACGCCGGCCAGCCCGGCGCGGGCGTCGTCCGGGCTGCCGCCCTGGTCACCCGCGAGCAGCACGACGTCCCGCAGCCCGGCGGGCGCCAGCCCGACGGACCGCCACGGCCGCAGCAGCACGTCGGCCTGCCCCACGACGTCGGGGCCGGCGCACTGCGACGACGCCTGCGGCGGGAGCTCTGCCCACAGCGCGAGCCCGTCCTCGACGGCCTCGGCGACCCGCTCCCAGGCGCGCTCGTCGTACCCGGCCACCGCGAGCGCGAGCGCGTCGACGCCGGCGTGCCGGATCGCCGGGAGCGAGGCCCACGACGACCCGCCGTGCACGACGACCGCCGTCGCGCCGCCCTGCCGCGCACCGGCCGCGACCGCACCGATCCGCTCCGCGGCCACCGGCCCGGGCACCGACCGCAGCGCGGCGTACCCGGAGAACGTGGGCAGCACGCCCGCGACGACCTGCGCGAGCAGCGGCTCGTGCAGCAGCACGGTGGGCTCGGCGCCGGGCACGGCGACCCGCACCGCGGCGAGGTGCTCCGCGATCCCCGCGGCGAGCGAGGCGGTCACGTCGCGGACCGCCCCGGCGTCGGCGAGGACCCGGTCACCGCGCGCGAGGTACACGGTCGCGGCGAGGGTCAGCGGTCCGAGCACGGGGACGACGAGCGGCCCCGCGTACCCGTGCGCCGCGACCGCGAGCGCGTCGAGGTCCTCCCGCAGGTACGCCCGCGCACGGCCCAGGTCGCCACCGGGTCGGTCGGCCAGCTTCCACCCGTGCGGCCCGAGCTCGGTCGGCACCTCGGCGAGCAGGGCGCCCGCGTGGCCGGCCCGGTCGCCCCACGGCCCGCGGCCCGGGAGCAGCACGGTGAACGGCAGGCCGGTGATGCCGCTGGGTGCGTCCGTCAGGTCGCCGACCACCACGGAGGCGGCGTCGAGCGCGTCGGCGCCGGGCCAGGCGCCGGTCCCGCTGACGCCCGTCACGAGACTCGGTCGATCGAGGTCACGGTCGCCGGTCGCCCAGGCGCCGCGTCGCGACGCGTGCCGGTCACCGTCGCCTGGCCCAGCACGCGCGTCCCGGCGTACAGCACGAGCGACTGCCCGGGGGCGACGCCGCGCAGCCCGCCGTGCACGACGACCGAGACGGACCCGTCGTCGAGCACCGTGGCCGTCCCGGGGACGGGGGCGCCGTGCGCGCGGACCTGCACCTCGCAGTCGAACGTGCCGGCGGCCGGGGCGAACCAGACGGCCCGGTCGGCCTCGACGACGGCCACGGCCAGCTCGTCGGCGGCGCCCACGACCACCCGGTTGCTCACCGGCTCGACCGCGAGCACGTACCGCGGCTTCCCGTCCGGTGCGGGACGCCCGAGCGACAGCCCGCGCCGCTGGCCCACCGTGTAGGCGTACGCCCCGTCGTGCGTCCCGACGACCTCGCCCGCGGTGTCGACGATCTCGCCGGGCCGCTCCCCGAGCCGCGACCGCAGGAAGCCCTGGGTGTCGCCGTCGGCGACGAAGCAGATGTCGTACGAGTCGGGCTTCGCCGACACGGACAGCCCGCGGGCGGCCGCCTCGGCACGCGTCTGCTCCTTGGACGGCACGTCGCCGAGGGGGAACATCGAGCGGGCCAGCCGCTCCGGCCCCATCACGGCCAGCACGTACGACTGGTCCTTGGCCGGGTCGAGCGACCGGTGCAGCGCCCGCTCGCCGTCAGGGCCCACCTCGATGCGCGCGTAGTGGCCGGTGCACACCGCGTCGAACCCGAGGGCGACGGCCTTGTCGAGGAGCGCGCTGAACTTGATGTGCTCGTTGCACCGCACGCACGGGTTGGGTGTCCTGCCGGCCTCGTACTCGGCGAGGAAGTCGGCGACGACCGTCTCCTCGAACCGCTCGGACAGGTCCCACACGTAGTACGGGATGCCGAGCACGTCGGCGGCACGGCGCGCGTCGCCCGCGTCCTCGATGGAGCAGCAGCCGCGCGACCCGGTGCGGAACTGGTCCCGCGTGCGCGACAGCGCCATGTGGACGCCGACCACGTCGTGCCCGGCGTCGACCGCGCGGGCCGCCGCGACGGCCGAGTCGACGCCCCCGGACAGGGCGGCCAGGACGCGCATCAGACGGCTCCCATCAGGTCGGCCCCATCAGCTAGGCCCATCAGCTCGGCCCATCAGATCGGCACCGAGGTGCTGCGACCGGCGAGGCCCGCCGCGCGAGCCCGCTCGACGATGCCCGGCAGGACCGCCAGGAGGGCGTCGACGTCCGCCGCGGTGCTGGTGCGGCCGAGGCTGAACCGCAGCGCACCGCGCGCCTCGTCCTCGTCGACGCCCATCGCGAGCAGCACGTGGCTCGGCCGGGGCACGCCCGCCTGGCACGCCGAGCCCGTGGACGCCTCCACCCCGACGGAGTCCAGCAGGTACAGCAGCGAGTCCCCCTCGCAGCCGGAGAACGTGAAGTGCGCGTTGGCGGGCAGCCGGCGTGCGGTGTCGGCGGGCCCGCGGAGCACCGCGTCGGGCACCGCGGCGCGCACCCGGGCGACCAGGTCGTCCCGCAGCGCCCCTACGTGGGCGGCGTACCTGGCCCGGCCCTCCACCGCGAGGTCGACCGCGACACCGAAGGACGCGATGAGCGGCGCGTCGAGCGTCCCCGACCGGACCCCGCGCTCCTGGCCGCCACCGTGCAGCACGGGCGTCAGGTCGAGCCCGCGGCGCGCCAGCAGCGCTCCCACCCCGCCCGGTCCGCCCAGCTTGTGCGCGCTCACGGTCAGTGCGTCGAGCCCCGACGCCGCGAAGTCGACCGGCACCTGCCCGACGGCCTGCACCGCGTCGGCGTGCACCGGCACCCCGAACCGGCGGGCCAGCGAGACGACCTCGTCGAGCGGCTGGAGCGCCCCCACCTCGTTGTTCGCCCACATGACCGACAGCAGCGCCGCCTGCTCGCCGTGCGCCTCGAGCTCGTCGCGCAGCGCGTCGACCACGAGCACCCCGTCGGCGTCCACCGGCAGCAGCACGAGCTCGGCGCCCGCGTGCTCCGCCATCCAGAACGCGGGGTCGAGGACGGCGTGGTGCTCGGCGGCCGAGACGAGGATGCGGCGCCGCGACGGGTCCTGCGTGCGGCGCGACCAGAACAGGCCCTTCACCGCCAGGTTGTCGGCCTCGGTGCCACCGGCCGTCCAGACGACCTCGCTGGGCCGCGCACCGAGCGCCGCGGCGGTGCTCTCCCGCGCCTCCTCGACGACACGACGGGCCGCCCGGCCCGACGCGTGCAGCGACGACGGGTTGCCCGTGCGGAACAGCTGGTCGGCCAGCACCCGTGCCGCCTCGGGGACCATGGGCGTGGTCGCCGCATGATCCAGATAGACGCTCACCCGCAGCAGTCTACGAAGTGTGCGACCCTCGGCCGACCCTCGGCCGCCCTCCGGTGGGCCAGCGGTGGGCCACCGGCTGGAATCACCCGTCCGTGGTGGGCACCGCACCTGGCAGGATGTGCGCGTGACTGCCGACGACGTCATCGCACTGCCGCCCGCGTTCAGCGGCCAGCGGCTCGACTGGCGCGACCTCCCCCGGCACGTCCGCGCGCGCATCGCCGAGCTGGCAGGTGCGCAGGTCACGGCCGAGATCAGCGCCACCAGCGGGTTCAGCCCGGGCTTCGCCGCCGTGCTCGAGCTCGGCGACGGCAAGGGCGTGTTCGTCAAGGCGGTCTCCGCCGAGCAGAACCCCGTGTCCCCCCACCTGGCCCGCAACGAGATCCGGGTCGCGGCCGCGCTGCCGCCCGAGGTGCCCGCCCCGCGGATGCTCTGGTCGAACGACGACGGCGACTGGGTGCTGCTCGGCTTCGAGGTGGTGCACGGCCGCTCGCCCGAGCTGCCCTGGCGGCCCGCCGACCTCCAGCTCGTCGCGGACGCCGTGGGAGCGCTTGCGGACGTCGAGCCGCTGCCCGGTCACGGCCTGCCGCGCACGGACGACCAGCTCGCCGAGGACTTCACCGGCTGGCGGCGGATGCTCGACGTCGACGAGGCGACCCGCGAGACGGTCGTCGCCCGCGCCGGCGACCTCGGCCGGTGGGCCGACCAGCACCACGAGCAGCTCGTCCGCTGGGAGCAGGAGGCCCTGCGGGTGTGCGCGGGCGACTCGCTCGTGCACGGCGACCTGCGGGCCGACAACGTGATGATCGACCAGGACCACCGGCGCGTCTGGCTCATCGACTGGCCGCACGCGAGCGTCGGCGCACCGTGGCTGGACCTCGCGTTCATGCTGCCGAGCGTCGCCCTGCAGGGCGGAGGCGACCCGGCCGCGGTGTTCCGGTCGCACGCCGTGTCCGAGGGCGTCTCCGACGACGCGCTGCGCGCCGGGCTGGCCGGGCTGTCCGGCTACTTCGTCGCGAGCTCGCTGCAGCCGGCCCCGCCGGGCATCCCGAACCTGCGCCGGTTCCAGGCGGCCCAGGGGGTCGCCACGCTGCGCTGGCTGCGCGACCTGTCCTGACGCGGCCCGCCGCGTCAGGAGCCGGCCGACGGCCGCGCCTCAGCCCTTGAGGCGGCGCAGCTCCGCGGCGGCCTGCGGCAGCACGGTGAACAGGTCGCCGACCACACCGAAGTCCGCGATCTCGAAGATCGGCGCGTCGGGGTCGGAGTTGACCGCGACGATGGTGCCGGACGCCTGCATGCCGCCCCGGTGGTGCACCGCACCCGAGACGCCGGCGCCCACGTACAGCCGCGGCGCGATCGTCACCCCGGTCTGGCCGATCTGGGCGTCGTGGCCGATCCAGCCCTCGTCGGTCGCGACGCGGGTCGCGCCCACGGCCGCGCCGAGCGCGTCGGCGAGGTCCTCGACGGGCGAGAAGTCGCCCTCGGTCCCCCGGCCGCCCGCGACGACCACGTGCGCGCTGCCGAGGTCCGGCCGCCCGCTCGCAGGCCGCTCGACCCGCTCGACGAGCGCGACCCGCCGGGCGGCGTCGCTGACCGTCACGGCATGGTCCACGACCTCCGGCGCGACGGGCGTCGTGGCCGGGCTCACCTGCACGGCGTTGGCCTTGACCGTGACGACGGCCAGCGGCGCGGTCACGGCGCAGCGGGTGTTCCACGTGCCGGCGAACACGGTCTTCGACGCGACGTACCGCCCGTCGACGAACTCGATGCCGTCGGCGTCCGTCACGACGCCCGCGCCCGTGCTCAGCGCGAGCCGGGCGGCGACCTCCTTGTTCTCGAACGAGGACACCGCGAGCAGCAGCCCGGCGCCGGTGGCCTGGACGAGCGAGTCGAGCGCCTCGGCGAGCACCGCGGACAGGTGCGTGTCGGCGTCCGCGACGAGGCGGTGCACGTGCGCGACGCCCAGCGCCCCGAGGTCGGCGAGGACGTCGGGGCCCAGCTCGGCGTCCGCCGCCCACGCGGCGTGCACGGCGGTCCCGCCGGCGAGCTCACGGGCGAGCGTCACGACCTCGCGGACGGGACCGCGCAGGACCCCGTCGGGCGTGTGGTCCAGCAGCACGAGCACGGGCGCGGTGGTGGGGTCGGTCACGGCGTTCTCGATTCCTTCGCGGTGGCGCGGGACGGCAGGGGCGCTGAGGCGCGGGCTCAGACGAGCTTGTGCTCGACGAGGTAGGCGGCGAGCCGCAGGCCCGCGTCCCCCTGGTCGGTGAGCAGCACGCGGTTCTCGCGCGGCGGGCGGGCGGCGGCCTCGACGACCTCGGTGCGGGCACCGGCGGCGCCGACGGTGGACGCGTCGAGCCCGAGGTCGGCGAGCGTGAGCGTCGTGACCGGCTTCTTGCGGGCGGCCATGATGCCCTTGAAGTTCGGGTACCGCGGCTCGTTGGCCTGGTCGGTGACGGACACCAGCACGGGCAGCGAGGCCTCGAGCACCTCGGTCGCGTGGTCGAGGTTGCGGCGCACGCGCACCGTGGAGCCCTCGATCGTCAGCTCGGCCGCGAGCGGCAGCGCCGGCAGGTCGAGGAGCTGCGCGAGGGCCGTGGGCAGCAGCGACGTCAGCCCGTCGAGCCCGGCCATGCCGGTGACGACGAGGTCGACGGGCCCGGCCTGCGCGACGTGCCGCACCGCGGCGGCCAGCACCCGGGCGGTGCCGATCGCGTCGGACCCGGCGATCGCGTCGTCGACCACGTGGACGGCCTCGTCGGCCCCCATCTGCAGGCCCTTGCGGACCGCGTCGACGGCGTCCTCGGGCCCGACGGTGAGCACGACGACCTCCGCGTCGCCCTGCGCCTCGGCGACGGCGAGCGCGGCCTCGAGGGCGTTCTCGTCCAGCTCGTTGAGCGTCCCGTCACCGCCGTCGCGCACCACGCGACGGTCGGGGCCGAGCGCCCGCTCCGACTGGATGTCCGGGACGTGCTTCACACAGACGACGATCCTCACGCGCGGAACGTTACCGCCCTGCGCGCGCCGACCGGACCGCCGTGTCGCCTGCCGGAAACGCGCCCGACGCACGAGCGGCCCGGCCTTCCCCCACAATGACGGGGTGAACGCGACCCCCGCCCGCAGACGACCGCCGCGGCTCGGCGTCCACGTCACGGACGAGGGCGTGGACGTCGCCGTCCTCGCCTCGCACGCGACCGCGATCGAGCTCTGCCTGTTCGACGGACCCGACGACAGGCCCCACGAGCGCAGCATCACGCTGCACGGCCCGGTGCACGGCGTCTTCAGCGCCTCCGTCCCCGGCATCCGCCCCGGCCAGCGGTACGGCTTCCGTGCCCACGGCCCCTGGAACCCCGAGCAGGGGCTGCGGTACAACCCGGCCAAGCTGCTCGTCGACCCCTACGCGCGAGGACTCCTCGGCGAGGTGGGGTACGGGCCCGAGACGTACGGCCACGTCGTCGGCCCCGACCTCGCGGGCGACCCGTACGGGCTCGCCGACCCGCGCGACTCCGCAGGTCACGTGCCGTACTCGGTGGTCGTCGACACCCGCGCGCTGCCCGGCCCCGACCCCGCGGCGAACCGCCCGTGGCACCCGTGGTCGCGCACCGTCGTCTACGAGGCGCACGTCCGCGGCCTCACGCACCTGCACCCCGGCGTCCCTCCCCGGCTGCGCGGCACGTACGCGGGGCTCGCGCACCGGGCCGTCATCGACCACCTGCTGGGTCTCGGCGTCACGGCGATCGAGCTGCTGCCCGTCCACGCGTTCGCGTCCGAGCCGCACCTCGTCGCCAAGGGGCTGACCAACTACTGGGGGTACAGCACCCTCGGGTTCTTCACGCCGCACGCCGCCTACGCGACGAGGCTCGCGCGGGACGCCGGGCCGGCGGCCGTGCTCGACGAGGTCCGAGCCGCCGTCCACACGCTGCACGAGGCCGGCATCGAGGTGCTGCTCGACGTCGTCTACAACCACACGTGCGAGGGCGGCCTGCCCGGCCAGCACCTCTCGTTCCGCGGGCTCGACAACCCGCTCTACTACGCGCACGACGGCAGCGTGCCGGCGGCGCTCGCGGACGTCACCGGCACGGGCAACTCGCTCGACTTCCGGCGCAGCGAGGTCACCCGGCTCACGCTCGACTCGCTGCGGTACTGGGCCGACGTGGTGGGTGTCGACGGTTTCCGGTTCGACCTGGCCGTGACGCTGGGCCGGGACTCCGAGGGGTTCAACCCGCACCACCCGGTGCTCGTCGCGGCCCGCGCGGACCCGTCCCTGCACGCGCTCAAGCTCATCGCGGAGCCGTGGGACGTGGGACCTGGCGGCTGGCGGACCGGCCAGTTCGGGCTGCCGTTCGGCGAGTGGAACGACCGGTTCCGCAACGCGGCGCGGTCGTTCTGGCTGGCCGACCCGGCCCGCGCGGCCCACGGGCTGCCGGGCCACCGGGTCCGGGACCTCGCGACGCGGCTCTCGGGGTCCGTCGACCTGTTCGGCCACTCCGACCCGCCGCTGGCCCGCGGCCCGGTCGCGAGCGTCAACTACGTCACCGCGCACGACGGCTTCACGCTCGCCGACCTCGTGGCGTACGACCACAAGCACAACGCCGCGAACGGCGAGCAGAACCGGGACGGCAGCGACGACAACCGCTCCTGGAACCACGGGCTGGAAGGTCCCGTGGCCCGGGACTCGCCGGGGGCCGACATCGTGCCGCTGCGCCGGCGGTCGATCCGGAACCTGCTCGCGACGCTGATCCTCGCCGCGGGCACCCCGATGATCACGGCGGGCGACGAGATGGGCCGCACGCAGCGCGGCAACAACAACGCGTACTGCCAGGACAACGAGCTGTCGTGGGTGAGCTGGGACCTGTCGACGTGGCGCCACGACCTGCTCGCGACTTCCCGCTGGCTCCTCACCCTGCGCCGCGAGCACCCGGCCCTGCGGACCGAGACGTTCTACGCCGGTCGTCCGGTGCTGCCGGGCCGCCGTCAGGACCTCGCGTGGTTCGACCCGCTCGGTGAGCCGTTCGACCACGCCCGCTGGCACGACCCGTCGGTGCGCACCCTGCAGATGGTGCGGACCGCGGCGCCGCCCGACGACGACACCGTGCTCCTGGTCATCAACGGGGCGCTCGACGCGGTCGACGTGGTGCTCGGCGACGGTCATCCCGGGCGGTGGCGGCTCGCGTGGGACTCCGTGTGGGAGAACCCGGGCGACGAGCGCGCCGCGGCGATCGCGAACGGGCTGCACGCCGAGTCCGGCGACTCGGCCGTCATGGAGCCCCTGAGCATGCGCGTGTACGTGCTGGAGCCCTGACGCGACCTCGGCGGGTCGGCAGGCAGGGCGCGTCAGCCCAGCGTGGCCGCGACCGCCCGGCCCGTGGTCCGTCCGGTGAACAGGCAGCCGCCCAGGAACGTGCCCTCGAGCGCGCGGTGGCCGTGCACGCCGCCGCCGCCGAACCCGGCCGCCTCGCCGACGGCCCACAGGCCGGGCAGCACCTCGCCGTCGGGCCGCAGCACGCGCCCCTCGAGGTCGGTGTGCAGGCCGCCGAGGGTCTTGCGGGTGAGCACGGACAGCCGGACCGCGAGCAGGGGGCCGTGCGCGGGGTCGAGGAGCCGGTGGGGCTTGGCGACGCGGATGAGCTTGTCGACGACGAACCGCCGGGACATCGCGGTCGCGGTGACCTGCAGGTCCTTGCCGAGACCGGACTCGACCTGCCGGTCGCGCGCGACGATCGTCCGCTCGAGCTCGGCGGCGTCGATCCGGTCGGTTCCGGACAGGGCGTTCATCCGGGCGGCGAGCTCGGCGGGCGTGTCGGCCCAGATGAACTCCTCGGACTGCTCGGCGAACGCCTCGACCGGCCCGACGGCCCCGGGCAGCACGCGCTGCAGCAGCTGCGGCACGCTTTTGCCGGTGAGGTCGGGGTTCTGCTCGGACCCCGACAGTGCGAACTCGGAGCCGAGGATCGTCTTGTCGAGCACGAACCACGAGTGGTCGTCGCCGCGCTCGGTGATGTGCTGCAGCGCCCCGAGGGAGTCGAACCCGGGGAACAGCGGGACGGGCAGGCGGTGGCCGTCGGCGTCGAGCCACAGCGACGAGGGGCCGGCGAGGATCCGGATGCCGTGCTGGGACCAGACCGGCGAGTGGTTCGTGATGCCCTCGGGGTAGTGCCACATGCGGTCCTCGTGCACCACGGCAGCACCCGCGGAGCGGGCCGCGACGATGCCGGAGCCGTCCACGTGGTCCGGGACGCCCGACAGCATGCGGTCCGGCAGCCGCCCGGCCGACGCGGGCCAGGTGGCACGCACGCGGTCGTGGTTGGCGCCGATGCCGCCGGTGGCGACGACGACGGCGGCCGCGGAGATCTCGAACGGCTCGACGACCTCGCGCGAGCTCGGCACCGCCCGCTCGACGTCGGACGGCGCGAGGACCTCGCCGCGCACGCCGGTGACGCGGCCGTCGGTGGTGACGACCTCCGTGACGCGGTGCCGGAACCGGACGTCCGCCCGGCCCTCACGACGGGCGTCGAGCAGCGCCCGGACGAACGGCTCGAGGACGCCGGGGCCGGTCCCCCACGTGACGTGGAACCGCGGCACGGAGTTGCCGTGCCCGTCGGCGAGGTACCCGCCGCGCTCGGCCCACTGCACGAGCGGGAACCAGCGCACGCCCTGCCCGTGCAGCCACGGGCGCAGGTCGCCCGCGGCGAACTCGACGAACCCCTCCGCCCAGGCGCGGCCCCAGCGGTCGGACCCGTCGTCGGAGAACGCGGCCGAGCCCAGCCAGTCCGCGAGCGCGAGCTCGGCGGAGTCCTTGATGCCGAGGCGGCGCTGCTCGGGCGAGTCGACGAGGAACAGCCCGCCGAAGGACCAGAACGCCTGCCCCCCGAGCGAGGCCGCGGGCTCCGCGTCCAGGAGCGTGACCCGCCGTCCGGCGGCGAGCAGCTCGGCGGTGGCGACCAGGCCCGCGAGGCCCGCGCCGACGACCACGACGTCGTGGGTGTTCATGCGGCCGACTGTACGACGTTGGACGCCTGTCCAAGAAGAGGTCAGGCGGGCGCGTTCGCGACGAGCGCCAGCTCCGCCACCGACGACAGCTCCGCGCGTCGCGGGACCACCCGGACGGTGTAGCCGAACGGGCCCGACGCGTCGAGGCGCACGTCGCCCGCGAACGCGTGCCGGCCGGCCTCGAACGACTCGACGAGCTCCAGCGCGTCGACCGCGTAGCCGTCGAGGTCGTCGGTCTCCGTGACCCTGCCGTGCACCACCTGCACCTGCACGTCGTCCGGCGCGAGGGAGCCGAGCGCGACGTAGGCCTTGACGTGCAGCTCGTCGCCGACCTGCGGCACCTCGCCGACCCCGCCGGTCTCCACGTGGTCCACCCGCACGTGCGGCCACGCGTCGCGCACCCGGCCCTTCCACGCGGCGAGCTCCCGGGCGCCGCGGTGGTCGGACCCGGCGAGCGCGCGCCCCGCGGCCGTCGCCGGCACGTACAGGAACCGCACGTAGTCGGCGACCATGCGGGTGGCCTGCACCTTCGGCCCGAGCGTGGCGAGCGTGTGCCGCACCATCTCGAGCCACCGCGCGGGCAGCCCGCGGTCGTCCCGGTCGTAGAACCGCTGCGCCACCTGGTGCTCGACCAGGTCGTAGAGCGCGGCCGCCTCCAGGTCGTCGCGCCGGTCCACGTCGTCGACGCCGTCGGCCGTGGGGATCGCCCAGCCGTTCTCACCGTCGAACCACTCGTCCCACCACCCGTCGAGCACGGACAGGTTGAGCCCGCCGTTGAGGGCCGACTTCATGCCGGACGTGCCGCACGCCTCCAGGGGGCGCAGCGGGTTGTTCAGCCACACGTCGCACCCCGGGTAGAGCGCCTGCGCCATCGCGATGTCGTAGTTCGGCAGGAAGACAATGCGGTGCCGGACGTCCGGCGAGTCGGCGAACCGGACGAGCTGCTGGATGAGGCGCTTGCCCTGGTCGTCGTCCGGGTGGGACTTGCCCGCGACGACGAGCTGGACGGGCCGCTCGGGGTGCAGCAGCAGCGCGCGCAGCCGGTCGGGGTCGCGCAGCATCAGGGTGAGCCGCTTGTACGTCGGCACCCGGCGGGCGAACCCGATGGTGAGCACGTCCGGCGACAGGACGTCGTCGACCCACCCGAGCTCCGCGGCGCCGGCGCCCCGGCGCAGCCACGACCGCCGCAGCCGCTCCCGCGCCTCGGTCACGAGCTCGGACCGCAGCGCACGACGCAGCGCCCACAGCTCCTCGTCCCGGATCGCGTCCGCCCGCAGCCACCCGGTGCCCGTCGCGACCTCCTCGGGCCGGAGCCGGCGCTGGACCACGTCGACGAGCGAGCGGTGCACCCACGTCGGGGCGTGCACCCCGTTCGTCACGGACCCGATGGGGACCTCGACGTCGTCGAACCCGGGCCACAGCCCGGCGAACATCCCCCGGGAGACCTGGCCGTGCAGGAGCGAGACACCGTTCGCCCGGCCACCGAGCCGCAGCCCCATGACGGCCATGTTGAACACGAGCGGGTCGCCGCCCTCGTGGTCCTCCGCGCCGAGCGCGAGCACCCGCTCGACGGGCACACCGGGCCGCTCGTTGTCCCCGCCGAAGTACTGCGCGACGAGCTTCGCCTCGAACCGGTCGATGCCCGCCGGCACAGGGGTGTGCGTCGTGAACACCGTCGCGGCGCGCACGGCCTCGAGCGCCTCGTCGAACGTGAGGCCCGTCGCGACGAGCTCACCGATCCGCTCGACGCCCAGGAAGCCGGCGTGGCCCTCGTTGGTGTGGAACACCTCGGGCGCCGGGGCGCCGCTCAGCCGCGACCAGGTGCGCAGCGCACGCACGCCGCCGACGCCGAGCAGGAGCTCCTGACGCAGCCGGTGCTCCCCGCCGCCGCCGTACAGCCGGTCGGTCACGCGCCGGACCGCGTCGTCGTTCGCCGGGACGTCCGAGTCGAGCAGCAGCAGCGGTACCCGGCCCACGGCCGCCCGCCACACGTGCGCGTGCAGGGTGCCTCCGCCGGGCAGCTTCACGGTCACGACCGCGGGCGACCCGTCCGCCTCGCGCAGCAGCGTGAGCGGCATCCCGTCGGGGTCGAGCACGGGGTACGTCTCCACCTGCCAGCCGTCGCGCGTCAGCGACTGGGTGAAGTACCCGGCGCCGTACAGCAGCCCGACGCCGACCAGCGGGACGCCGAGGTCGGAGGCGCTCTTGAGGTGGTCGCCCGCGAGGATGCCGAGGCCGCCCGAGTACTGCGGCAGCACCGAGGTGATGCCGAACTCCGGCGAGAAGTACGCGATCGACCGGGGCAGGTTCTCGGCCCGTTGCTGCTGGTACCAGCGGGGGGCCGTCAGGTAGGTGCGCAGGTCGTCCGCAGCCGACCGCACCCGGCCGACGAACGCCTCGTCCGCCGCGAGCGCCGCCAGGCGGTCCGGCTCCAGCGCGCCGAGCAGCGCCACCGGGTCGCCACCGACCGTCGCCCACCGCTCGCCGTCGATGCCGGCGAACAGGTCGCGGGTGGCGGGGTGCCAGGACCAGCGCAGGTTGTGGGCGAGCTCGTCGAGGGGCGCGAGCTCGTCCGGGAGCACGGTGCGGACGATGAACCGGCGGATAGCTCTCACGCCCCCTGACAGTACGCAGATCGGACCTGCGCAGGTGGGCGCACCGGCCACCAGATGCCCGGGGGGCGGACGTGCGGATAGGTTCAGGAACGTGACGACTCCCCCTCCGTCCCGAGCCCGCGGGGCGTCCGCCCGCCGCACGAGCGCCGCGCAGCCGACGTCCGGCCGCGCGACGGTCTCCGCGGCGGTCCCCGGCCCCGCAGGCACCGGCACGACACCCTCCGAGCCCCCCGCACCGACCCCGACGCCCGCACCCCGGATCGGCCGGATCCCGGTCGTCGACGTCTCCCCCGTCGCCGAGGAGGGCCGCTTCCCGGCCAAGGCCGTCGTGGGCGAGGCCGTGCCGGTCCGCGGCACGGTGTTCCGCGAGGGGCATGACGCGGTCGCCGCGACGGCCGTCCTCACCGACCCCGACGGCGTGGACCGCGTCCGCACCCGGATGGTCGACATCGCGCCCGGGCTCGACCGCTTCGAGGGCTGGGTCGTCCCCGACCGCACGGGCGCGTGGACCTTCCGCGTGGAGGGCTGGTCCGACCCGTTCGGCACGTGGGCGCACGACGCGGCGATCAAGGTCGAGGCGGGCATCGACGTCGAGCTCATGCTCACCGAGGGTGCGCGCGTGCTGTCGCGGGCGGCCGGCCGGACCGGTGCGGAGGCCATGGCACCCACCGCGGCACAGGTCCTGGTCGACGCCGCGCACGCGCTGCGCGACACGGGCCGCCCGCCGCTGGCCCGGCTCGCGGCCGGCCTGTCCGCCGAGGTCCGCGCCGCGCTCGCCGAGGCGCCCCTGCGGGACATGGTCACGGCGTCCGAGCGGTACCCGCTCGTCGTGGACCGCCCGCTCGCCCTGGCCGGCGCCTGGTACGAGCTGTTCCCGCGGTCGCAGGGCGCCACGTTCGACCCCGACACCGGCACGTGGACGACCGGGACGCTGCGCACCGCGGCCCTCGAGCTGCCGCGCGTCGCCGAGATGGGCTTCGACGTCGTCTACCTCACGCCGATCCACCCCATCGGGTCCACCTACCGCAAGGGCCGCAACAACTCGCTCGACGCGCAGCCCGGCGACCCCGGCTCGCCGTACGCGATCGGCTCGGCGGCGGGCGGCCACGACGCGATCGAGCCGAGCCTGGGCACGTTCGACGACTTCGACGCGTTCGTCGCCTCGGCCCGCGGGCTCGGACTGGAGGTCGCCCTCGACGTGGCGCTGCAGTGCTCGCCCGACCACCCGTGGGTCACGGAGCACCCGGAGTGGTTCACGACGCGCGCCGACGGCACGATCGCGTACGCCGAGAACCCGCCGAAGAAGTACCAGGACATCTACCCGCTGAACTTCGACAACGACCCCGAGGGCATCGCGCACGAGATCCGCCGCGTGCTGCAGGTGTGGATCGACCACGGCGTCACGCTGTTCCGTGTCGACAACCCGCACACCAAGCCGCTCGACTTCTGGTCGTGGCTGCTCGCCGACGTGCGCCGCGACCACCCGGACGTGATCTTCCTGTCGGAGGCGTTCACGAAGCCGGCGATGATGCAGACGCTCGCGAAGATCGGGTTCCACCAGTCGTACACGTACTTCACGTGGCGCAACACGAAGGACGAGATCACCGAGTACCTCACCGAGGTGTCCGGCGACCAGGCCGCGTGGATGCGGCCGAGCTTCTGGCCGACGACGCACGACATCCTGCCGCCGTACCTGCAGGCCACCGGCGCGCGCGGGTTCGCCGTGCGGGCCGTGCTCGCGGCGACGGGGTCGCCGACCTGGGGGATCTACTCGGGCTACGAGCTGGTCGAGGACGTGCCGCGACCCGGCGTCGACGAGCAGATCGACAACGAGAAGTACGAGTTCAAGCCCCGCGACTGGTCGCGCGGCGACGACTACGGCATCGCGATGCTGCTCGGCCGGCTCAACTTCATCCGCCGCGCGCACCCGGCCCTGCAGCAGCTGCGCAACCTGCGCGTGCACCCGACGACGGACCCCGCGATCCTCGCGTTCTCCCGGCACCTCGACGCCGCCCACTCCCCGACCGGCCGGCCGGACACGGTCGTCGTGGTGGTCAACCTCGACACCTGGAACACCCGCGAGGCGGGCGTCGAGCTCGACATGGCAGCGTTCGGGCTGCCGACCGACCGGCCGGTGGTCGCCCGCGACGTCCTGTCGGGCGACACGTACGCGTGGGGCTCCACGGTGTACGTGCGGTTCGACCCGAGCGTGCGCCAGGCGCACGTCGTCTCCCTGGACGCGCCGTGACTCCGGACCAGCCGGCCTTCCCGCCCGTGCGCGTGCGCGAGCCGGCCCCGACCACGGGCCAGATCGCGCTGACCGCGCTGCCTCCCCGGCGCCAGCCGGCGGTGCCGGCCGAGCGAGAGACCCACCCGGGCCTCGCCGACGACCCCGAGTGGTACCGCACGGCCGTGTTCTACGAGGTCATGCTGCGCTGCTTCTCCGACGCGACCGGAGCGGGCAGCGGCGACCTGCGCGGCCTGATCGACCGGCTCGACTACCTGCAGTGGCTCGGGATCGACTGCCTGTGGCTGCCGCCGTTCTTCCCGTCGCCGCTGCGCGACGGCGGCTACGACGTCGCCGACTACACGGCGATCGCCGGGCAGTACGGCACGGTGGCCGACTTCTCCGAGCTCATCGAGGAGGCGCACGCGCGCGGCATGCGGATCGTCATCGACTGCGTGATGAACCACACGAGCGACCAGCACCCGTGGTTCCAGGCGTCGCGCTCCGACCCGGAGGGCCCGTACGGCGACTTCTACGTGTGGAGCGACGACAACACCCGCTACCAGGACGCCCGCATCATCTTCGTCGACACCGAGACGTCCAACTGGACGTTCGACCCCGTGCGCCGGCAGTACTTCTGGCACCGGTTCTTCAGCCACCAGCCCGACCTCAACTTCGAGAACCCCCGCGTCGTCGAGGCGATGAAGGACGTCACCCGGTTCTGGCTGCGCCTCGGCATCGACGGGTTCCGCCTGGACGCGGTGCCGTACCTGTTCGAGGCCGAGGGGACGAACTGCGAGAACCTGCCGGAGACGCACGCGTTCCTGCGTGACCTGCGCGCGATGATCGACGCCGAGTTCCCCGGCCGGATCATGCTCGCCGAGGCGAACCAGTGGCCCGAGGACGTGGTGCACTACTTCGGCACCGAGGACGAGCCCGAGTGCCACATGTGCTTCCACTTCCCGGTGATGCCGCGGATCTACTACTCGATCCGCGACCAGCGGGCGACGCAGATCATCGACATCCTCGCCGACACCCCCGCGATCCCGAACAACGGCGCCCAGTGGAGCACGTTCCTGCGCAACCACGACGAGCTCACGCTCGAGATGGTGTCGACCGAGGAGCGCGCGTCGATGTACGGCTGGTACGCGCCGGACTCCCGGATGCGCGCCAACGTCGGGATCCGCCGGCGGCTCGCGCCGCTGCTCGACAACTCCCGCAAGGAGATCGAGCTCGCGCACGCGCTGCTGCTGTCCCTGCCCGGCAGCCCGTGCCTGTACTACGGCGACGAGATCGGCATGGGCGACAACATCTGGCTCCCGGACCGCGACTCGGTCCGCACCCCGATGCAGTGGACGCCGGACCGCAACGCGGGGTTCTCGACGGCCGACCCGGGCAAGCTGTACCTGCCGCTGGTCCAGTCGCTCGTGCACCACTACAGCCACACGAACGTCGAGGCGCAGCTGGCCCAGCCGACGTCGCTGCTGCACTGGGTCCGCGGCATGCTCACCGTGCGCCGCAGGCACCCCGCGCTCGGCAAGGGCGACTTCCAGGTGGTCCAGACGGACAACGAGGCGGTGCTCGCGTTCCTGCGCACCACGGACGACGAGCAGCTGCTGTGCGTCGCGAACCTCGCGTCGACGGCGCGGGCGGCGACCCTCAAGCTCCCCGAGCTGGCGGGCGCGGCCATGCGAGACGTGTTCGGCGGCGCGACGTTCGCGACGGTGTCGGACGCGGGCACGGCGTTCTTCACGCTGGGCTCGCGCGACTTCTACTGGCTCGAGCTGACGGCCCCGTGACGTCCGACGAGGCCCTGCTCGAGCTCCTGCGCGGCTGGCTGCCGGCCCGGCGGTGGTACCCCGCGAAGGGGGCGGAGGCGACGCTCTCGGTCGTCGAGCGGCGGCCGCTGGCCGACGGCGTGGAGATCGCGTTCGTGCGCGTCCGCGCCGGGTCGATCGACGCGCTGCTGCAGGTGCCGCTCGTGGTCGCGCCCGCCGGCGCGGACGTGCCCGACGACGCCCTCGGCGTGGTCGACGGCCACGCCGTCCTGGACGGCGCCGCCCACCCCGCGTTCGTCCGGGCCTGGCTCGCGTCGGCCGACGGCCCGGGCACGAGCGCCGACCCGGCGACGGCCCGCGCGGTCTCCGGCGAGCAGTCGAACACCTCCGTGATCCTCGGCGGCGAGCACCCCACCGCGATCCTCAAGGTGCTGCGCACGCTGCAGCCCGGCGAGAACCCGGACGTCGAGGTCCCCCGGCGGCTCGTCGACGTCGGCTGGACGCACGTGCCCGAGCCGCTGGCCTGGTCGCAGGCCGACTGGCCGGCACCGGACGCCGCCGACGGCTCGGGCAGGGCCCGCGGTTACCTCGGTGTGCTGAGCGCGTTCGTGCCGCAGGCCCAGGACGGGTTCGTGCTCGCCTGCGGGTACGCCGAGCGGGGTGAGTCGTTCGCCGGGCTCGCCACCGAGCTCGGCGAGGTCATGGCCACGATGCACGCGGCGCTGGTGCGCGGTTTCGGCACGGACACCACGACGCGTCCGGAGGACGGCCCGGAGGCCGTGGCCGCGTCGCTGGCCGGCCGGTTCGCGTGGGCGACGTCCGCCGCACCGGCCCTCGCCCGGTTCGCGCCGGCGGTCGACGACGTCCTCGCGCAGGTCCGGGCGCTGCCCAGCGCCCCTCCCCGGCAGCGGGTCCACGGCGACCTGCACCTGGGCCAGGTCCTGCGCTCGGTGGACCGCTGGTTCGTCACGGACTTCGAGGGCGAGCCGTCGGCGCCGCTGGAGCAGCGCACCCGCCCGGACCTCGCGGTCCGGGACGTGGCCGGGATGCTCCGCTCGTTCGACTACGCGGCGGCCGTCGGCGGGCTCACCGGCGAGGCGGCCGCGGCCTGGTCCGGCGACGCGCGGGCCGCGCTGCTCGCCGGCTACGCGGCGGGCGCGGACGACGCGCCGACCCCGGTGCTCCTGCGCGCGCTCGAGCTCGACAAGACGCTGTACGAGGTCGTCTACGAGTCGCGCAACCGTCCGTCGTGGGTCCCGATCCCGATGGCCGGCCTCGACCGGCTGCTCGCGTAGACCCTCAGGTCCCCGTCGGGACCTCGAGCGACCGCTCGGGCATCCGCATCCCGGCCTGCCGGGGGGCGAGCTCGCTCTGCAGCACGAGCGCCGCCGCACCGACGGCGGCCGCCTCGGGGGCGTTCGTCGAGATCGCCACGCGCACCGGGTGGCTGCCGCGCGCGAAGAACGACTGCCCGAGGCGGCGCTCCACCTCGGGCACGTACAGGGAGCCTGCGAGCGCGAACGCCGGCCCGGTGAGCACCACGAGCTCGAGGTCGAGGATGTTCGCGAGGGTCTGCGCCGCGACGCCGACGTAGCGGGCGGAGCGCTGCAGGATCCGCATCGGCAGCTCCTCGCCGCGTGCGGCGGCCCGCGCCAGGACCGCGAAGTCCTCGGAGACGCCGCGCCCGGGCAGCTCGACGCCGGCGTCCCGGGCGGACGCGACGACGGCCGCGGGCCCCGCGAGCGCCTCGACGCACCCGACGCTGCCGCACCAGCAGTCCGGCCCGTCGAGGTCGACGCAGATGTGCCCGATCTCCCCGGCGTTCGAGCTGGACCCTCGGTACACGGTGCCGTCGACGATGATCCCGGACCCGATGCCGGTGCCCATGTAGAGCGCGGCGAACGCCGCTCCCGCGGCGATGCCGCCGGACCAGTACTCGCCGATCGCGGCCGCGGTGGCGTCGTTGTCGAGGAGCACGGGCAGCCCGACGGCGTCCTCGAGCGCGGCGGCGAGCGGGAACTCCGTCCAGGCCTGCATCACGGGCGGGGTGAGGGTCATGCCGGTGGACGCCGAGATGGGACCGGGCGAGACGACGCCGAGGCCGAGCAGCCGCGCGGGGTCGACGCCCACGCGCGCGACGGTCGCGGCGATCTCGCCGCCGATGCGCCCGACGACCTCACGGGGGTCGTCCGAGCCGGCGCCGGGCCGCTTCCAGCGGGCGACGATCGCGCCGCCGAGGTTGGCGATGACGTAGGTGATGCCGGCGTGGTCGAGGTGGACGCCGACGGCGTAGCGCGCCAGGGGGTCGAGCTCGAGCAGCATGCGCGGCTTGCCACCGGTCGACTCCGCGCGGCCGACCTCGAGGACCAGCCCGTCGTCGATGAGCCGGCGCACCACGGTGGAGATCGTCGCCGCGGTGAGCCCGGTGGCCTGCGTGAGCTCGACCCGGCTGATCGTGCCGGACGCGCGGATGAGGTCGAGGATCGCGGCGCGGCTGGTCGCGTGGGCGGCGCCCAGCCCGGCCTGCGAGTGGCTCACGGGTCCTCCTGGGGTGGTAGCACGGGCCGGGCTCACCATAACGATCCGGGCACGGTCCGCTTCCTGCACGACACGCCCGTTGACTTACTTAGTTCAGTTGCTTAAGAATGCCACACGGAGCAGGGTCCTGGACCCACCGGCAAAGACGCCCCTCCACCCGGCCGGCACGCGGAGGTGCCGGGACGACGAGAGGATCACAGATGTTCCCTCAGAAGCGACGGCTGCTCGCACTGGCAGCAGCAGGCACGGTTCTCGCCCTCACCGCGGCGTGCTCGAGCGGTGGCGGCAGCGACGACGACAGCAGCGCGAACGCCGACGGCACCCCCTCGGGGAAGATCTCGGTCCTGACCTGGCGCACGGACCTCGTGGAGGACGGCACCTTCGACACGTACGTCGAGGAGTTCCAGAAGAAGTACCCCGAGGTCACCGAGGTCAAGGTCGAGGGCGTCAAGGACTACGAGGGCACCGTCAAGACCCGGATGAACACCGACGACTACGGCGACGTCCTCGCCATCCCCGGCTCGGTCACCCCGGACCAGCTCCCCGACTTCTTCGAGCCGCTCGGCGACCAGGCCGAGATGGAGAAGGAGTACCGCTGGCTCAACGACAAGTCCTTCGAGGGCAAGTCGTACGGCATCCCCGTCGTCGGCAACGTCCAGGGCATCCTCTACAACAAGCGCGTGTGGGAGGAGGCCGGGATCACCGAGTTCCCGACCACCCCGCAGGCGTACCTGGACGACCTGCAGGCCATCAAGGACAAGGGCGTCGCCAAGGTCGCACCGCTCTACACCAACTACAAGGACTCGTGGGCGCTCTCGCAGTGGGACGGCTGGCGGGGTGCGGTCACCGCGAACCCGGACGCCCTCAACGAGATGACGCAGACGGACACGCCCTGGACGGACGACTCCGACTACGGCGTCACCGACGGCATGATCTACGACGCGGTGGCCCAGGGGCTCACCGAGGCGGACCCGACCACGACCGACTGGGAGGGCTCCAAGCGGATGATCGGCGTCGGCGAGATCGCCGCGATGCAGCTCGGCTCGTGGGCGATCCCGCAGATGGCCGCGGCCGCGAAGGACGCGGGCGCCGACCCGGCGGACATCGCCTACATGCCGGTCCCGGTCCAGGTCGACGGCAAGTTCCACACGGTGGCCGGCGGTGACTACAACCTCGGCATCAACGTGCACTCGAAGAACAAGGCGACCGCGCGCGCGTGGATCGACTGGTTCAACCACGACTCGGGCTACTCCGAGTCGCAGGTCGGCCTCTCGCCGCTCATCGACGGCGCCGTCCCCGCCGCGCTCGAGAGCTTCATGAGCCAGGTCGAGCTCATCACGCTCAACCCGGCCCCCGAGGGCAAGGAGTCGCTGTTCGCGGACATCGACACCGCGTCCGGCATCGTGACCACGGACCCGAAGTACCGTCTGCAGATCATCGACGACGCCCGCTCCGGTGCCCGCACCAAGGAGCAGATCTTCGACGACCTCAACGGCAAGTGGGCCGAGGGCCGCGCCGACGCCGGCGCCTGAGGGCTCCCACGATGACGTCCGCACCTACGGGCCTCGGCCCCGTGATCGCGGCCGCGTCCGAGCCTGACGTGGCCCGCTCCACCCGGACTCCGGGTGGAGCGGGCCGCCGCTCGGCGTGGTACCGCCGGCTCACGCCCTACCTGTTCCTGCTCGTCCCCGTCGGCCTGCTGCTCCTGCTGACGTACACGCCCGTCGTCAACATGTTCTGGTACTCGGTCACCGACTGGGACGGGCTCGACAAGACCAAGAACTTCATCGGCCTCGACAACTACGTCGACGTCTTCACCGACCCCGACAACCTGCGGGTCTTCTACGTCTCCCTGTACTACGTGGTGGGCTCGCTCGTGCAGATGGCGCTCGCCCTCTACTTCGCGACGATCCTGTCGTTCAAGGTGCGCTTCAAGAACATGTGGAAGGGCATCCTGTTCTTCCCGTACCTCATCAACGGCGTCGCGATCGGCCTGATCTTCCTCAACTTCCTCAAGCCGGGCGGCGGCCTCGACACCGTCCTCATGAAGACGGGCCTCGAGAGCCTCATCCACCAGTGGACGGGCGACCCGGACATCGCGAACTACTCGCTCGCGGCCGTCTCCGTCTGGCGGTACACCGGGCTCACGTTCGTGATGTTCCTGGGCGCGATCCAGTCGATCAACTCGGAGATCTACGAGGCCGCCGCGCTCGACGGCGCCAACCGCTGGCACGAGTTCTGGTCGATCATCCTGCCGTCGATCCGGCCCATCGTCGGACTGGCCTTCATCCTCGGCATCTCCGGCTCGCTCTCGGTCTTCGAGATCCCGTTCGTCATGACGAACGGCGCCAACGGCACGGAGACGTTCGTCATCCGCACGGTCTGGATGGCCTTCCAGCGCAACACGGTCGGCCTCGCGTCCGCCATGGCCGTCGTGCTCCTGGTCTTCGTCCTGCTGGTCACCTGGATCCAGCGCAGGCTCGTCCCTGAGGAGGAGGTGGATCTCACGTGAAGGCCACCGCGGTCACCGCCAAGTACGTCACGCTCGTCGTCGCGTCGCTCCTCACGCTCCTGCCGCTCGGGCTCATCCTGTTCGGGTCGTTCAAGACGAACCAGGAGTTCCTCTCGACGAACCCGTTCCAGCCGCCCGCCGACTGGTTCAACTTCGACAACTACGTGCTGGCCTTCACCAAGGGCGGCATGGCGCTGGCGTTCTTCAACACCGCGCTCATCTTCGTCGCCGCCATCGCGGGCACGATCCTCATCGGGGCAGCGACGGCGTACGCGCTCGACCGCTTCCGGTTCAAGGGCCGCGCCATCGTGGTGCTGCTGTTCCTGCTGGCGACGCTCGTGCCGGGCGTGACGACGCAGGTCGCGACCTTCCAGATCATCAACGGCCTCGGGCTCTACGGCTCGCGCTGGGCCCTGATCCTGCTGTTCATGGGGACGGACATCGTCTCGATCTACATCTTCCTGCAGTTCATGCGCAGCATCCCGCGCTCGCTCGACGAGGCCGCGATGATCGAGGGCGCCGGGCACCTGCGGATCTTCTTCCAGATCATCCTGCCCAACCTCCGGCCCGCGATCGCCACCGTCGTCATCATCAAGGGCATCGGCATCTACAACGAGTTCTTCCTGCCGTACCTCTACCTGAACGACCCGGACAAGCTGCCGATCTCCACGGCCCTCTTCGCGTTCAAGGGGCCGTACGGCTCGCAGTGGGAAGCCATCTGCGCGTGCGTGGTGATCACGATCATCCCGATCCTCGTGCTCTTCCTGTTCCTGCAGCGGTACATCTACAACGGGTTCACTCAAGGGGCCACGAAGTAGTCGCACCCACTCCGCGCCCATTCCGCGCCCATTCGGCGCCCATTCCGCGCCCGATCCGCGCCCGGTCCGCGCAGCACCCGGCCCACCACGATGGAGCTCTACTGATGAACACGCAGGACCTGTACGACGGCTGGACGGTCGCGGCCGTCGGGGGCCCCGTCCCCGCGGACCTCGTCGGCCGCCGCGTCCGCACCCACGTGCCGGGCACGAGCCACACGGCTCTGCTCGACGCGGGCCTGATCCCGGACCCGTACGTCGACCGCCACGAGGAGGCGCTGGCGTGGATGCGCCGCGCCGACTGGCTCTACGAGCTGGACCTGCACCTGGCCGCGCCGGCGCCTGACGAGCGGGTCGACCTGGTGCTGGAGGGCGTCGACACGGTCGCGACCGTCACGCTCGACGAGCACGAGCTCGGCCGGACCGCCAACATGCACCGGTCGTACCGGTTCGACGTGCGCGAGCTCGTCCGCCCGGCCACGCAGCGGCTCCGGGTCGCGCTGCGGTCGGCGCTGGTGCACGCCGAGGCGGAGGCCGAGCGGCTGGGTCCGCGCCCGTCGCCCTACCCGCAGCCGTACAACATGGTCCGCAAGATGGCGTGCTCGTTCGGGTGGGACTGGGGACCGGACCTGCAGACGGCCGGTCTGTGGCGGCCGGCCCGGGTGGAGCGCTGGCGCGTGGCACGGCTGGCGTCGGTGCGGCCCCTCGTCACGGTCGACGGCGAGGGCACCGGCCACGTCGCCGTGCACGTGGACGTCGAGCGCTCCGGGCTGCCGGGCGCGGACGTCCCGCTGACCGTGCGCGCGCGGGTCTCCGGCGCCGAGGCCACCGTCACGATCCCCGTCGGGGCGTCGTCGGGCGTCGCCGCCGTCGAGGTGCCGCACGCCCCGCTGTGGTGGCCCGTCGGGCACGGCGCCCAGCCGCTGCACGAGCTGTCGGTCGTGCTCGTCGACCCCGACGGCGCGCGCCTCGACGCGCTCGACTCCTGGACCCGGCGCATCGGGTTCCGGACCGTCGAGCTCGACACCACCCCCGACGACGACGGCACCCCGTTCACCCTCCGTGTCAACGGCCGGCCGGTCTTCGTCAAGGGCGCCAACTGGATCCCCGACGACCACCTGCTGACCCGCATCACCCGCGAGCGCCTGGCGCACCGCATCGACCAGGCCGTCGACGCCCACCTGAACCTGCTGCGCATCTGGGGCGGCGGCATCTACGAGTCCGAGGACTTCTACGAGCTGTGCGACGAGCGCGGTGTGCTCGTCTGGCAGGACTTCCTGCTCGCCTGCGCGGCGTACCCCGAGGAGCAGCCGATCTGGGACGAGCTCGAGGCCGAGGCCCGCGAGCAGGTCGCCCGGCTCACCCCGCACCCGTCGCTCGTGCTGTGGAACGGCGGCAACGAGAACCTGTGGGGGTTCATGGACTGGGGCTGGCAGGAGGCGCTCGACGGGCGCACGTGGGGCCTGCGGTACGCGACGGAGCTGCTCAAGGCCGTCGTCGCGGAGCTCGACCCGACCCGCCCGTACGCGGACGGCTCCCCCTACTCCCCCGGCTTCGCGCTCGACGAGGTCCACCCCAACGACCCCGACCACGGCACGCACCACCAGTGGGAGGTGTGGAACCGCGTCGACTGGACCGTGTACGGCGACGAGGTGCCGCGGTTCTGCTCGGAGTTCGGTTTCCAGGGCCCGCCGACGTGGGCCACGCTCACGCGCGCCGTGCACCCGGTCGCGGGCGACGAGCTCACCAAGGAGGACCCGGCGTTCCTCCTGCACCAGAAGGCCGACGACGGCAACGGCAAGCTCGACCGCGGGCTCGCCCCGCACCTCGGCGTGCCCGAGGCCTTCGTCGACTGGCACTGGGCGACGCAGCTCAACCAGGCGCGCGCGGTGCAGTTCGCGATCGAGCACTACCGGTCCTGGTGGCCGCGGACCGCCGGCGCGATCGTGTGGCAGCTCAACGACTGCTGGCCGGTCACGTCGTGGGCCGCCATCGACGGCGACGAGCGGCCCAAGCCCCTCTGGTACGCGCTCAAGCACGCGTACCGCCCCCGGACCCTGACCATCCAGCCGCGCGACGGCCGCCTCGTGCTCTCGGTCGTCAACGACACGGCCGCGATCTGGCAGGGCGTGGTCCACGTGTCCCGGCAGCGGCTCGACGGCACCGTCCTGTCCCGGGTCGACCTGAGCCTCGCGGTCGGCGCCTGGTCGGTCGGCCTCTTCGCCCTGCCCGACGACGCGGCCGTGCCCGACGACGCGACCCAGGAGGCCCTCGTCGCGGTGCTCGACGACGGGCTCGGCGACGTGACCACGGTCCACACCTGGGCCGAGGACGTCGACCTGCGGCTCGACCCGGAGCCGGTACGCGCGACCGTCAGCCCGGAGCAGGACGGCTACCGGGTCGACGTGCACGCCACGTCGCTGGCCCGCGCGGTCACCCTGCTCGTCGACCGCCTCGACCCCGACGCCGTCGTGGACGACGCCGTGGTCGACGTCCCGGCCGGGACCTCCGTGAGCTTCCACGTCCGCACGCGGGGCAGGTTCGACCCGGAGGCGCTGACCCGCGCGCCCGTGCTGCGGACCGCCAACGACGTCGTCGTCCCCTCGTCGCCGACCTCGTCCACGGGCGCCGCGCGTGACCTCACCCAGTCCCCACGCTGACCTGCGACGTCCCGCCACTACGCTGGCGGTCGTGACCCAAGGGATGGACGCGGTCGGCCTGGTCCTCGCGAGGCCTGCCCGCATGCTCGGCTTCGAGCCCTTCTTCATGGAGCTCATCGCCGGCATCGAGGAGTCCATCGCCACGGAGGGCCGCTCGCTGCTCCTGCACGTCGTGCCGGACCACGAGGCGGAGATCCGCGCGTACCGCCGGTGGGGTGAGGGCAAGCTCGTCGACGCCGTGGTCGTGGTGAACGTGTCCGTCGAGGACGCCCGGCTGGACGTGCTCCAGGAGCTCGGCATCCCGACCGTCGTGGTCGGCGGCCCCACCCGCGAGATGGCGGTGTCGAACGTGTGGATCGACAACGCCCAGGCGATGCGCGACGCCGTCGGGCACCTCGTCGCGCTCGGGCACGTCCGGCTCGGCCGCGTCTCCGGACCGCACCACCTCGCCCACACCCAGGCCCGGACCGAGGCCTTCGTCACCGAGTGCACCCGGCTCGGCGCCCAGGGCAGCGTGCTCGAGGGCGACTACGGCGAGGAGTCGGGCGTCCGCGCGACCCGCACCCTGCTGGGCCGCGGTTCCGCACCGTCGGCGATCATCTACGACAACGACGTCATGGCCGTCGCCGGCCTGCGCGTCGCCGGCGAGCTCGGCATCCCCGTCCCCGAGCAGCTGTCCCTGCTGGCGTGGGACGACTCCGCCCTGTGCCGCCTGTCGCACCCCCAGCTGTCCGCCATGAGCCTCGACGTGCACGGCATGGGCGTGCAGGTCGCCGACAGCGTGCTCAACCTCCTCGCCTCGGGCACCGTCGTGTCGTCCACGGCTCCCCTGCCCCGCCTCATCTCACGCGGCAGCACGGCCCCCGCACCCCGCCCACCCGCCTGACCGACGCCCCCTCGGCCGTCGAGACCCTGGTCAGTGCGATGACCGGCGCATTCGTCGGCAGGTCCACCTGCACGGACCCCTTCCGGGTGGTTGGGTAGGGGGATGAGCCAGGCCGCGCCCTCCCCGGTCCCCGTCGATCCCGACACCCTGCGCACCGTTGCCGAAGGCGCCCACTACGACCCTCACGGCATCCTCGGCCCGCACGTCGCCGACGGGGGCGTGACCATCCGCACCCTGCGACCGCTCGCCGAGAAGGTCGTGGTGATCACGCCCGACACGCGGGTGGCCGCACGCCACGAGCAGGACGGCATCTGGGTCGCGGTGCTGCCCGGCACCGACGTCCCCGACTACCGCATCGAGGTCACCTACGAGGGCCGCGCGACGCTCGTCGACGACCCCTACCGCTTCCTGCCGACGGTCCAGGAGCTCGACCGCCACCTCATCCGCGAGGGCCGACACGAGCAGCTCTGGACGGTGCTCGGCGCGAACGTCCGCTCCTACCCCGGCGTGCTCGGCGAGGTGCAGGGCACGTCGTTCGCCGTGTGGGCCCCCAGCGCACGCGCAGTCCGGGTCGTCGGCGACTTCAACCACTGGCAGGGCGCCGTCCACGCGATGCGCTCCCTCGGCGACAGCGGTGTCTGGGAGGTGTTCGCGCCCGACGTCACCGCCGGTGCCCGCTACAAGTTCGAGATCCTCGGGCAGGACGGCTCCTGGCGGCAGAAGGCCGACCCGCTCGCGCAGGGCACCGAGGTCCCACCGGCCACGGCGTCCGTCGTCGTCGAGTCCCGGTTCGAGTGGTCCGACGACGAGTGGATGACCGCCCGCGCCCAGCAGGACCCGCACACCGGCCCGATGAGCATCTACGAGGTGCACCTCGGCTCCTGGCGCCTCGGCCTCTCGTATCGCGAGCTCGCCAGCCAGCTCACCGAGTACGTGCTGGCCCTCGGCTTCACGCACGTCGAGTTCCTGCCCGTCGCCGAGCACCCGTTCGGCGGCTCGTGGGGCTACCAGGTCTCGTCGTACTTCGCGCCGACCTCCCGGTTCGGTCACCCCGACGACTTCCGCTACCTCGTCGACACCCTGCACCGCGCCGGCATCGGCGTCATCGTCGACTGGGTGCCCGCCCACTTCCCGAAGGACGAGTGGTCGCTCGCGCACTTCGACGGCACGTCGCTCTACGAGCACCCCGACCCGCTGCTCGGCGAGCACCCGGACTGGGGCACGTACGTCTTCAACTTCGGCCGCGTCGAGGTCCGCAACTTCCTCGTCGCGAACGCCATCTACTGGCTCGAGGTGTTCCACGTCGACGCCCTGCGCGTCGACGCCGTCGCCTCGATGCTCTACCTCGACTACTCCCGCCGGCCCGGCCAGTGGCGCCCCAACAAGTACGGGGGCCGCGAGAACCTCGAGGCCATCTCGTTCCTCCAGGAGGCCAACGCCACCGCCTACCGGCGCGCCCCCGGCACGATGATGATCGCCGAGGAGTCCACCGCGTGGCCCGGCGTCACCGCCCCCACCGACACCGACGGCCTCGGCTTCGGCCTCAAGTGGAACATGGGGTGGATGAACGACACGCTCCGGTACCTCGCCGAGCAGCCCATCCACCGCCGCTACCACCACCACGAGATCACGTTCTCGATGGTGTACGCCTACTCCGAGCGCTTCATCCTGCCGATCAGCCACGACGAGGTCGTGCACGGCAAGGGATCGCTCTACGGCCGGATGCCCGGGGACCACTGGCAGAAGCTCGCCGGCGTCCGGCTCCTGCTGGCCTACCAGTGGACGCACCCCGGCAAGCAGCTGCTCTTCATGGGCAGCGAGTTCGCCCAGCGCACCGAGTGGGCCGAGGGCCAGTCCATCGACTGGGGCGCCCTCGACTTCGACGCGAGCCATCACGGCGTATGGGACTCCCTCCGCGACCTCAACGCCCTGTACCGGGCGACGCCGGCCCTCTGGCAGCTCGACCACACCCCCGACGGCTTCGAGTGGATCGACTCCGACGACGCCGACCACAACCTCCTCGCCTACCTCCGCAAGGGGATCGACACCCCGGACGTCGCCGTGGTCGTCAACTTCTCCGGGATCCCGCACGAGAGCTACCGCCTCGCCCTGCCGAGCGGCGGACGCTGGCGCGAGGCCTACAACTCCGACGCCCTCGCCTACGGCGGGTCCGGCGTGGGCAACCTCGGCGAGATCCAGGCAGCAGCCGAGCCCCACTACGGCCGGCTGTACTCGGCCAGCGTCCGCGTTCCCCCGCTCGGGGCCGTCCTCTTCGTCGCCGACCCCGCCTGACGCACCATTCTCACCTGACCCGACCACGCACGAAAGGGCCGTCCCGAGTGGGGGCGGCCCTTTCGTCGTCACGTCACGCGCGCAATGCGTCTCGACGTCACGTCGCGCGCGAAGTGCATCAGGAAACAGAAAGAGCCACCCCGTGAGGGGTGGCTCTTTCTGAATGAGTGTCCGGCGGCGTCCTACTCTCCCACACCCTGGCGAGTGCAGTACCATCGGCGCTGAAGGGCTTAGCTTCCGGGTTCG
>Ga0160430_100046_pt1 | contig 144025 bp, 118 predicted proteins | sample HID1971I_E0MG_FD_108274 | JGI IMG/M metagenome (GOLD analysis project Ga0160430, IMG submission 108274) | Enriched millipede-associated microbial communities from UW Madison campus, WI, USA - HID1971I_E0 MG | ecosystem: Host-associated > Arthropoda: Insects > Digestive system > Unclassified ...
AGCAGACGCCGCCGGAGGGCCGGTGGGGCCGGTGCTGCGGGTGCCGACACGGGGCGCTCCGGGGGGCGGCGGGCGGGCGGTCCCGACCACGGTAGCGTCGGCGGCATGGAGTCACGTGTGCTGGGCAGGACGGGTCGGCAGGTCGGTGTCGTGGGGCTGGGGTGCTGGCAGCTCGGCGGCGACTGGGGATCGGTGGGGGACGAGACGGCCCTCGAGGTGCTGGCCGCCGCGGTCGACGCGGGCGTCACGTTCCTCGACACCGCCGACGTGTACGGCGACGGGCGCTCCGAGCGCCTGGTCGGGCAGTTCCTCGCGCAGCACGGCGGGGACCTCACGGTCGCGACGAAGATGGGCCGCCGCGCGGACCCGCACGTCCCGGAGGCCTACACGCTCGACGCGTACCGCGCCTGGACGGACCGGTCCCGCACGAACCTCGGCGTCGACACCCTCGACCTCGTGCAGCTGCACTGCCCGCCGACGCCGGTGTACTCGCGCGACGCCACGTACGACGACCTCGACACCCTGGTGTCCGAGGGCCGGATCGCCGCCTACGGCGTCTCGGTGGAGACCGTCGACGAGGCGCTCGCCGCGATCGCCCGGCCGCACGTCGCGACCGTGCAGATCATCCTCAACATCTTCCGCCGCAAGCCGCTCGAGGCCGTGCTGCCCGCGGCCGCCGAGGCCGGCGTCGGCATCATCGCGCGCGTGCCGCTCGCCTCCGGGCTGCTGTCCGGCAAGTACGACGAGCACACCCAGTTCGCCGCCGACGACCACCGCACGTTCAACCGGCACGGCGAGGCGTTCGACGTCGGCGAGACGTTCGCCGGGGTGCCGTTCGAGGTGGGGGTGGCCGCCGCCCAGGAGGTCGCGTCGCTCACGCCGGCCGGCGCGTCGACCGCCCAGCTCGCGCTGCGCTGGATCGTCGACCAGCCCGGCGTGTCCGTCGTCATCCCGGGCGCCCGGAACGCGGAGCAGGCCCGGGCCAACGCGGCCGCCTCGGACCTCGCGCCGCTCGACGAGGAGACGCTCGACGCCCTCCGTGCCGTGTACGACGCGCGGGTCCGGGAGCACGTGCACTCCCGCTGGTGAGCGGTCAGGACTCGACGGTCGGGCTGCTCTGCTCAGGGACCGTCGAGGTGCGCCGGGACGTCAGGGACCGGAGCCTCGACGGCCCCTTGGGCGGCGGCAGGATGGTGCGCGTGTCGGACGGGCCGACCTCGATGACCCGCGGGAACGTGGGCGGCGGCGGGCCGAACGACGCGCGGGCGCCCCGGATCACGGTGCGACCGAGCGACCGGGCACCCGTGACGCCGACGACGACGCCGATGCCGTAGGGGATCAGCCGGCCGATCGCGACACCGGTCTGCTTGGCGACCTGCGTGCGGACCATCTTCCGGGTCAGCGTGTTGTTGACCTTCTTCACGGTGGCCAGCGGCATCCGGGTCAGCAGCACCCGCGCGACGCTCGACCCGTTGAACTCCACGGTGTCGCGCACCGCGGCAGCGCCCGACTCGCCGAGGATCGTCGACAGCAGCAGCGCCGTGCGGCGGTCCGCGTCCTCGACCTCGATGCCGTGCACGCTCGCGACGGCCAGCGCGAACGCCGCCGACGCCCCGAAGAACGTCGCGACGTCGCTGGCCGTGAGGGCCACGGCGACGCCCGTGCCGACCGCGGGCGCGGCCGCGGCGGCGCCGACGGCACCGCCCGCACCCTGCACCACGAGCAGGTACTCCTTCTCCAGGAGCCGGACGAGCTGCTCCGGCGTCGCCTCGGGGTTGCGGCGGCGGAGCTGGGCGACGTGCTGGTGGATGGTCGCCGACGGGATCGTCACGGCCTTCTTGATCGCGGCGTCGAGGAACGGCATCGGCTCAGCGCTCCCCGGCCACCGTCAGGGTCACCTGGGCGCCGGCGTCGAGCGTGCGGCCGACCGTGCAGTGCTGGTCGACGGCGCGGTGGATGACCGTGAGCAGCCGCTCGCGTGCCGCCGGGTCGAGCCCGGACAGGTCCACGTCCATCGTCTCGAGGAACGCCGGGTAGCGGTCCTCGGCCTCGTTGCTCATGCCGCTGACGCTGATGGTGACCTGCACGTCGTCGCCCAGCCGGTGCGCGAGCGCGGAGTCCGAGGAGAGGCCGCTGCACGCCGCGAGGGCGATCTTCAGCAGCTCGCCGGGGCTGAACGCGCCCTCGTCGCCGACCGAGCCGATGAGCACCTCGGCACCGCGAGAGCTGCGTCCCGTGTACCGGCGCTTGCCCGTCCGCTCGACCCACAGGCGCGTGTCGCCCGCGTTCGTCGTCACGTCCGGGACGGTGGCCGGGGCTGACTCGGTGGCGGTCTGGTCCGTCGTCATCGGACGATCCTCGCACGGGGTCCTGAGGGTCGCGCGGGACGCCCGGGGAGCGGATTGCCCCGCACCCGCCCGGCCGGGAGGCGACTACGGGCGCTGGGGGAAGACGCCCTGCAGCGCGATGATGAACGTCAGCGTCGAGTAGGGCGGCAGGTTGTCGTGCGGCACGCCGCTGCCGGCGCTGGACAGCGCGCCCGGGGACATCGCCACGGTGCCGGCGCTCGTGCTGTACAGCTGCTCGGTGGTCCGGCCCACCCGGCTCGTGGCCCACGCGGCGGCCGACGGGTTGCCCGTGGTGCCGAGCACCGCCGGCCCGACGCCCGTGACCGTGTGGCTGTGCTGCGGCATCTCGGACGGCAGGAGCGCGACGGAGTCCGCGCCGACCTGCTCGCCCGGTGAGTACGACGTCAGGCCCGCGCCGTCACCCCAGCCGAGCGGCGACCGACCGCGCAGGTCGGGCAGCGCGAACGTGGACCGGCCGTCCCCGCCGTACCAGGTGCCGAGCAGCGAGAACAGCGCCGTGTTCTGCGAGATGGGCAGGAGCTGCCCGTCGCACAGGGCCCAGCCGGTGGGGGCGAAGTTCCCGGCGAACATCCGGATCTCGGCGACGAACGGGTCAGCCACGGGGATACCTCAGTTCCTGCTCGGGAAGATGCCGGTGAGCGCGATGGCGAACGACACCACCAGGTACGGCGGCATGTTCGGGTGCGCCTGCGAGCCGCCGACGTTGCCGACGAGCCCCGGTGCCATGACGACCTGCGGCGACGCGCCGTAGTGGGCGCCGGTGGTGGTGCCGAACCGGCCGCCGTCCGGGTGGGTGGATGTCGCGTCGGCGGCCGCCAGCACCCCGTGGGTGTGCTGCGGGAGCTCGGCGGACGTCAGGGTGTGGGCCTCGGTGCCGCCGCGCTGGCCGACGTCGCGGTAGGACCCGAGGTCCGACTGGCCCATGTGCACCGGGGTGCGTCCGCGCAGGTCGGGCAGGGCGAAGTTCGTCTGGCCGTCGCCGCCGTGCATGGTGCCCAGGAGGGAGAACAGCGCCTGGTTCTGGTTGATCGGCAGCAGCTGGCCGTTGCACAGCGCCCAGTTCCGCGGGGCGAACTGGAACGACATCATGCGGATCTCGCCGAGGAACGGTTCGGACATGGGGACTCCTCAGCCCTGGCTCGGGTAGATGCCGAACAGCGAGATGATGAACGACACGGCGAGAGCCGGGGACCGGTTCTCGTGCGGCTGGCTGCCGCCCGCGGGCCGCACCACGTCGGCCGCCATCGGCGTGGCGAGGGCCTGGCCCGTCGCGAAAGCGGCCCCGGCGGACGCCGCCCAGACCGCACCGGCCGGCGACCCCGTGGTGGCCGCCGCGACCGCGGCGACCGGCTGGTGGGAGTGCGACGGGATCTGCTGGACGGTGAGCGTGACGTTCTCGACCCCGCCGCGCTCGCCGATCGTCCGGGGAGTGAGCCCCGGCCCGGAGCCCTGGCTGACCGGCACACGGCCCCGCAGGTCGGGCAGCTGGAACGTCTCCTGCCCGTCGCCGCCGTAGGTGGTGCCGATGAGGGTGAACAGCGTGTCGTACTCGGAGATCGGCAGCGTCTGGCCTGCGCAGAACAGCCAGCCGACGGGCGCGAAGGTCCCCGCGAACATCCGGATCTCGCCGACGTACGGCTGGCTCATGCGGTTCCTCCAGGCGTGGGGTCGGCGGCGACGACGAACGTCGCCGTGAGGGTCGTGGCGCCGTCCGGGCGGGCCGTCGGGACGACGAACACCCACTGGTCGCCGGCGGTCGGCAGGCCCACCGGGTAGGTGCCCTGGTCGCGGCCGGCGGGGGCGCGGAACGTGAGGTCCCAGGTGCGCCACCCGCCCTGCTCCCGGGCGTCGCTGCACGCGACGAGCGTCCACGTCTCGGTCGGGTCGACCGGGACGAGCAGGTCGGTGCCGACGGCGGCGTGCCAGTCGGCCCAGTCGGCGGTACGCGTCACGGCCGGGCCTCCATCGGGACGTCGAGGCCCGTCTCGTCGAGCGCGACGAAGCCGAGCCGCTCGTACAGCCGCCTCGCGCCGGCGTTGTCCGCGCGCACGCTCAGCCGGACGGCGCTGCCGGTCGACGCCGCGTCCCCGAGCAGGCCGCGGAGCACGGCGGTGCCGATCCCGTGGCGCTGGTGGGAGGGCAGCAGGGCGAGGTCGACGAGGTGGAGCACCCCGTCGGCCCGGTGCACGAGCGCCCGGCCCACCGCGGCGTCGTCGACGGTCAGCACCCGGTCCTCGGCGCCCGGGTACCCGGCGGCGTAGGCGGCCTCCCGGGCGGTGTGCTGCTGGGCGAGGAACGCGTCCGCCGCCGCAGCGTCCCAGCCGAACGCCGCGACCTCCGCGGACCGGGTGGCCGCGTGCAGGTCGGCGAGGAACGGCGCGTCGTCGGGCGTGACGGTGCGTGTGGCGAGCGTGCGCATCACGCCGTCCGGACGACGACGGCCTCGAGCAGCCGGCGCTCGGCGCCCACGGGGCCGACGTACAGGTCGAGGTCGCCCGAGGAGTGGCTGAGGGTGCGGATGGCGCCCGGGAGCGCGTCCGTCGAGGTGGTGGAGAACGTCAGCGTGAAGGCGTCGGCCTGCGGGCGGGCGCCGTCCGGGCCGGTCAGCGCGTCGAGCACGAGCGTGTGCGTGCGGCCGTCGGCGTCGGTGCGGAAGCGCTCGCCGACCAGCGGGGCCAGGGCGTGCAGCTCCAGCGGGAGCGCGCGGCGTGCGACCCGGACGCCCACGGCGGTGGCGACCGCGCCGACGGCGACGGCACCGGACCCGGCGATCAGCACGGTGCGGCGCGTGAGCACGACAGGACCTCGACTTCCAGGGGGGTTGGACCGGGGTGAGCGTACGAGGATTCACCCGTGGCGCCGCACAGCGCTGCGGGTGAATCCTCTTATCGTTGCGGCCGTGCCCCCCGCAACGGTCCTTGGTCCACTGCGCCCTGCGACCGTCACGGTCCTGGTCGCGGCGCTGTCGATGTCGCTCGCTCCCGCCGCGTTCGCGGGCCCTCCCGCCACGACGTACACGGTGACCGTGACCTCGGACTCCGCGGTCGACGGCGCCTGCGACGACGGTGCCGGCGGCCTGTCCCTGCGCGAGGCGCTCTGCTTCGCGACGGGTGAGTCCGCGGCCGTGGTCAGCGTCCCCGCCGGGACGTTCACCCTGTCGGCGGGTCCGCTGCGGGTGAACCCGTCGCACGACGTCGACCTGACGCTGACCGGTGCGGGTGCCGGTGCCACGGTGCTCGACGCCCATGGCGCGTCGCGGGTGCTCGACATCGACGAGACCCTGCGCGGTGGCGTCGACGTCACGGTCAGCGGCATGACGCTCACGGGCGGCGCCCCGCGCGTCTCGGACGCCACGTACGGCGGCGGCGCGATCATCGCCGGGTCGGGGACGCCCGGTGACGAGGACTCGCTCACGCTCACGGACTGCGCCGTCACGAACAGCCGCAACCTGCCGACGACGGTGACGTCCGGCACGGCCGACGCGACGGGCGGCGGCGTGCAGATGACCGGCGGCTCGCTGACGATCACCGGCTGCACGTTCTCCGGGAACTCCGCGGTCGACGCCGCCGGCGGTGCGGTCGCGTTCCTCGGGACGGGCGGCACGGACCGGCTCACGGTGGACCGCTCGGCGTTCTCGGCGAACACCGTCACCGGCTCGGCCGCGGCGGGCGTGGTCGGCGGCGCGGCGCTCTTCGTCTACGGCGGCGCCCCCGTCACGTCGGTGACCGGCTCCGGGTTCCAGCAGAACACCGCGACCACCCTGTCGGCCTCGCCCGCACAGGGTGCGGCGCTGCGGGTCGACGCCGGGACGGCGACCGTGACCGCGAGCGCGTTCGACGGCAACGCCACGACCAACGGCGTGACGACCGCGGGCGACGCCGTGCGCGGCACCGTCCCGACGGACAGCTGGTTCGGCTGCTCGGCCGCCGGCGCGGCCTGCGACCAGGTCGGCGGGGCCGCCCCGGCGAACGTCGTCGGGCTGACGCTGACCGCGACCCCGGGCATCGCGGTGCAGGGGCAGTCGGTCGCGCTCGACGCGGCGTTCACCACGCCGGGCGGCGACGAGCCGGACGACGACCTGCTCTCGGCGCTGCGGATGCTCGCCGCGCCCGTGTGGTCCGCGGCGAACGGCACGGCCACCGGCGACACCGTCATCGACGCGACGGGCCACGTGAGCGGCACGTTCACGGTCGGCTCGACGAACGGCCAGCCCACGGTGTCGGTCGCGGGCTCGTCCGCGCAGGCGTCCGTGACCCGTGCCGTCCCGGCGAGCATCGTCGGGAACCCGGCGAGCACCACGGTCGCCGAGGGCGCCGTCGCGACCTTCACCGCGTCGGCCGCCGGCACGCCCGCACCCGACCTGCAGTGGTACAGCGCGCCGTCCGGCTCGAGCACGTTCACCGCCCTCACGGGCAAGACGGGCGGCCAGCTCACGGTGACGGCCGACCGGACGCTCGACGGCACGCAGTACCTGGCGCGGGCCTGGAACGACTTCACGACGTGGCCTCCGGGCGTCCCGACGACGGCCGCGACGCTGCACGTCCTGTGGGGCCCGACGGTCACGACGGACCCGGCCTCGACGACCGTCGCCGCCGGCGCGGACGCCACGTTCACGGTCGCCGCGTCCGGCAACCCCGCGCCGACGGTCGCGTGGGAGACGTCGCCGGACGGCACGGCGTGGACGCCGGTGCCCGGCGCGACGAGCACGACGTACACGCGGACGACGACCGCGGGCGACGACGGGCTGCGCGTGCACGCGGTGCTGACGGGCGCGTCGACCGCGACGACGACCTCGGCGCTGCTGACGGTGCACACGCCGCCGGTACTCGCCGCCGTCGCCGACCAGACGGTCGCGGACGGCGCCGCGGCGACGTTCACCGCGAGCGTCACCGGCAACCCGGCGGCCACCCTCGGGTGGCAGCGACGCGTCGCCGGCACCTGGACGACGATCCCGGGCGAGAACGGCACCACGCTGACCGTCGACGCCGACCCGGCCCTCGACGGCGCGCAGTACCGCGTCGTCGCCTCGTCCACCCTGGTCAGCGGCCCGGCGACCGCCACGAGCAACACCGCGACGCTGCACGTGCTCTGGGGCCCGACCGTCACGACGGACCCGGTCGCGACGACCGTCACCGCCGGCGCGGACGCCACGTTCACGGCGGCCGCGTCCGGCAACCCGGCACCGGCCGTGCAGTGGGAGGAGTCGACCGACGCGGGCGGCTCGTGGGCACCGGTCGCCGGCGCGACGAGCACGACGTACACCCGCACCGCGGCCGCCGGGGACGACGGCCTGCTGGTCCGGGCCGTGTTCACCGGCACGGGCACCGCGACCACGGCGTCCGCCGAGCTCTCGGTGAACGACGGTCCGGCGTTCACCGACCAGCCCGACGCGGTCACGGCCGACGCCGGCTCGCCCGTGCAGCTCACGGTCGCGGTGAGCGGCAACCCGGCGCCCACGCTGCAGTGGCAGGTCCGCTCCGGCGCGTCGTGGACCGACCTCCCCGGTCAGACCGGCACGACGCTGTCGCTCACGGCCGCGGCGGACGGCGAGTACCGGGCCGTCGCGACGAACGTCGAGGGCGTGGTCCCGTCCGACCCGGCGACCGTCACGGTGCTGACCGCGCCCACGGTCACGGATCCCGAGTCCGTCGGGACGCACCCGGGCGGCACCGTGTCCTTCGCGGTCGCCGTCACCGGCACCCCGGCGCCCGACGTGACCTGGGAGACGTCGCCCGACGGCACCACGTGGACCGGCGTCCCCGGTGCCACGGGCAGCACGCTGACGGTGAGCCCGACGCTCGCCGACGACGGCCTGCAGGTCCGGGCGGTGGCGTCGTCGACGCTCGTCGCCGGGCCCGCGGTGGTCCGCAGCGCGCCCGCGACGCTCACCGTCGTCGAGCTGCCTGCGCTCGTCACGGCTCCCGACGAGGCACCGGGTGGCGTCGTCTCGGCCGTGGAGGGCGAGCCGGTGCACCTGTCGTGGGTGGTCCTGGCGTCCGACGGCACCGCGCAGTGGTCGGTGTCGCGCGACGGCGGCGCGACGTGGGGCCCGCCGCCCGCCTCGTTCCGGCTCGGCTCGGTGACCGGGGTCGCGTTCGTCCAGGGCCTGCGCGCCGCGGCCCCGCCGGCGACCCGGACCGCGTACACGGCCGACTTCACGCCCGCCCTGGCGGACGACGGGATGCTCGTGCGGCTCGTCGTGACGAACGCGGGCGGGTCGAGCACCTTCGGGCCGGTCACGGTCGAGGTGGCCGCCGCGCCCGTCGTGCCGACCCCGACGCCCACGCCGTCCGCCACCGCCGACCCGGGCCAGGCAGCGACCCCGGCGCCGAGCACGGCCGCCGTCGCGGGTGCGACCCCGACGCCGACCGCTCGTCCCGCGGGCCAGCGGCTGTCGAGCACCGGCCTGGACGTGTGGCCGGTGGTCGGGGTGGCGCTGCTGCTGGTGTCGCTGGGCGCGGCGGCCGTCACGGCCGTGCGCCGCCGCCGGGAGGCGTGACCGCCGCTCGTCGGGCGCTCTCGCGACGAGCCCGGTCGGACCTCAGACGGTCCGGCCGGGCTCGCGCTCGTCGGCCTAGACTCGCCGCCGTGCACCCTGACCTGCCCGTCGACCAGCCCGTCGACCTGCCCCTCGACAAGGTCCTCGACAAGGTCCTCGACAACCCTGCCTGGCACTCGCTGACGGGCGCGCACGCGTCCCTGGCGGAGGGCACGGGCGGCGCGCGCCGCTACCGGCCGGCCGTCTCGCCGTTCGTCGCGCTGCGCGACACGTCCGACACCGCTGCGTGGGCGGACCTCGCCGCGCTCGTCGGGCCCGGCCAGCAGATCCCGCTCGCGGGCGCACCCGAAGAGCTCCCCGACGGCTGGACCCGCGGGTGGACGCTGCCCGGTGTGCAGATGATCGCCACGGACGCCCTGGTCGGCGCGCCAGACGACGAGGCCGTGGTGCTCGGCGCCGACGACGTGCCCGACATGCTCGCGCTGACGGGCCGCACGGAGCCCGGGCCGTTCGCGCCCGAGACCTATCTCATGGGCACCTACCGCGGCATCCGCCGGGACGGGCGCCTCGTCGCGATGGCGGGGGAGCGGCTGCGGCCCGGTGGCGCGACCGAGATCAGCGCGGTGTGCACCGACGCCGACGTGCGGGGCCAGGGGCTCGCGTCGAGGCTCGTGCTCGCCGTGGCGCACGGGATCCGGGCCCGGGGCGAGGTGCCGTTCCTGCACGCCGCGGCGCACAACGAGCGGGCGATCCGGCTGTACCTCGCGCTCGGGTTCGAGGTCCGCACCGAGGTGGTGTTCGGGTCGGTGCAGTCGCCCGCCTGACCGTCAGTACGTTTCCCTGCCACCTGGTTGTACACGGGCGCCGTGTCCTGGGTGGACCCTGGGTCTTGACCGCAGCCCTCCGGAGGGTCGACCGTGGCATCGGCCCTGGTCACCGGGTTGTCGTCGCGACACGAGGAGCGGGCATGGCGAAGGGCTCGGACGCCGGCGGGGCGGGAGGCGGGGCCGTCTACGGCCTCGGTCTGATCGGCGCGGCGGTCTACTACTTCCAGCAGGCCGACACGTTCTGGCTGTTCGTGCTGGCCATCCCCAAGGCGATCATCTGGCCCGCGATCGTGGCGTACGAGCTGCTGAAGAGCTTCTACGGCTGAGCGGGTCCGTCACTCGTCGAACGTGAGCGACGCGAGCATCGCCTCGGCCTGGGCGCGATGGCTCTCGTCGCCGGCCGGGTGCAGGTAGCCGACGACGTAGGCGTACCCGCCGTGGTCCACGTGCCAGTCGGTGAGCCCGGGCGGGCCGCCGTGGACGAAGCTCGTGTCCAGCCGGACGGCCTCGCCGAACGGTGCCTGGACCACGGTCGCGTTCGCGTTCACCGGCCCCTCGGACTCGTTGCCGGCGACCTGGCCGGCGACCGTCTCGCGGGCGGTGTCCGACGCCGGGCCGAGGCACACCGCGAGCAGGGTGTGCCCCTCCTCGAGGCGCACCTGGTACTGCGCGTCCGGTGCGAGGCCGCCCTCCGACGCGACCGGGGAGGACAGCGAGAAGGCCGGGCACTCCGTCGGCTTCACGTGCAGGACGTACGGCAGGGCCACGGCCGGGTCGGCCGTCAGGCGCTCGACCGGCCACCGCGCCGCGTCCGCTCCCGGTGCGGTGTGCGGCCACAGGGCGAACGCCGCGCCCGCGACGGCGACCGCCGCAGCGCCGGCCGTGACGAGGGCGATGGTTCGTGGCACGTGCGGGCCTCCGGGGTCGGTGGGCCGAGCCTACGGACGGGCATCCCGCTCGCCGAGCATCACCACCCGTTCGGAGCACCCGGTGACATCCGTGCACCAGGATCGAGTTCTGGAAGGTGCTCCGGTTGGTCTGAGGCCCGTCGCCCGTCGCCCGTCGCCCTCAGACGTCGGCGCCGACCCGGTCCGGCCGTCGTCGTCCCAGCACGTCCCGCAGCGGAGGGATGACGACACCCGCCGCGTGCATGTCGGCCCGCGTGCGCCGTCGCGACCGCAGCACCCCGACGACGCCGAGCGCCCACGGCACGACGAGCACCGCGAACGCCAGCCGGTACGCGTCCAGCGTGTACGTGGTGGCCCCGGCGGGGGAGACGACCTGCAGCACGACGCCGACGGCCAGCACCGACCCGATCGTCGAGATGAACCCGCCCGTGTTCACGAACCCCGTCGCCGTGCCGAGGCTCGCCGACGGCGACCACGTCCGCGCGAAGTCCATCCCGACCAGCGACACCGGCCCACCCGCACCGACCACCACGACGAACACGAGCAGCTGCCACATCGGCCGCGGGGTGCTCGGCACCAGCAGCGCGACCCACGCGGCCGCCGTCGCGACGCACGAGCCCAGCACGAGCCAGGAGCGCCGGAGCGGGTGGCGGCCGGTGAGCCGCCCGACGACGGGCCCGCTCACCATCGCCGACAGCGTCAGCGCCGTCAGCAGCAGGCTCGCCTGCGCCGTCGTCAGGCTCTGCGCCGTGACGAAGAACGGGACGCCCCACAGCATCCCGACGACGTTCGCGCTGAACGGCGTCGCGAAGTGGCTCCAGAACCCGAGCCGCGTCCCCGCCGGGCCGACGGCGGTCCTGACGGCCCTCGTGAAGCGCTCCGTGTGGGCCTTCGGCGCGCGCATGGTGCGGTCACGGATCCCGACGAACGCGCCCACCGACGCCAGCACGCCCGCCACGGCGAGCGTGCCGAACGTCGCCTCCCACCCGCGGTCGTGCAGCAGCCACGCGACGGGGATCGCCGACGCGAGCTGCCCCGACTGCCCGATGACCCCGGTGACCTGCACCATCACCGGCGCCCGCCGCGGCGGGAACCAGTCCGCGACCAGGCGGACCGCGCTGATGAAGATCGCCGCGTCGCCCGCACCGATCAGCACACGCGCCACGAGCGCCGTCGGGACATGCCCCGACAGGGCGAGCACCAGCTGCCCGGTCGCCATCACCAGCGACCCCGTCGTGATGAGCGCCCGCGCCCCGAACCGGTCCAGCAGCCGACCCGCCGGGATCTGCATCCCCGCGTACACCGCGAGCTGGACCACCGAGAACAGCGCCAACCCCGTCGCGCTCAGGTGGAACCGGTGCGCCGCCTCCACGCCCGCCACGCCCAGCGCCGTGCGGTGCGTGACCCCGACGAAGTACGCGACGACCGCGGCCGTGAACACCACGGCGGGCGTGCGGGACGTCCGGGCGGCCGCTTGCACGCGGGACATGGACTCACCTCTCGGGGCCCCGTGGTGCGCGCGGCACGAGCACGTCCAGGGACGGCATCAGTGCGGGGGACTCATCGAGGATACGCCGCGTCGCCGGCCGGCCTCGCAGGCGTGGTTCGCTCCTGCGGTAGCCTTCTGCGCGTCGGCGCGTCCGACCGCAGCGGGTCCGCAGGTGCACGACCGACACCTACGACGGCCCTACGCGCCTGTAGCTCAGGGGATAGAGCACCGCTCTCCTAAAGCGGGTGTCGGCAGTTCGAATCTGCCCAGGCGCACAAGTGTTTGTGCAGGTCAGCGTGCTCTTGGGTGCGACCGGTGTGGTCGGCGTGACCGCAATGTCCGGTTCGTGGTCAGCATGTGGTCAGCAGCCTGCACGGTTGGTCGTCACGCCAGGTCCGGACCTTGCGCGTGGCTCAGATCCCAAGTAAATGCTTCGCGTACCCGTCGACACGCTCAGCGACCGCATCTGCCAGCCTTTCGGGCAGGTCGCTCCCCAGGGCACTGACTTGAGGGTCGGCCGCGGCCACATAGAACGACAGAGGTACAGCCGCCATTAGTTGCAGTGCCCGACTGCGAACCTCGTCCAAGGGCAGTGACAGCTCGGTGGCGACCTTGCCCCACATCGAGTCGCTGCGGGCCTGAAGTAGGTACTCTCCGCCAAACTTCATCGCCATCCGCAGCTTGCGCAATGACACCTTGTAGGGCAGCGCAGAGGCAACGTCGTACAAGGGGGCGAGCGCGACTTGCTGCCCTGACAGCAGCAGCGAGTAGTTCTTCGCGTGCGCGTCCGTCCCAGCGATCAGCCAGTTGAACGTCAATGCGTCGAACAGCCGCCACACCCCGGCCTGCGCCTGGTCCGCCGGCAGCACCGAGCGCAAGAGGTTCGTTACGTCCGTGCTGCTAGGCCCACCCTCGTTCTGGTACTTCGACTCCGGAGGCAACCCCAGGGCCTGACACAAGTCCTCCTGGTGGATCCGGGTCAACCACGGGTGCCCGGCGGTTCGGTCGTAGCGGTCGACCGCGATCGCTGAGGTCTCCTCGAAGCGAACCACCCTCGACGTCGCGGCCACCAGCCCGGATAGCGCGGCCGCACGCAAGCACAAGTGTTCGTTCAGGTCGTGCTCGTCGAACCCGACGATCGCGGGCTTGAGGATGTGACTGGTTGCGGCCGCACCCTGCGGGATACCCCACCGGTCGCCTTCTTCGTCGTACAGCAGCGCGGTCTTCGCCTGGGCCCCGGCCAGGGAGAATCGACCCGTGAACTCGTTGCCGAGCCACGTCGTGGCATCATCGCGAAGCTCACGCAGCCGAGTCGCGACCTGCGCGTCGTTGAGCCACTGAACGTTGCCCTTGCCAGCCAGCATCGGCTCGAGCCGTTCCGCGGTCACGAATCGTGCGGCGCCGGCGCACTCCTCGCCGATCGGAGTGCTCAGCAACGCGAACGGTGAGCCGGCCGACACCGAAAACCGACGGCCCCACTGCCGGCGCACTGGTTCGCTATCCGGCAGCAGCCCGTCGAGCCACGGTGCGACCACGGCGTGCCCGTACCGCTCACCGGTGACGGGCATCGATACCGACAAGGGCGTCGCGGCGCGGGAGTATGCAGGGTCATAGGCGAGGTCGAGCTTGCCGCGTTTGCGTGTGATGCTCGCGGCGACCTGCTGGCCCATCACCACGTAGAGGGTGTCGGGAACCGTCACGGCCCGAGCTCATCGACGGCATCGGCCGCACGCTCATCGGCCTCGGCCTCGGCCTCGGCCTCGGTCCGGTCGGGTGAAGCGACTACGGACTCTCGTAGTGTGGACAGCGCCTTTTCCATGCCCGGGCCAATGGTCGCGGCCAGGCGCTGCATAGCCTCCGAACTCCACAGCGCCTTGTGATCGTCGCCGGTCGCCAAACCTGCCAGAGCCGAGGTGTCCAGGAACAGCCTCGCACTGCGGGCTGTCACAGCGGCCAAGTGGCCTCCGAGGTCGACCCGAGGCTCCGGCTCAAGCAGGGCGGGGCTGTCGGGGGAGGACGTGGTAAGCGGAATCTTCAGGGCAGCGAATAGGCGCAATACGAGAGACAACTCGACGGCCGTAGCCGTGCCGCCTTCGAAGTTGACCAGCCACTTGCGTGAGACACCGGCGCGCTCAGCTACCTGTGATTGAGTGAGCCCGAGCTCGAGGCGTCGGGTTCGCGCTAGGACCTGCATATCCCGCACGCTTGAGATGACCATCCGACTCCTTCCGTCCGCGCCTAGTCGTGTGGACGTACGGTGACACTGTAGCGGTGTGCATGCTCAGTGACATGCCGATCTTGTCACCGAGTGGTGTCAACGCACACGTGACACCGTTCGGTGTCACGCCATTGCTAGTTCGGTTTGCGAAGTCGTTCCCCGGCGTTCGGCCTACAGCAGGCGTCTGCAACGGAGCATGGTCAGTGGTTAGCGCGCCGCCCGTGCGCACGCACGCTCGTCGGCGTGCCGACGTAGTTGCAGTCCACTCCGGCGCACTTCTCCCAGGCGCCCGCGGAGACCGCTGCGGAGGTGACCGAGTGGCCAGCGCCGTAACCGTGCCCATGAAGGAGTTGCGCAACGGAGCCGCCATACCGAGCTGCAAGTAGCGCGCCCTCGGCGATCTTGTCGTGACCCTGGGCGAAGAAGGAGCCGAGCCCAACCTGTCGGCCGCAGCCGCACCAACACGTGCCGGTCGGGATGAGACGGGGAAGTTCGTTGCTTGCCATGCCACCATGCTAGTCCGGCAAGACAGCAATACAAGAGGGCCCTTCAAGGAGGGTACGGACCTGGCGATCCCGCGAGGCTGCGGCCGGCAGGGTTCAATCGCGCGGTTCGGTTACGTCGACCCGCGTTGTCCGTCGGAACCTCTGCCGCGCTCAGGGAACATAGGCATGCGCTCCATCGCCACCCACGGCGCTTCGGAGAACAGATGCCCGTCGAGGTCCATCGTCATCGTCGCGGTGGCGTGGCCGAGGATCATCTGGACCGCCTTCACGTCGGCGCCGGCGGCGATGAGTAGCGAGGCGGCGGTGTGGCGGAGGTCGTGGATCGTCGTGCCGGTCAGGCCGACCGACTGCGTGGTCTCGGTCCAGCGGGATCGGACTCGGAAGTTGGTGTTGGTCCAGATCGCGCCCGTCGGGCTGGGGAACAGGTACGAGCCGGACGGGGGTTGCCGATCCTGTCCCGGACGTAGGTCTCGATCGTCGGCGGGACCGGAACGAGATGGTCACCTTGGTGACGGTAGAGGCGTCGCCGCTGAGTCGGAACGAGTTTGCCGCAGCCAGGTCACGATGGCGGCAAGGACGACTGCGCCTCGGTCGATGACGGCGTACTTGTCATACCGAGTGGATGGTGCCCGCCACTGCTTCGGGACGTTGAACGATCGCTCGACCACGTTGCGTCCCTTGTATCGCTGGACGGCGCGATCGCCGCCCACTGGTCATCCGTCAACTCAACCGTCCGACGCACGGATCGATCATCCCCGGCGACCGCATCTTGGGAGACACGCCCTAGCCGCCCAGACGGTCGGGATCGACGCCCGGGCCCGAGGAAGTCGGCATCCGCTCTGTCACCAACCACGGCGCCTCGGGGAACAGGTGAACGTAGAGGCCATCGTCCGGTGTGCCGATGGTCGTCAGATCCGTGCGGCAGACTGAGCAACCTTTCGACCTCCCACTGCGTGTTCTGCGCATGACGACGTTGATCGGGGGGCCACCGGTGGAGCCGGACGGCATGGTCGAGGTGACCGTCGACCAGGCGCGGCACGACCGGGCCACCGAGTTCACGGCCTTCATGGTCGAGGCCGAGCCGCTGCTCGGGCGCATGGCGTGGCTGCTCTGCGGCGACGTGCACCGTGCCGAGGAGCTGGTGCAGCAGACGCTCGTCCGCACCTACGTGGCGTGGCCGCGTGCCCGGTCGGGCGACCCGATGGCGTATGCCCGCAAGACGCTCACCAACTTGCGGATCGACACGTGGCGCCGGCACCGGCGCGAGCACCTGACGTCACCGGAGGGCATGCCCGAGCTCCCGGCCGTCGGTGCGGCCGGGCAGGGTCATGCCGACCGGGACGTGCTGGTGCGGGCGCTGCTGAAGCTGAGTCCGCGCAGGCGTCGGGTCGTCGTCCTGCGCTACCTGCTCGACCTGTCGGAGCGCGAGGTGGCCGACGACCTGAACATCTCGGTCGGCACGGTGAAGTCCACCGCGTCGCGTGGTCTCGAGCAACTGCGCACGATCCTGTCCGCCCCCGTCGTCGCCGAGGAGTCCCGATGAGCCACGAGGACGACGTCGTCGCCCACCTCAAGTCACTCGAGCGCCCGGCGCCGACGGTGCGCGTCGACCGTCGGCGCGTGCTCAGTGCCGGACGACGCCGGCGGGGAGCGCGTGCCGCCGCCGTCACCGCTGCCGGCGTGGTGGCGGTCGCGGGGGTCGTCACCGCGGCCATGGCCGTCGCGCCGGGCACCCACCACGCCGCTGTGCCGGCGACGTCGTCGACGAGCACTCCGACGACGTCGCCCGTGCCCGCGCCGTCGCCGAGCCCCGCGCACGCGGTGATCGACCCGGTCACAGGTCTGGTCACCACGCCGTTCTCGACGTTCATGGTGAACCAGCACGACCTCGACATCATGATGAGCGCGTGGGACCTCGCGCGGTCGCGGTGCATGGCCGAGGCCGGGTACGCCGACCGCTTCGTCTTCGCAGTCACGCACACCGCTGTGCCGGACATGTCGACGCCCTACGGGATCTGGGACCGTGACGCGCTCCACCAGCGCGGCTATGCGGGGCCGACACTCGACCCCTACGCCGGGGAGGGGAGCGAGATCCACGTCTCCTCGCCTGCGGTGGAGACGGCGATGGAGACGTGCGCCGACCAGGTGCGGCCGATGGGGTTCATCTTCGAGCCCACGTCGTTCGACGACCTCAGGCCGGCCGTCGGGGTCGAGACCGCCGGAGACACCGCCGAGGGGAAGGGCGTGGTCGCCGAGTGGGTCGCCTGCCTCGCCACCCACGGTGTCGCCGGCCCGGAGGATGACGACTCCCTGATGCCCGCCGGTGTGCTGAGCATGAGCCTGGCGGACCAGGTGCGGATCGGCCTCGTCGACATCGACTGCAAGGAGTCCACCGACCTGCGGCAGCGGCTGGCGGACATCGACGCCGCCAACCAGCAGGCCTACCTGGACGCCGCCCCGGCATTCGAGGCGGCGTACCGCGAGACGGTCGAGACAGCGCTGGCTGCGTCCCGTGCGTACCTGTCCGCGTCTGGTATCGACATGCCGTAGCCCTGGCACGCTGCCAGGGCGAGCGTTCCCGGGCGGCGACGCACGCCGTTCGCACGTGCCGTGGACGGGTCAGCCACGCTCGGCACGCGGTCCCAGCGCTAGACTCCAGCCTCACGGGCAGTCCACCAGTGCCACGACGGCATGCCGCGGTGGTCCACGGTGACGCCCTGCGGGCGTGGCACCATCTGCGTGTGCGGGTCTGCTGAAGCGGGCGAGCGCTGAGTCACGACTCGCCGCCCGACACGATCACCCGGCAGTGCTGCTCGCAGCACTGGTCGGGACGGCGCCGGATGGGCCCCGGGCGCCCGTGAGGACGGGCGCGTTGCGCCGCTGTTGCTGTGCGGCCGCAGCGAAGGAGGAGATGTGGCACGACCAGGTCAACGCGGGTCCGGTCGCGCGCGCACCGATCCCGGGACGCAGCGCCGCCAGGCCCCGCGCCGCACGGAGCAGGGGATCATCCCGGTGCTCGCGGGGATCGCCCGTGAGGTCGACGGCGCGGTGAAGGTCCCGCCGACGCGTCCCGCGATCCGCACGAAGTTCCAGGTCGTGGCGCTGCTGGTCCGCGAGGAGAAGGCCCGCGTCATGGCCGACGGCGGTCTGAGCTCGGCGCGACGCACCGAGCAGCTCAAGCGGCTCGACGGGGTCGCGACGATGCTGGCCAGGACCGCAGCCCGTGACACGTCGCTCCTGGAGCTGCTCGGCGAGGACGCTCGGGTCTCCGACGCCGCTCGCGCCTACAAGGCGACCGTGATGCGCGCGGGTGGCCTGGAGCCGCCGGAGGAGCCCGAGCCCGCCGCACCCGTCGCGCCGGTGGCCGCCACCTCGACCCAGGTGGTGCCGAGGTCGGTGATCTCGCGCCAGCTCGCGAACCCGTTCCTGGCCCCCGACTTCGAGGCTGCCGCCGAGCGGTCCGCCGCCCGCGCCCGTCGCCTGGCCGGGTGGGAGCTGCTCGAGCCGCTCTTCCAGTCCTTCGAGCGGGCCGCCACCGGTCAGCCCGCGTGCATGACGCTGCCCGAGCCCCGCTCCGTGCCCGTGCCCGCCGGTCGGGAGCTGATGCCGCACCAGGCCCAGGTCGTCGCGGCAACCACGCGCGGCCACCGCACGTTCCTGCTGGCCGACGAGCCCGGCCTCGGCAAGACCGCGCAGGCGCTGCTCGCCGCGCAGGCGGCCAACGCGTACCCGCTGCTCGTCGTGGTGCCGAACGTCGTGAAGACGAACTGGGCGCACGAGGTCGGGCTGTGGACGCCGTTCCGCCGGCCGACGGTCGTGCACGGCGACGGCGACCAGATGGACGGGTTCGCGGACGTCGTCATCGTGAACTACGAGCTCCTCGATCGGCACGTCGGCTGGCTCGGCGACCTCGGTTTCCGCGGCATGGTCGTCGACGAGGCGCACTTCATCAAGAACAAGACCTCCCAGCGCTCGCAGCACGTGCTCGCGCTCTCCGAGCGGATCCGCACCCGGGTCGCCAAGCCGCTGCTCATGGCGCTGACGGGCACCCCGCTGATCAACGACATCGAGGACTTCCGGGCGATCTGGCAGTTCCTCGGCTGGATCGACGACACCAAGCCGCTCGGCCCGCTGATGACCGCGCTCGAGGAGACGGGCCTCACGCCCGCCGATCCGGGGTTCTACGCCGCCGCGCGCACCAGCGTGATCGACATGGGCATCGTGCGTCGTCGCAAGGTCGACGTGGTCGCCGACATCCCCGCCCGCCGCGTGGCGGACCTGCCCGTCGAGCTCGATGGCGCCGTCGGCCGCTCGATCCGCGCGGCCGAGGCCGCGCTCGCCCAGCAGATGGTCGGGCGCTACCGGTCCGCGGTCGAGATGCGCGGCGTCGCCGTGGACGGGATCGACCACGAGCTCGTGCGCCGGGTCGCGGCCGCCGAGCTCAAGGACTCCAGCTCGAAGGCCGGCGGCGAGAACGTCTTCACCATGGTCCGCCGGATCGGCCAGGCCAAGGCCGGGTTGGCGGCCGACTACGCCGCACAGCTCGCCCGCAACGTCGGCAAGGTCGTCTTCTTCGCGAAGCACGTCGACGTCATGGACCACGCCGAGAAGACCTTCGCCGACCGCGGGATCACGTACGCCTCGATCCGCGGCGAGCAGACGACGAGGACGCGCAACAAGAACATCGCCGCGTTCGTCGACGACCCCGAGGTGCAAATCGTCGTGTGCTCCTTGATGGCCGCCGGCGTGGGCCTGAACCTGCAGGTCGCGTCCAACCTGGTGCTCGCCGAGCTGTCCTGGACCGACGCCGAGCAGACCCAGGCCATCGACCGGATCCACCGCATCGGCCAGGACGAGCCCGTGACCGCGTGGCGGATCATCGCCGCGCAGACCATCGACGCCAAGATCGCCGAGCTCATCGACAGCAAGTCGGCCCTGGCGGCACGCGCCCTGGACGGGGCGGCCGACGAGGACGTGTCGTCGACGGACGTGCAGCTCGAGACCCTCGTCGGGCTGCTCACCGACGCGCTGGCCGCCGAGGGCGTGGTCTGAGGCTCCGGCGCACCGGGCGATGCCGATCTGGGCGCTCTCGTAGGTCGCTCGAGCGTCGCGGGCACGTGCCTTTTTGCTCTGTTGTGATTTGACTGGACGAAGCGTTGCAAACGGTAATTTGCTCTGCTTCCATTAGACATGGCAGAACGCAGCAACCTTGCCGGCGGACTGTCCGGCCAAGGTCGCCCCGGCCGCAAGAGCCGCGAGGCGGTGTACCAGGGCCTCGACGAGGCGATCACCGAGGTGCGCGAACGGCTGGGGGGTCTGCCGTCGCCGGCAGAGGCGCGTGCGATCTGGGACGACCTGTGGGTCCATGACACCCACAACTCCACGGCCATCGAGGGAAACACACTCGTCCTCAGAGAGGTCGAAGAGCTCCTGCGTGACGGGCGGGCGGTCGGGGACAAGCAGCTCAAGGACTACATGGAGGTCAAGGGGTACGCGGACGCCGCAGCGTGGGTGTACAGCCAGGCCATGGCCCCGGAGCTCGATGGAGACGGAGATGTACTCACCCTCACGGAGGTCCGTCACGTCCACCACATGGCGATGACTCCCGTCTGGGGCGTCGCGCCGCACCCGGACGCAGGCCCGAGCGAGGGGCCGGGGAGCTTTCGCGAGCACGACATCCACGCGTTCCCCGGCGGGATGCAGCCGCCGTCGTGGGCGCTTGTCGACGCGAGGATGCGGGACTGGTTGGACCTCGTGAACGGTGTCCGCGGGTCTGGGATGCACCCGATGGAAGCGGCTGCCGCGATCCACGTCGGCTTCGAGCAGGTCCACCCATTCATCGACGGCAACGGGCGCACCGGCCGGTTGCTACTCAACCTCGTCCTGTGCCGACTGGGGTACGCCCCGGCCATCATCCAGAACCGGGAGCGGTCCAAGTACCTACGGGCGCTGCGACAGGCCGACGCCGGGAACTGGGGCCCGCTCGCCGAGCAGATTGCCCGAGCCGTCCTCGACAACATCCTCCGGTTCGACGTGCCTGCGCTGGCCGGCCCGACTCTCCTCGTTCCCCTCGCGTCTCTGTCCACGCCGGAGATCAGCCACATCGCCCTCCGCAACGCAGCGCAACGTGGACGCCTGAAGGGCGTGCGCACCGAGGGCGGGCAGTGGCGCAGCAGCAGGGTGTGGGTCGACCAGTACCTCGCGACGAAGTACAGAGGCACGCGCGGCGCGAGGTCATAGGAAGCGCCATCCTGCAGGTCGGATGGCCGACGCGTCAGCCGCCGCAGGCGTCCCGAAGGCCTTCGCGTCGAGCTCGAGCCTGCCGCAGCCACGCGCTTCGCTTCTGCTCGCGTATTCAGGTGGTCACGGCCGTGGCCGCCCGTCACCATTCTCACTGACGGCACGCACCAGGCGGCCCGGCAGCGCACGGAGAGAGGTGATCCCGATGGTCCGGACGGCACCCGCCCCGACCTCGCGTCGCTTCGCCGTGCGCCCCGTGCCGGTGCCCGTCGCCGCGTTCCCGCACGCGGTCCCGGTCGTCGGCCGCGCCGTCGAGCGCGGGACGAAGCAGGCGGAGGACACCCGCCCCGGAGCCGCCGTGATGTGAACCTCGCACAGGGGTCGCACCCATCACTGGCCGCTTCCGGGGACAGCCCGGAGGCGGCCTTCTTGCATGGACGGCCACGTACCACAACGAGCAGGTCCGAGCCCTGCCACCCGCGCTCGTGCCCACGGAGAACGTGGCGCACCGGCTCCCGTCGTGAGGCGGGTTGAGAACTGCACAGTGGACGAGAAGGACGGACACCGCATCGGCGGTCGGTCCGTGGCCCGGGCGAAGGCAGCGTCGTCGCGCCGGGTCGTTCGATGCCTCGCTAGCTCAGCGGTCAGAGCAGGCGCCTCTTACGCGTCGGGTCCGGGGTTCGACTCCCTGGCGGGGCACGCAGACGACGAGACTTCTCACCTCGTCGCGCCGGGACGACCCTCCCGACGCAGCGCCAGACATGGCGCGCGTGAAGCGGCCCCGGCGGGCTACCGGGTCACCAAGCCCTCAGCGTCGAGCCGACCGGCTCGATCTGCCCGGCGAGCTCGGACGGCTGAGCGCCTGCCTCGTACGCAGAGGGCCGCGGGTTCGAGTCCCGCGCCGGGCTCCAGGGAGCGACGCTCCCCAAGCACGACGACGAGAGACCGCGCCGGACTGGTAGCGCGGCGAGCCAGGCACATGCACCTGGCCACGACGGGGACCCGTGACGTCGTCAGGTCCCAAGGCGCCCGGATCGCGACCGGGTCGGACCACGAGCCCCCTCGGGATCGTGCCCGATCGGGACACAGCCACCCGGCTGTGTCCCGACGCCCACCCCTCGCGCTGTCGGTCCGGTCTGGAAACCGTGCACGCAACGGGACGTAGAGAAGCGGCATCTCCCTGGCATTGGGAGCCAGTCATCGCGGGTTCGAGTCCCGCCGTCCCGACGACGTCGTCGACCCGAGCGGTCGGCGTCGTAGATCGACCCGAGCGCGCGTCGCCCAGCGGACCGAGCGGCTGCGTCCGGAGCAGGAGGTGGGGCTTCGAGCCACCCGCGGGCAGGGGCCGCGAATCACTCCGACACCAGCTGGGAGGGGAACCGGCGCCCGCGGGCGGATCCGTTGAGGTCGCCGAGCTCGTCGCGGCGGCTCGTCAGGTAGGACGTCTCCGCGGTGTTCCCGGCGAGGGCGATGGCCTGGTCGTAGGCGGCGCGCGACTCGACGTGGCGGCCCAGCCGGCGGAGCAGCTCGGCGCGGGTGGCGTGGAAGGCGTGGTACCCGTCGAGTGCGCGCCCGAGGTCGTCGATGCTGGCCAGTGCGACGGACGGACCCGAGACCTCCGCGACCGCGACCGCGCGGTTGAGGGCGACGACCGGCGACGGGTCGAGGGTGACGAGCTGGTCGTAGAGGGCGACGACCTGGGCCCAGTCGGTGTCGCGGGCGTCGGGCGCGTCGGTGTGCACGGCGTTGATCGCGGCGAGCAGCTGGTACCGGCCGGGTGGTTCACCGGAGGCCAGACGCGAGCGCACCAGCCGGTGGCCCTCGTCGATCAGCGCAGCGTCCCAGACCGACCGGTCCTGCGACGCGAGCGTGACGAGCGAGCCGTCGGGGGAGACCCGGGCGGGACGACGAGCCTCGGTGAGCAGCATGAGGGCGAGCAGCCCGACGACCTCGCCGTCCTCCGGGAGCAGCGCGCGGACCAGCCGGGTGAGCCGGATGGCCTCGGCCGTGAGGTCGGCGCGGACGGGTGCGGTGGACGGGCCGGACGCGAGGTAGCCCTCGTTGAACACGAGGAACAGGACGGCGAGCACACCGGTGACGCGGGCCGGCAGGTCGTGCGCCGACGGCACCCGGTAGGGGATCCGGGCGGCGGCGATCTTGGCCTTGGCGCGGGTGATCCGCTGGCCCATCGTCGCCTCCTGCACGAGGAAGCCGCGGGCGATCTCCGGCACGGTCAGCCCGCCGACCATGCGCAGGGTGAGGGCCACCCGCGCCTCCGTCGACAGCGCGGGGTGGCAGCACGTGAAGATCAGCCGGAGCCGGTCGTCGTCGATCGCGCCGAGGGGCTCGGGCGGGTCGTGGTCGGTCAGCACCAGTGCCTCCCGATGCTTGTCGTCGCGCTTGCTCTCGCGCCGGATCCGGTCGATCGCCTTGTGGTTGGCGGTCGTGGTGAGCCAGCCGCCGGGGTTGGGCGGGACACCGTCGACCGGCCACCGCTGGACGGCCGTCGCGAACGCCTCGGCCGCGGCTTCCTCGGCGATGTCGAGGTCGCCGAACCGTCGGGCGAGCGACGCGACCACCCGCGCCCACTGCTCGTGGTGGGCGCGGGCGATCGCCGCGTGCGCGTCGACCTCGGTCACAGGACGGGTCACAGGACGGGTCACAGGATCGGTCGTACCTCGAGCCGCCGGTTGCAGGCCTTCGAGCCGTCGGCCATGAGGGCGAGCGCGACGTCGAGGTCGGCGGCCTCGATGATCCAGAAGCCGGCGATGTGCTCCTTCGACTCCACGAAGGGGCCGTCGGTGAAGATCGGCTCGTCGCCTCGGCCGTCGATCACGGTCGCCGTCGAGGGGGCGGCCAGACCGGCCGCGAACACCCAGTGGCCACCCGCCCGGAGGCGGTCGTTGAAGTCGTCGATGGCCACGGCCTCCTCCGGCGTGCCGGAGCTGGTCCGGTGGTCGATCACGGATACCAGGAACTGCATGTCCTCACCTCCAGGGTCATCCTGCTACGCGTACTGCGGGCGGCCGGCGGGCCGGTACGTCTGGACCGTGATGCCCGTCGGGAACCGGCGGCACTCCAGCAGGTCGAGGGCGAAGTCCGTGCCGGACTCGGGGAACAGCCGCGTGCCCGCGCCGACGATCACGGGGCACACGACGAGCGTCATCTCGTCGACGAGCTCGTGCTCGAGCAGCCAGCGGATCAGGTTGCCGCTCCCGTGCACCTGCAGCTCGCCGCCCGGCGTCGCCCTGAGCTCGCGGACGGCCGTGTCCAGGTCGCCCGAGAGGACGGTCGTGCCGGCCCAGGACGGGTCGGTGAGCGTGGTCGACGCGACGAACTTCGGCCGCGAGTTCAGCGACGCGACGAACGGGTTGTCGACGTCGTCGCGCACCCCCCAGTACCCGGCGAAGAGCTCGTACGTGCGGCGGCCGAACAGGAACGCGTCGGCGCGTCGGTAGACGTCGCCGATGTAGCCGGTCGACTCCTCGTCGCCCAGCGGCAGCGCCCACCCGCCCCGGTCGAACCCGGGGTCGAGCGCCGCGTTCCGTCCGCCGTTCGCCTGCATCACGCCGTCGACCGAGACCTGGGTGTGGGTGATCAGCTTCACGATCGTGGTCCCTTCCGAGGTGCCCCTCGCGGGCGACCTCTCACCGTTGCGACGAACGGCGGCACCGCGATCCGACACCGGGACGGCCAGGAGGACCGGTCACCCCTCGCGGTACAGGTCCCGCACCTCGGGGCGTGGGCTGAACCCGGCCGCGCGGTACGTGGCGACGCCCCCGACGTTGTCGCTCGGCGTGCAGACGATCGCGCTCGACGAGCCCATCTCCCGCAGCGCGGACGCGGCGGCGACGGTGATCGCGGTGCCGTAGCCGTGGCCGCGGTGCTCCCGGTGCACGCCCATCGGCTCGAGGAGCCCGGGCGTCCCGGGACCGGCCGACCACACCGTCACCGCCGCGACCGCGGCGTCCGCGCCGTCGTACGCGACGAGGCACCGCGCGTCGGCGAACGGCTGACCGGTCGCCATCGCGTGCCAGCGCTCGGCGGTGAAGGTCGAGCCGTCGAACGACGCCCGGATCACGGCCGCCCACTCGTGTGCCCGGTCGGGTCCGACGGCCTCGATCCGCACGCCGGGGTCGTCCACGCGGTCGGAGAGGTCGCGTCGCAGGGGCGTCCACGGCTCGTCGGTCCTCCAGCCGGCCTCGGCCAGCACGTCCTGGACCAGGGCGTCGATCGGCGCCTCGACGGCGACGCGGCCCTCCGGCAGGACCGCGCGGCCCGGGTCGGCCAGGTCGACCACGAGCTGCCGCGCCAGCTCCTCGTCCTGGTGGGCGTCGGGTGCGAGCGTCATCCGCAGCAGCCCGGGCCCGTCCAGCAGCCCGACGGCGAGGATGCGGCCGCCCCGGCTCCAGGTCCGGACGGCCGCAGCGGTCGCGGCAGCACCGAACCGCCAGAACCAGCCGACGTCCCCGGGGTGCAGCTGCATCGGCGCGCCCTCGTGCTGCCAGTCCCCGAGCGCGTCCACGGCATCGACGAGGCCGTCGACGTCCGGCGTGCGCAGCGTGATCGTCATGCCCTCCATCTCACACCCCCCGCGCGTGGGGGCCGCCGTGCCACGCACGCCGCACGTGGACAGCCCGTCCCGCCCGTGCCGACACTGGGCACGCGACCTCGACCCCGTCGGGAGCGCGGCAGGTCCACGGTCCGGCACGGCTGTCGACGAGGAGCAGGCATGGTGCGCTTCAGCGGGTCCGACGAGCTGCAGGGGGCGACGTTCGTCGGCGCGAACCTCCGGGGTGCGCGGTTCGCGGAGTCCGACCTGTCCGGCGTCGTCATGCGCGGCGTCGAGGTGTCGGGGATGGACGTCGACGCGCCGTGGCTCCCCGAGGGCGACGGCTTGCGGGTCAACGGGGTCGACGTGACCGCCTTCGTCGAGGCCGAGCTCGACCGCCGGTTCCCCGGTCGGGCCTCTCGGCGGGCCGCCGACCCGGACGGGCTGCGGGCCGCGTGGGCGACGCTCGAACGCACCTGGGCGGCGACGCTCCAGCGTGCCGCGGCGATGCCGGAGGGGGCTGTCGACGTCTCGGTGGACGGCGAGTGGTCGTTCGCGCAGACGCTGCGGCACCTGGTCCACGCGACGGACATCTGGCTGGGGCGGGCGGTCCTGGGGCTCGACGACCCGTTCCACCCGCTCGGTCAGGCCGACACGACCGCAGCGGACGAAGGTCTGGGCTCGTCGGCGGGGGTCCCCGTGCCGTCGTTCGACGAGGTGCTCGAGGTCCGGGCGGGTCGTGTCGCGATGGTGCGCGACTTCCTCGCCGCGGTCACCCCGGCGGTGCTGGCCGAGGAGCGCCGGAACCCGCACGCCCCCGAGCACGCCGAGACGGTCCTGTCGTGCCTGCACGTGGTCCTCGAGGAGGAGTGGGAGCACCACCGCTTCGCGGTGCGCGACCTGGGCGCGATCGAGCACACGATCGAGGGCCTGCAACCGAGCTAGTGCTCGGCTGCAGGCCCGACCGTCCGGGTCACAGGCTCCGGGCGGAGATGTCGCCGTACGCCGTGGTGGCGTGGATCGCCAGGGCGGCGTCGCCGTCCGTGTTCCTCAGCGTGTTCTCGATCCGGCCGAAGCTGGTGCCGGCGTCGAGCGAGGCGGAGACCCCGGCGGCGGCGCCGACCGACACGTCGCCGGCCTGGGTGCGCAGGACGAGGGTGCCGCTCACGGCCTCCGCGATCCGGATGTCGCCCTTGCCGGTGGTGATGTCCGCCGAGCCGTGGAGGCGGCCGACCGTGACGTCGCCGGCGTGGGTGGTGAGGTGGACGCTCGCGGCCTCGTCGAGCTTGACCGAGCCGTGCGCGCCCTCGAACGTGACGTCGCCGAACCGGCCGACGCCGCGGACCTCGGCGCTCGCGGCCTTGGCCTCGACGCGGGAGCCGGAGGGCAGCTGGACCGTGACCTCGACGGACCCGGAGGCGCCGAGGATCTGGTTGTTCGACGGGGTTTCGATCCGCAGGACGCCGTCGACGAACGAGACGGTCGTCTGCTCCGCGACCTTGACGTCGCGGGACTTCGAGGCGTCGGCGGGAAGGACCTCGACGGCAGCATCGGCGCGGTCGGCGGCGATGAGCTGGACGCGTCCGGCGGGGATGTCGAGGACGGCGGTGATGGGGGCGGTGGTGGTGAACGTGGACATCGGGACCAGCTCCTTGTTCTCGTAGTTTCTGACATCGGAAACGCTACGTTGCGTTCGCGAAGTGGGCAACGGTGATTCTGCAATGAGTTGCCATCAGTGCAGGTCAAAGCCCAGAAATCGTTGCATCGGCCGTGACGCTAACGCAACATGGTGATATCCGAGCGTTGCAATGGTGTGACGTGAACGCTATCGTCGGAGCACTCACGGACGCGCGAAGGAGGCCCGATGCCGGGCGGCAGGCTCACCCAGCAGGAACGCCAGCAGATCGCGGCCGGCCTGGCCGACGGCCTCGCCTATGCGGCGATCGCCCGACGGCTCGACCGGCCCACCTCGACGATCACGCGCGAGGTCATGCGCAACGGCGGCCCCACCGGCTACCGCGCCGACCTGGCCCACCGCGCCACCGAACGCCGCGCCCACCGCCGCGCGCAGCCCGCGCCCCGGCCGTCGCGGAGCACGGCGGCACCCCACGGGCGCGACGACGCCGCCGTGCGGGAGTACGAGGAGACGTTCACGACCCTGCTCATGCAGTCGGGCGTGCCGAAGATGATGGCCCGCGTCCTGACGTGCCTCTACACCTCCGACTCGGGCAGCCTCACGGCGTCGGACCTCGTCCAGCGCCTCGACGTCAGCCCCGCGTCCGTCTCCAAGGCGATGACGTACCTGGAGGTCCAGGGCCTCGCCCGCCGGGAGCGCGACGAGGAGAGCCGTCGCGAGCGCTACGTCGTCGACGACGACGTCTGGTACCAGTCGATGATCGCCGCCGCCCGGTCCAACGCCCAGCTCGCCGAGACCGCACGTCTGGGCGTCACCGTCCTCGGCCCTGGCACCCCCGCCGCCACGCGGCTGGAGAACATCGCGCGCTTCGTGGACTTCGTCGGCGAGAGCATCGCCCGCGCCGCGGAGCAGGCCCGCGACATCCTGTACACCGGCCCCCCGGCCGCGCCGGCGCCGGACGTCGCCCCGAAGTGACGAGCCGCGGCGACGGTCGAACCCGCCGCCGCGGCCCGTCGGGTCACCAGACCCGGGTGACCGAGTAGGCCAGCGTGTCGTCGTGGAACGTGACCTCGTAGATCGCCGGTCCCTGGTTCAGGGGGATGTGCGGGCCGCCGGGCTCCGCCGTCCCGTCACCGCCGCCGGTGTCCCCGAAGGTCACCGCCCCGGTGCCGTCGACGTCGAAGAGGAGCTCCTCGACGGGGTGTGCGCCGAACGGCATCGTGTGCCGCCACGTGTGGTCGGCGACGAGCTCCATCGGCGCGGCGGTCCACTCGGTGCTCGTGCCGCGCAGCGTCATCGTCGGGTAGGTGCTGACGAAGCGGCCGTCGCCACCTGTGGTTCGCACGACCGTGTAGCCGAGCGTCGCGAGGTCGACGGTGATCGCGTACGTCCCGGCGTCGGGCACGACGACGTCAGGGCCGCCGTCGTCGAGGACGCCGTCCGGCTGGAGGTCGCCGTAGGTCGTGCCCGAGGGGGTGACCGTGACACGGAACCGGCCGTACGGGCCCGAGAAGGTCTCCTCGGCCGTCCACGCGCTCGCGGTCCCGGGGACCCGCGTCATCGGGACGGCCGCCCCGCTGTCGAACGTCCCGTACAGCACCGGCTGCTGCTCGACGACGCCGAGGTCGACACGCACGACGGCACCCTCCGGTCCGACGGACTCGGTGCGGATCGACACCCCGGACGCCCGGTCCGTGAACGTCTGGCCGACCAGCAGCCCGGCGTCGTCGTAGCCGCCACCGGGTGTCGCGTCGACGAGCGACGTCGTCCACTCGTCCGCCCGACGGATCTCGACGCCGCTCGTCAGGGCCGGGTACGAGGTGACCTTCGCGTCCCAGAACTGCCCGAACGGCTGGCGGACGTCGACGTCGTAGTACCCGCCGGACGGCAACGGGACGCGCAGGTCCTGGGGCTGGTCCGTCGTCACCTCCGACGGTGCGAGCGTGTAGGTGCCCGACTCGGTCACGGTGGTGACGCGCGACGCGGGGATCCACCCGAGCCTGGCCTTGTAGTTCGCCGAGAACTGCATCCCGTTCCACGTGTTCCCCATCGAGTCGAAGGGGTCGCCGTACTCCTGGACGGTGCACGACCCGCCGATCTCCTCGACGGACGTCTCGCGCCCGTCCGGCCCTGTGCAGTACAGCGCGTTCGCGTGGTTGAGGCCGAGGTTGTGACCGAGCTCGTGCTGCACGACCGCCCGGGTTCCCCAGTCGCCGGAGTACAGGTCGACCGAGACCTGCCCGCCGACGTAGGCCCAGCCGCCGAACCAGCAGCCGCGGTCGGCCGAGTCGAGCACGTAGGCGACATGGTCGTACGTGCTGACGTCGAGCCCTGCGGCCTGCAGCGCGTCCGAGCCGGCCTGGGCCTCGTTCCCGCACGCGGTGTCGGCGGGGATCTCGAGCGAGCCGTAGACGTCACCGTCGGCACGGTCCCGACCGCGGAGCTCCAGCTGCGAGAACGAGCTCTCACGAAAGTAGGCGGCCACGGAGTCCTCGCCGGTGAAGACGTTCCGACGGGCGTCGTCGGCGCTCCACGGCGCAGGCCCCGAGGCGCCGAGCCGGAGCAGGACGACGGCGACCGTCCGGTGGGTGACGGCCGTGGGGTCCGGTGCCGCGGACAGCTCTCGCACCGACATGCCCTCGAACGTGGAGCTCGCGGCCGCGACCGACGGCTCCTCGGTGACGGCCTCGCCGGTCACGGCGACCTCCTGGCCGGGGACGACGTCGTCGAACAGGTCCGACGCTCCCTCGACCTGCACGCTCGTGCCGTCGGCGAGGCGCACCAGGTCGTGCTCGGCGTCCGGCTCGGCTTGCGCGTCAGGCGTCGTGGACGCGGCGGCTCGCGGCTGGGCCGCGCTCGCTCCGACCGGCGCCACCGGGGGCGGGTCGACCTGCAGACGCTCGTAGGTGCCGGTGATCGTGGTGCCTGTCGGCGATGCGTCGGCGGCCGCGGCCCCGGCGCCGGCGACCGCGCCGACCAGGACGAGCGCGGCGGACACCGCGACCGTTGCGATCCCGGTGCGTGCTCTCGCGGCCCCCGGCGCGGGTGGGCTGGGTGCGTGGGCGGGTGTCGGGTGCATGGCGGGCTTCCGATCTGGTGGAGGGTGCGGATCGCGTCGCGGGGCGATCTCTGCCTGTCGCCGCAGCGCTGGGTTCAGGACGATCGGGCGGGTGTCGGTTCGGGCGAGCACCTGCGCTCGGGTGCTCTTCGCCTACGGTTCGTTGTGCGGAGGAGCTTCCGCGAGGGGTGGCGAGCGGGCGCTCCCAGCGATCTGGGAGCGCTCTCATAGCGACGCAGAGGAAGTTTCTTCGCTGCTGTAGACACGTGTCAATAGATCGATGCGTCCGGTTTGTGCGCTGCTCTTGCCCCGTGCGCCACCGGGGCCCCGTCGACGAGCCGTCGCCCTCACCCCGGCTGCTGCCCCCGTCGGTCGGGGAGCAGGAAGGACAGTGCCGCGGCGATGACCGTGAACCCGGTGGCCCACCAGAACGCGACGTCGAACGCGCCGGCCAGGTCGTGCAGGGTCGCGGCCCCGGCGACCGAGCCCACGAGGATCGCCGCCAGGATCGCGGTGCCGAACGAGCCGCCGACCTGCTGGGCGACGCGCGTGATGATGCTGGCGTGCGGCACCTCCTCGCGCTCGAGGCCCAGGAACGCGCCCGTCATCAGCGGGATGAGCACGGCGCCGAGGCCGAAGCCGCGCACGAGGAGCGTCGCCAGGAGCCACCAGGTGCTGGTGTGCTCGGTCGACAGGGCGAACGGCACGGTCGCGACCGCCAGGACGGTGAACCCGGCGACCGCGACCCGGCGCCCACCGATCGCGTCGGTCAGGCGCCCGGCCACCGTGCGGGAGGCGAGGGCGCCGACGCCCTGGGGGACGAGCAGGAGCCCGGCGCCCAGCGCGTCCTCCCCTCGCACCTGCTGCCAGTACAGCGGGAGCAGGAGCATCGCGCCGTAGAGGGCGACACCCGTGAGGAACAGCAGCGTGGTCGACATGGTCAGGGCGCGGTGCCGGAACAGCGCGAGGTCGATGAGGGCGTGCGGCCCGCGCACCAGCGCCCACCTGACGAAGCCGGCCAGGAGGGCCAGCCCGGCGAGCAGCGGCACGAGTACGCGGGCGTGCCCGAACCCGCCGGCCTCGCCCACCTGGCTGAGCCCGTAGATGACGCCCACCATGCCGGGCGAGGCGAGCAGGAGCCCGACGATGTCGAGCGGCACCCGTCGACCGGGCTCGTCCGCGGGGATGAGGCGCACCGCGAGGACCAGCCCGACGATCCCGAGCGGCAGGTTGATGAGGAACAGCCAGTGCCACGACAGGAAGCTCAGGATCAGGCCGCCGAGCACCGGGCCGAGGATCGGTCCGAGCGCGGCGGGCAGGCTCACGGTGGCCATGAGCCGTCCCATGTTCCGCCCCCGCGCCGCCTGCATGAGGATCGTCGTCATGAGCGGCATGAGGATGCCGCCCCCGAGGCCCTGGACCGCACGGAACGCGATGAGGCTGGAGGCGCTCCACGCCGTCGCGCACAGCGTCGACCCGACGACGAACGTGGTCAGCGCCACGATCCACAGGCGCTTGCTGCCGAGGCGGCTCTGCGCCCACCCGGTCATCGGGATCGTCACGAACATCGCGAGCAGGTAGGCGGTGCTGATCCACTGGATCGTCGAGACCGACGCGTGCAGCGAGGTGCCGAGCTCGTGCAGGCCGACGCTCACGATCGTGGTGTCGAGGATGACGGCGATCCCGCCCACGATCAGTGCCGTGGCGAGGCGCTTGAGCTGGGGGTCGATCCCGGTGTCGACGACGGCGGTGTCCTGGGCCATGTGCCTCTCCAAATAAGATGCCGGACTGTCTCTTATTCGGACGGTACGCCGGAGTTGCTAAGATGCGCAAATGCATCTTGAGGAGACCTCGGCGGGATCCCGACGACGCGGGGCCGCGCTCGAGGAGGCGCTCCTCGCCGCGACGTGGCAGGAGCTGGTCGAGCGCGGGTACGGGGCGCTGACCTTCGACTCCGTCGCGCAGCGGGCCGCGACCAGCCGCCCGGTGATCGCCCGGAGATGGCCCACGAAGCCCGAGCTGGTGCGCGCCGCCGTGGGCCACGCGGTGACGCGCGAGGAGATCGCGGTCCCCGACACGGGCAACCTCCGCGACGACACCGTCGCACTGCTGCGCGAGGCGAACGACAAGCGCATCGCGGTGTCGGCCCTGATCACGGCGTACCTGGGGGACTACTTCCTGGAGACCGGCAGCACGCCGGCCGAGCTGCGCGAGTCGTTCATCGGGGACCGGCCGTCGTCGGTGGACACAATCGTCGACCGCGCGATCGAGCGCGGCGAGGTGCACGCCGACGGGCTCACGCCGCGGATGCGCACCCTCGCGTTCGACCTGTTCCGGCACGAGGCCCTGATGCGGCTCGGACGGGTGCCCGACCGCGTCGTCGAGGAGATCGTCGACGAGATCTACGTGCCGCTGCTCGGTCTGGCGCGAGGGAGCGCCTGACCCCGCGAGCCCCTCAGACGACGCCGAGAGCCAGCATCGCGTCGGCGACCTTGGTGAAGCCGGCGACGTTCGCGCCGACCACGTAGCTGCCGGGGGAGTCGTACTCGTCGGCGGTGGCGAGGCAGCGGTCGTGGATCGAGTGCATGATCTCGGCGAGACGCTGCTCGGTGTGCTCGAAGGTCCACGAGTCGCGGCTGGCGTTCTGCTGCATCTCGAGCGCGGACGTCGCGACGCCGCCGGCGTTGGCGGCCTTGCCGGGGGCGTACAGCACGCCGGCATCGGCCAGGAGGGCGGCGGCCGTCGGGGTGGTGGGCATGTTGGCGCCCTCCGCGACGGCGACGAGACCGGACCGGACCAGGGCGGCGGCGTCGTCCTCGTCGAGCTCGTTCTGCGTGGCGCAGGGCAGGGCGATGTCGGCGCCGACCTCCCACACACGGCGACCGGGCACGAACGTCGCCGCGCCGCCCCGCCGGGTCGCGTACACGGAGACGGGCATGCGGTCGACCTCGCGGGTCTGCTGGAGCAGGGCCAGGTCGATGCCGGCCTCGTCGACGACGTACCCCGTGGAGTCGGAGCAGCCGACGACGTGGGCGCCGAGCTGCTGGGCCTTCTGGATCGCGTACTGGGCGACGTTGCCGGTGCCGGAGACCAGCACGCGGCGCCCGTCGAACGACTGGCCCTTCGTGGCGAGCATGCGCTCGGCGAACAGGACCGTGCCGTAGCCGGTGGCCTCGGTGCGGACCAGCGAGCCGCCCCACGTCAGACCCTTGCCGGTCAGGACGCCGGACTCGTAGCGGTTGGTGATCCGCTTGTACTGGCCGAACAGGAAGCCGATCTCCCGGCCGCCGACGCCGATGTCGCCCGCCGGGACGTCGGTGTGCTCGCCGATGTGCCGGTACAGCTCGGTCATGAACGACTGGCAGAACCGCATGACCTCGCCGTCGGAGCGCCCGCGCGGGTCGAAGTCGGAACCGCCCTTGCCGCCGCCGATGGGCATGCCGGTGAGGGCGTTCTTGAACACCTGCTCGAACCCGAGGAACTTGATGATGCCGAGGTACACCGACGGGTGGAACCGCAGGCCGCCCTTGTACGGGCCGAGGGCGGAGCTGTACTCGACGCGGAAGCCGCGGTTGATCTGCACGCGGCCCGCGTCGTCGACCCACGGCACGCGGAAGATGATCTGGCGCTCGGGCTCGCAGAGGCGGCCGAGCACGGCGGCGTCGACGTACTGCGGGTTCTTGCGCAGCACCGGCTCGAGGGAGTCGAACACCTCGCGCACCGCCTGGTGGAACTCCTGCTCGCCGGGGTTGCGCCGCAGCACCTCGTCGAGGACGGCCGCCAGCTTCTCCTTCATGCGTCTGCTCCCGCTCGTCGCGCGCCCGCGCCGTCCTGCGCGCACGGGCACTGCCTGGTGTCCAGGCTCCACCCGCGCGGCTGCTCCCGCGCGGGCCGACCGTCACGGACATGGTCCGTGCCGGTGTGACCTTCTCCGCCTCGGGGGTGGGAAGGCGCGAGCAGCGTAGATCTGTCGCCCGGAGCACCTGAACGAATGTCCATCAGCCGGTCAGGGCGACGTGCGCGGACCCGACGCCGCCGCCGACGCACGTTCGTCGCCGCCCCACACCGCCTCCTCGAGGACGGGGGCGAGGTAGCGGGCGGCCTGCGGCGTGAGGTGGTGCTCGTCGCGGTAGAGCAGGACGTCGCCGAGGACCGGCCCGCACGCCGTCGACCCGCAGAGGTACGACGTCGCGTCGACGAACCCGGCCCCCGCCTCGTCGGCGGCGGACCGCTCGGCGCGGTTCACCGCCGGGTCGGCAGCGGACGCGCGGTCGACGTCGCAGCGGCGCAGCTCGTCCAGGTGCGCGGACGCGCACGCGGCCGGCGCGTAGGCGAACGTCGGGGTCGACGCGAGGACGTACCGGCGCGGGATGCTGTCGAGGTCCTTCGCGAACGCGGCGTAGCCGCGGTGCCACTGGTCGACCGTCGTGCGGAGCTCACCGGGGCGGCCGAGGAAACCGGTCAGCACGACGATGTCGGGCGCCGACCGCACCAGGTACCGCACGACCGCGTCGTGCCACGCGTAGCAGTCCGCGACCGACTGGCCCCGCAGGTGCGCCCGCACGGGCGGGCAGCCCGTCTTGGCGACGAGCTCCAGGCGGTAGCCGCGTTCGCGGGCGGCGACGTCGAGCCCGGGCATCCACTGCGCGGCGTGGGAGTCGCCGACGAGCGCCACGACGCGGTCGGCGTTCGGGTCGCCGTACGTGCAGACCCGGACCTCGGACACACCGCGGCCGGCCATGCAGCCGTCGTCGAACGCCACCGGGACGGCCGCGTCGACGGAGCGCAGCGCCGGCGTCAGGTCCCGCGGGACGCTCGTCGGGGTCCGGGGCGCCACCGCGAGGGACGGCGGGCCGGCCACGTCAGGGCCGTGCAGGGGCACGCGGGTGACCAGGCCGGCGCTCCCGACGGCCACCAGGACCACGGCCACCGACGACGCGAGAGCCGCGAGGCCCGTGACTCGTGGCCGGCGACCGGTGAGCGCGGGCCAGTGCCGCGGCGGTTCCTCGACGTACCGGAAGGTCGCCGCGGCGAGCGCCGTCGCGACGACGGCGAGCGCCAGGCTCGCCCACAGCGGTACCCGTCGCCCCAGCCGCGCCTCGACGAGGACCAGCAGCGGCCAGTGCCACAGGTACAGGGAGTACGACCACCGCCCGAGCACCTGAGCGGGCCGCCACGCGAGCAGCCGGGCCGTCGGACCCACGGACGTCGAGGCGACCACCAGGGCGGCCCCCGCCACGGGCACCGCCGCGACGGCTCCGGGGAACGCCGTGAAGTCGTCCAGCACGACCGCGCTGGCGAGGACCAGGACGAGCCCGACCGGCTGCGTCCACGCCGCCCAGCGTGGTCCGCGCGCGGGCGTGCCCGTCGACGGCGCACGGGCGACGGCGACGAGCGCCACGACCGCGCCGACGCCGAGCTCCCAGGCGCGCGTCGGCAGGGAGAAGAACGCCCACGACGGCCACCGGGTCGTGGCGACCACGCACAGGCCGAACGACGTCACGGTGAGGATCGCGGTGATGAGGGCCGCCCGGCGCAGGGACCGCCGCCCGAGCCACCACGCGACGAGGAGAGCCGCGGGCCAGAGCAGGTAGAACTGCTCCTCGACCCCCAAGGACCAGTAGTGCTGCACGGGCGACGGCGCCGGCTCGGCGAGGTAGTTGGTCCCCTGTCGCGCCAGCAGCACGTTGGGCACGTAGAGCGCGGTCGCGACGACGGACCGCAGGAGCTCGGGCACGCGGATCGGCGGGAGGGTGACGAGGGCGGCCAGCGTCGTGATCAGCAGGACGACGAGCGAGGCCGGCAGGATCCGCCGCGCCCGGCGCGCATAGAAGTCGCCGAGGTCGATCCGGCCTCGTCGACCGAGATGGCGGGCCAGCTGGTGCGTGATGAGGTAGCCGGAGACGACGAAGAAGACGTCCACGCCGACGTAGCCCCCCGGCAACCCGGGCAGCCGGGCGTGGTAGAGCACGACGAGCAGGACGGCGACGGCGCGCAGCCCCTGGATGTCCGGTCGGAACGGTGTTCCCGGCGCACCGCCCCGGCCCGGCGCCGCCTCGATCTCGGCCGTGCTCGATGCTGACACGCGTCCCCCCGAGCGCCGCCAACCGTGCGGCCAGACTAGACCCGCGCTCGTGACGACGGGCAAGAGGACGGGCGCGGCCGGCGTCCGGGCGGCGTCGCGGCGGGCCGGCCGCTGGCAGGCTGTGCGGGTGACCCCCACGAGCACCACCGCCCTCGCCGTCCTGCGCCGGCTGGTCGGCAACCCGGCGGCCGAGTTCCACGAGGGCCAGCTGGAGGCGATCGAGGCCCTGGTCGACGAGCGCCGGCGCGCGCTCGTCGTGCAGCGCACCGGGTGGGGCAAGTCGGCGGTGTACTTCGTCGCGACGATGCTGCTGCGCGAGCGCGGCGCCGGCCCGACGGTGCTCGTCTCGCCGCTGCTCGCACTCATGCGGGACCAGGTCGCCGCCGCCGAGCGGGCCGGGGTGCGGGCGGTCGCGATCAACTCGACGAACGCGCACGAGTGGGACGACCTCCTCGCGGCGCTCGCGGCCGACGAGGTGGACGTGCTGCTCGTCTCGCCGGAGCGGCTCAACAACCCCTCGTTCCGGGAGGAGCAGCTGCCCACGCTCGTGCGGCGGCTCGGGATGCTCGTGGTGGACGAGGCGCACTGCATCAGCGACTGGGGCCACGACTTCCGGCCCGACTACCGGCGGCTGCGCGACCTCATCGCGCTGATGCCCGCCGGGGTCCCCGTGCTCGCGACGACGGCGACGGCGAACCGCCGGGTCGTGGCCGACGTGGCCGAGCAGCTCGGCACGGGCGGCGGTGACGTCCTCACCATCCGCGGTCCGCTGGCCCGGGCGTCACTGCGTCTCGGCGTGCTGCGGCTGCCCGACGCCCGGACCCGGCTCGCGTGGCTGCTCAGCCACCTCGGCGACCTGCCCGGCTCGGGGATCATCTACACGCTCACCGTCGCGGCCGCGGAGGACACCGCCAGGCTGCTGCGGGAGGCCGGGCACGACGTGCGCGCGTACACCGGCCAGACCGACCCTGCCGACCGTGAGGCCGCCGAGGGCGCACTCAAGCGCAACGAGGTCAAGGCGCTCGTAGCCACCAGCGCGCTCGGCATGGGCTTCGACAAGCCCGACCTCGGCTTCGTGCTGCACCTCGGTGCGCCGTCGTCGCCCGTCGCCTACTACCAGCAGGTGGGCCGCGCCGGCCGCGCGACCGCGAGCGCCGACGTCCTGCTGCTGCCCGGCCCGGAGGACCCCGACATCTGGACGTACTTCGCGACGGCCTCGATGCCGAGCCAGGTGCGGGCGGAACGGGTCATCGCCGAGCTGTCCGGCTCGCCCGTGTCGACACCGGCGCTGGAGGCGCTCGTCGACATCCGGCGGACCCCGCTGGAGCTGCTGCTCAAGGTGCTCGACGTCGACGGGGCGGTGCGCCGCGTCAAGGGCGGCTGGGTCGCGACGGGGCAGCCGTGGACGTACGACGCCGACCGTTACGAGCGGATCGCGGCCGCCCGGGTGGCCGAGCAGCAGCACATGCTCGACTACGAGCGCACCGACGGCTGCCGGATGGAGTTCCTGCAGCGCAGCCTCGACGACGAGACGGCGGCGCCGTGCGGCCGGTGCGACTCGTGCGCGGGCGCCTGGTACCCCGTCGACGTCGTCTCCGCCGCGGCGGAGTCGGCGGGCCGTTCGCTCGACCGCGTCGGCGTCCCCGTCGAGCCGCGTGCGCAGTGGCCGGTCGGCGCCGACCGGCTGGGGGTCCGTGGCCGCATCCCGCCCGACGAGCGGATGGCCGAGGGTCGCGCCCTCGCCCGGCTGACCGACCTGGGCTGGGGGAACGCCCTGCGCGAGGTGTTCGCGGCGGGTGCGGCCGACGCGCCCGTGACGAAGGCGATGCTCGACGGGTGCGTGCGGGTGCTCGCCGAGTGGGGCTGGGACGAGCGGCCGACCTGCGTCGTCGCGATGCCGTCGCGGCGGCGGCCCCTGCTGGTCGACTCGCTCGCGCGGGGCATCGCCGACGTCGGCCGGCTCCCGTACGCGGGCGCTCTCGCGCTGCGGGACGGCGGCCCGACCGGTGAGCCGGGCGGCAGCAGCGCGTTCCGGCTCGCGGGCGTCTGGCAGCGGTTCGACGCGTCCGACCTCGCGCTCCCGCCCGGACCGGTGCTGCTCGTCGACGACCTGGTGGACAGCCGGTGGACCGTCACCGTCGCCGCCCGGGAGCTGCGCCGGGCAGGGGCAGCGGCGGTGCTGCCGTTCGTCCTGGCCCTGCGCGGCTGAGATCGAGGCCCTCCCGGAGGTATCTGGGAGAGCTTCGTGCCTTCATCCCTAGGGGGCCTCCTCTTCACCCGCCGTCGGTGCTCGCCGTGCAGGGTCCTGCACGTCCGGCACCGCGCGGTGCTCGGACGCTTGCCCGTTCGGGACGTTCGACCCCGAGAGGGGTCGCCCTCGCAGGGGCGCAGTGAGATGGTCGACAGACGACGCACGGCAGAGGGGTACGAGTGCTCGTGACTCGACGGGGGAGCGATCGCGGCCACCGCGCGCGCCCGCAGCCGACGGCGCGGGCGCACCGGTCCTTCGCGGCCCGCTCCGGGGCGGTCCTCCTCACGGCGCTGCTCGCCGCGGCGCCGGTCGCGCTGTCGGTCGGTGCGTCACCCGCCGGGTCGGCCGCGCTCGCGTCGGTGCACGACGTCGTGCCGGCCCACCTCCCGGTCACCCACAAGCAGGTCCCGCCCACGGTCAACCCGTTCGCGGCGCAGCAGGCGCTCGTGCGGCTCGACGACCGGCTCAAGGCCGTGGAGGCGGCGACCGTGACGCTCGTCGGGCACCCGATCGTGCCGGCGGGACCTGAACCGGATCCGGAGCCGCCCGTCCGGCAGGCGCGGCTCGTCCGCGCCGGGTCGGCACCCCGCGTGGACGCCGTGAGCAGGACGGTCGGCCTCCTCGACCGGGTCACCGACGGCCGGGAGCCGGCCGGAGGGGGCCCGGGAGCGACGTCCGGGCGGTCCTGGCAGGACGAGGTGTCGCGGCCGGACGGGAACGCGGAGCCGGACGAGCCGGCGGTGCTGGACGGGCCGGCGGTGCCCGGGGACCCGACGGCCGCACCCGAGCAGCTCCCGCCCAGGATCGACGACGCCCGCCAGCAGATCGCCGTCGGGGACCTGAGCACCGCGATCCGCGCGGTCGACGACGTCGAGCAGGACGTGCTCCTGGTCGCGACCGACCTCGCCGACGGGTCGGCGCAGAGCGCGGCCCTGGCCCGTCAGCTCGTGCTCGCCGACCCGCTGGTCGCCGCGCTCGACGCCGCCGTCGCCGCGACCCACGCCGCCGCCGACGGCCGGGACGTCGTCGCCGCCGCGACGGCCGCGATCCAGGCGCGGGACGCCGCGGCCGGTGTCACCGCCGCCGCGCAGGTGGCCGCGCAGAGCGCCGACGAGGCGCTCAAGGCCGCTCTCGCCCGGGCGGAGCTGCAGTCGCACTCGACCGACGGGTTCGCCAACGGCAACATCCCGCTCGAGGTGCTGTGCCCGGTCGAGTTCGCTCCCCGGCACCACCTGCGCTGCGACGCCGCGGAGGCGCTCGCCCGGATGAACGTCGCCTACCGCGCGGCGTTCGGCCACGACATCGCGATCACCGACTCGTACCGCACCCTCGAGGCCCAGGTGCGGCTCAAGGCCGCCAAGGGGTCGCTCGCCGCGACCCCGGGCACGTCGAACCACGGGTGGGGCCTCGCGATCGACCTCGGCGACGGCGCGAACAGCTACCGCTCACCGCAGTACGCGTGGCTCAAGGCCAACGCCGTGCTGTACGGCTGGCACCACCCGTCGTACATGGACGAGGGCGGTCGTGGCCCGCACGAGCCGTGGCACTGGGAGTTCGGCACGGTCGACGACCGCGGCAGCGGGACGTCCGCGCCGATCCTCGTCAGCGGCGAGCCGAACACCGCGACCCCCGCGGTCCCGGTCGCACCGGTCGAGCAGCCCGGCGTCACCCCGACGCCGACGCCGACCCCGAGCCCGACACCCACGCGGACCCCGCGGCCGACTCCGTCACCGACGCCGACCGGCACCCCGACGGGAACGCCGACGCCGACCCCGGGCGGGTCGCCCACGCCGACCACGACACCCTCGCCCGACCCGACCCCGAGCGCGACGCCGACCGACGAACCCGCCGCGACACCGACCGAACCGCCCGCCGACACCCCGCCCGCCGACACCCCGACCGACCCGGTCCCCACGGACACGCAGACACCGGAGCCGGACCCGGCCGAGCCCACCGGGGCGACCCCCACCGACGCGGCGGCGGACGGGGCCTGAGCTGGTCGACCGGTCCCCGACCCGGTCTCAGGAGCGCGGACGAGCCCGGCGGGTGGTGCCGGGCCGGACCCCGACCGTGCGGGTGTACGCGTGGCTGAACGCCGCCTCCGACTCGTACCCCAGCGTGGTGGCGACCTCCCGGACGGTCGCACCGCCCTGGGCGAGCCGGTCGGCGGCCACGTGCATCCGCCACCGGGTCACGTAGCGCATGGCGGGCTCGCCGACGACCTCCGTGAAGCGGGCCGCGAACGCCGACCTGGACATCGCGGCCTCCCGGGCGAGGGTCGCGACGGTCCACGGCCGCCCGGGCTCGCGGTGCACGGCAGCGATGGCGGCACCGACCTGGGGGTCGCGCAGGGCGCCGAGCCAGCCGGTCCGGGAGTCCTGGGCGTCGATCCAGGCGCGGACGGCCTGGATCACGAGGATGTCGGCGAGGCGGGTGGTGACGGCCTCGCCGCCGGGCCGGGCGCGGCGCAGCTCGTCGGACATGAGGGCGAGGGTGCCGTCGATCCAGGAGCGGGCGTCGGGTGCGGTCCGGTCGATGTGGACCACTGGCGGCAGGAGCTCGAGCAGCGGCCGGGCGGCGGGGCCGTCGACGGACAGGACACCGCACACGAGCTCGGCACGGGCGCCGGGTCCGTGGTGCCGCAGCACCGAGTAGTGGTCGGTGACGAACTCCTGCGGCAGCTCGTCGACCCGGCCGAGCGACGGGGTGCCGGGGGCGCTGAGCAGCAGGTGGCCGCGGCCGTGCGGCACGAGGGCGAGGTCCCCGGCGGCGAGTCGGACCGGCGGCGAGCCGGCGACCTCGACCCACGCCTCACCGGTGGTGACGACGTGGAAGCTCAGGCAGTCCTCGAAGGCCGGCATCTCGACGGCCCAGTCGCCGTCCGCCTCGGTGCGCGCGTAGAAGAGCCCGGTGATCCGCAGCCGGTGGAGCGCCTCGCCGACGGGGTCGACCGGCGTCCACGGGCGTTCGACGACGGCGTGGCTCATCAGCTGCTCCCTCACGCCCTGGACGATCCCGCATGTTCGACCGACGTCCGATCATAGACCGTCCAGGTCGGCGCTGGTGGGCTGGAGGCACAGCCGCCGCACCCCGCACGGCTCCCGCACCTCGGAGGCACACCATGAAGGTTCTCGTCGTCGGCGCGACGGGCGGCTCCGGCCGCGCCGCCGTCACCGAGCTCGTCCGTCGCGGTCACGAGGTGACTGCGCTGTCCCGGCACGCGACGGCACTGGTCACGCAGGCCGATCCCGCTCTCTCCGGCGTGCGCGCCGTGGACGGCGACGCCACCGACCCGGCCGTCGTCGGGCCGCTCGTCGCGGGCCAGGACGCGGTCGTCGTCACGCTCGGCATCAGCGAGAGCGCCGTCCGCGTGCGGCTCCGTGGCCCGGCCCGCACGGCGCCCGACGTCCGCTCGCGCGGCACCCGCACGGTCGTCGACGCGATGCGCACCCACGGCGTCCGGCGGCTCGTCGTCCAGACGTCCTACGGCGTCGGCGAGACGCGCGACCGCCTGACCGCGGTGACCCGCCTCGTCTTCGCGGTGCTGCTCCGGCCGCAGATCGCGGACACGGAGATCCAGCACGCGCTCGTGCGCGCGAGCGGCCTCGACTGGCTCAGCGTGCAGCCCGTGAACCTCACCGACGGGCCAGCCGACGGGATGCCGTTCGCGTCCGTGACCGGGGACGTCCGCGGGAACACCGTGCCTCGCGCGCGCGTCGGCAGGTTCCTCGCGGCGGCCGTGGACGACGACCGCTGGGTGGGCCGGACGGTCGCGCTCTCGGGGGCCGCCGACACCCCGGTCCGCCCGGCGGTGCGCGCGCAGGTCTGACCGCCCGCCGGTCGCGACGGGGCCGGCGTTGGGCCGTTGGAGCGGACTTTCCCCCGCCGCAGGGCGCAGCGGTTACGCTTCGCGATCACCATGGCCGCTCAGACACCGCCGTCTCCGACCCGGTCGCGCAGGCCGCTGCGCCGACCCGAGGTCCGTGCCTCCGTCGCCGCCGCAGCGGTCGTGCTCGCGGTCGTGGCGGTGCTCGCGGTCGTCGACCCGTCGGGGCTGCTCGCCCCGGTCGGCGGTCGTGGCGTCCCGGTGCTGGGTGCGGGTGGGGCGTACCGCTGGGCTCCGCTGGTCGTCGGGCTGCCCCTGCTGCTCGTCGGGACCGCGGTCCCCGTGCACGTGGTCGTCCGGGCCGGCGGGCGACGGGTCTTCCTCACCGCGTGGGCCGCCGCCGTCGGTGCCGGGACCCTGGCGGCCGCCGTCACCGGGGTCGTCGCGGCCCTGCCCGTGGTCGGGCCGCACCTGTCGCTCGGCGCGGTCGTGCGGTTCGCGTTCGCGACGAGCGGCTTCGCGGGCCTCAAGCTCCTGGCGGTCGGCCCGCTGGTCGGCGCGGCGGCCGCCCTCGCGTCGCGCCTAGGTCCGCGCCCGCTCCCGGGGCCGGTCGACGAGCGCCCCCACGGTGGCCGTCCGTCGACCGACGCGTTCGGCCTTCCCGTCGTGGTGATGTTCGGTGTGGTGTCGCTCGCCGCCGGGGGATTCGCCGCCAGGACGTGGCGCGGCGGTCCCGTCGGGTACGCGTTCGCGGGTCCGCTCGTCGCGCCGACGGTCGAGGCGGGGGTGCTGGGCATCCTGGCCGGGACCGTGGTGTTCGTCGGCATCTTCGCGTGGCTGCTCCGGCCGGCCCTGCTGCGCTCACGGGGGCGTTCCCGGTGGCGGTCGCCGTCTGGCTCGCGGCCGTCGTCGCGGGGCTGTGCCTCGGGGTCGTCGACGCGCTCGTCGCGGCGCTGCCGGGCTCGGCTCCCGTCACCTCGGCCCGTCCGGACGCCTGGTGGGCCGCCACGGCGTTCGTCGCCGTCGCGACCGGCATCGGCTACGGCGTCGCCGTCGGGCTGATCGCGGCTGCGGGCACGGGCGTCGCGTGGCCGTCGCGCGACAGGCTGGTGCCGCGGCCGCCGTACCCGCGCTCGCGGCGTCTCGTCGGCGCCGGGCTCGCCGTGGTGCTGCTGACCCTGCCGTTCGTCGTCGAGACACCGGCGTCCGCCGGGCCGCCGGAGTCCGCGCCCGCGGCCGCGACCGGCGGCATGGAGCAGCTGCGCGTACTGCCCGCCCAGGAGCGCGGCGGCGTGCCGACGATCGGCGACGTCACCGGCCGGCAGGTGCTCCTGCGGGGCGTCAACGTGAACCAGCTCGTCGACTACTACCTCGACGACCCGGCGGTCCCCGCGACAGGTGCGCTCACCGACGACGACTTCGAGCAGATCGCCGCGATGGGCTTCAACGTCGTGCGGCTCGGCATGTCCTGGTCGAGGCTCGAACCGTCCCGCGGCGTGCTCGACGAGGAGTACCTGCAGGAGATCAGGCGGGCGGTGGCGGCCGCGAAGGCCAACGGCGTCTACGTGGTGCTCGACATGCACGAGGACGCGTGGGGCAACGCGATGGCACGGCCGGACGAGCGGTGCGGGGGCGGGACGTCCCCGACGACCGGGTGGGACGGCGCGCCCGCGTGGGCCACCATCACCGACGGGGCGCTGCACTGCCAGTTCATGGCCCGCGACCTCGCCCCCGCGGTCGCGACGGCGTTCAGCAACCTCTACACCGACCGCGACGGCATCCAGACGGAGCTCGTCCGGACGTGGGCGTGGGTCGCGCAGGCGTTCGCCGACGAGCCCGCTGTCGCCGGCTACGACCTGCTCAACGAGCCCGGCATCGGGACGAACCCGCCGATCAGCTCCGGCCTGCTGCTCGGCCGCTACTACGACGCCGCGATCGACGCGATCCGCGACGCCGAGACGGAGGAGGGCGGGTTCGCGCACCTCGTCTTCTTCGAGCCGAGCGTGCTCTGGTCCGGGCTGGCCTTCGACGTGACCCCGCCGCCGGGGTTCACGCAGGACCGGCAGCTCGTGTTCGCGCCGCACCCGTACAGCGAGTCGATCTCGATGGACCAGAGCCTCGGGTTCACGCTCGCCTCGATCGAGCGGAACCTCTCGGTGTCGTCGCGCGCCGCCGCGTCCTACGGGGCCGCCCTGTGGACGGGGGAGTGGGGCTGGTTCGGCGACCCCGACGTCGACGGTGCGAAGGTGCAGCGCTTCGTCGCCGCGCAGGACCGGCTCGGCATCGGCGGTGCGTTCTGGGTGTGGCGGCAGGGCTGCGGCTCGCCCGAGACGGGTCCCGACGCGACGTCGTCGGGCAACCTCGTGTCCGTCGACTGCGCGACCGGTGAGCTGAGCCCGCCGCCCGCCGGCTTCGCGAAGCCCTTGACCCGGGCGTACCCGCGCGCGTTCCCCGGGCGGCTCGACTCGCTGCAGTCGGGCGTGAGCGGGCGCGACCTCGAGCTCGCCGGCACCGTCGAGTCCGACGAGGCCAGCTGTGAGATCGACGTGTGGGTGCCCGGCGACGCGTTCCCGCAGGTCCGGACCACCGGCATCGGGAACGCGACGTCCACCGAGGTGCCCGGCGGGTGGCGGGTCAGCGGGTGCGCCAGCGGCAGCTACACGGTGTCCGTCACGTCGTAGCCCAGGTCGCCCTCACGGGTGGTCACGAACACATCAAATCGTTTCGTCCGCTGCCGATCGTATCGATACGATCGCAGGACGACGCGACGGTCGCCACGGCCACCGCGGACGTCCCCCACCTGTCCCTCCGGTCCCGGAGTCCGCTGTGCCCAAGGTCCTCACCGCCGGTCGCCCCTGGCGCGTCATCGTGCTGTTCGCGGTGCCGCTGCTCGTCGGCAACGTCGTCCAGCAGCTCTACCAGGCGGCCGACGCCCTCGTCGTCGGCCGCGTGCTCGGCGTCGACGCGCTCGCCGCCGTCGGCGCGACCGGCAGCCTCCTGTTCCTCATGCTCGGCTTCGCGTGGGGCCTGACGTCCGGGTTCGGCATCCCGACGGCGCAGGCGTTCGGCGCGGGCGACCACCTCGCGGTGCGCCGGTCGGTCGCGGCCGGGACCGTCCTGTCGGCGGCGACGAGCGTGGTGCTCACCGTCGGGGCGCCGCTGCTCGCGGGTCCGGCGCTGCGGCTGCTGCAGACGCCCGACGAGCTCCTCCCGCAGGCGACGACGTTCGCGGTGGTCAGCCTGCTCGGCGCCAGCACCGTCGTGTTCTTCAACTACCTCGCGGCGATCATCCGGGCCATCGGCGACTCCCGCACCCCGCTCGTCTTCCTCACCGTGAGCTGCCTCCTCAACGTGGTGCTCGTGGTCGGTGCGGTCGCCGTGCTCGGCATGGGCGTGGCCGGTGCCGCGCTGTCGACAGTCCTGTCCCAGGCCGTGTCGGTGACGCTGTGCCTCGCGTACGTGCGCCGCCGCGTGCCGGTGCTGCACGTGCACCGGGACGACTGGCGGGTCAGCCGCGCGGAGCTCGGGCGGCACCTGCGGCTCGGCCTGCCGATGGGCTTCCAGGCGTCGATCATCGCGATCGGCACCCTCGCGGTGCAGGTCCGGCTCAACGAGCTGGGCGCGGACGCCGTCGCCGCGTGGACCACCGCCGTCCGGGTCGACGGGCTCGCCGTGTTCGTGCTCGCGTCCCTGGGCATCGCGGTCTCGACGTTCGTCGCGCAGAACCTCGGCGGCGGACGGGTCGACCGGATCCGCGCGGGCGTCGTGCAGGGGTCCTGGATCTCGGTGGCCGTCGCGCTCGTGCTCGGTGTCGTGGTGGTGTTCGGCGGGCCGACGATCGTGCGGCAGTTCGTCGGTGACGGCGAGCAGCAGGTCGTCGACATGGCCGCGCACTACCTCCTCGTCAACGGGGTCCTGTACGCGGTGCTCGGCGTGCTGTTCGTGCTGCGCGGCGCCCTGCAGGGCCTCGGGCACACCGTCGTCCCCACGGCGACGGGCGTGATCGAGCTGGCGTGCCGGCTCGTCGCGGCCGGTGTGCTCGGCGCGGCGTTCGGCTACGACGGGGTCGTCTGGGGCAACCCGCTCGCGTGGATCGGCGCCGTCGTGCTGCTGGTGCCCGCGTACGCGGTGGCCTCCCGGCGGCTCGGTCGGCAGCCCGTCGCCGAGCGGACCGTGGCACCTGCCGCCGTGCCCGGCGAGGGACCGGTCGGGGGCCCCGCGGTGATGGAGGCGCTCGTCGGCGACGTCCTGCCCGCGCCCTACCCGGCGCCCGAGCAGCACGAGCAGGACGAGCAGCACGAGCAGGACGAGCGGGACCGGTCGGCCGCCGCCGCGGGCGGCGAGCAGACGCGCAGGTAGCGACTGCGCTCCGGGACCACCCTGAGCGGCCGTCGGCCCGGGAGCGGGGTCGGCGCGTCCGCCCAGGTGAAGCGGCCCCAAACGCCGGACGTCGCCGCCCTGTCGCCGCTAGCCTTCCCCGCGGCACCCGGTCGCCGACGGGCCCGGGGCAGACGCCCGAGGAGTCGCCGTGATCCGCTACCTGCCGTTCCTGCTCGAGATGGCGATGCTCGTCTACTGCCTCATCGACTGCGTCCAGACGGACAGCGCGAGCGTCCGCAACCTGCCCAAGACGGTCTGGGTGTTCCTCATCATCATCGTGCCGATCGTCGGCGGGATCGCCTGGCTCGTCGCGGGCCGCCCCGAGCGGCAGGTGCGCAACGTGCCGTGGCCCTCGACCGCGACCGCCGGCTTCCCGGAGTACGAGCGCCCGCGCCGGTCCAACCCCGACGACGACCCGGCGTTCCTGGCCGGGATGCGCAAGTCGGACCGGGACCACGAGGAGATGCTCAGGTCGTGGGAGGCGCAGCTGCGCGAGCGGGAGCAGAGGCTCGCGCGCCCGCAGGACGAGCCGGAGCCCCGCGCGGACGGGTGACGACGCCCGACGCCGACGCACCAGGCGTTGCGGCCCGGGCCCCTGCCGACGACGATGCGCACCACCGACCCCGCAGCTGACCCCAACCCCGCGGGCGACTCGCAGCGTTGTCTTCACGACAGGTCGGCACGCACGCAGGGGAGTTCAGGTGAGCAGCTGGGAGCCGTTGCTGGAGCGGGTGGTGCGCGAGCGCTACCCGCGGCTGGTGACGCACGCGATGCTCGTGGCGGGATCGGCGGTCGACGCCCAGGACCTCGTCCAGGAGGCGTTGATCTCGTCGTTCTCCGGCCGGGCGAAGTTCCGTTCCGTGGAGCAGGCCGAGGCGTACGTGCGGCGGGCGATCGTGTCCCGGGCCGTCGACGAGTCGCGGCGCCGCTCGCGTGAGTCGCGGCTCGCGCAGCGGGTCGCCGGGCTGGCCGTCCTGCCGGTGGTCGTCGAGGAGCGCGGCCCCGGCGCCGACATGCTGCGGGCCCTGTCGACCCTGAGCCCGCGCGAGCGGGCGTGCGTGGTGCTGCGCCAGCTCGACGACCTGTCCGTCACCGAGACGGCCGCGCAGCTCGGGCTCAGCGAGGGATCGGTCAAGCGGTACACGGCCGACGGGATCGCGCGGCTCAACGCCGTGCTCGGGAGCACCGCCTCCACCGTCGAGCGGATCAGCGTCCAGCAGGTCGACACCCAGGAGGTGCGTGATGGCAAGTGACCTCGATGCCCTGCTGGCACAGGCGGCGGGCGACCTCGAGCGCGTCGTCCCGGCCCTGCCGGACGCCGCGCTGGGCCGCGTGCGGACCCGGGTGAGGCGCCGCCGGGTCCGGCGGCACGCCGTCGAGTCCGTGGCCGGCGTCGCAGGGGTCGCGGCCGTCGGGACCGTCGCGTGGCTGGGTGCGGTGCGGGGAACCCCCGCGCCGGCCGAGAGCCCGACGACGACGCCGACGACGAGCCCGACCACGACACCCACGCCTACGCCCACGCTGACGCCGAGCCCGACGCCGACGTCCGACGCCGCGGCTCCCACCGCGCCCGAGGACGACGCGGCGGGGATCGCCAAGGTCGTGTCGCCGGCGACCGGGGAGACGTGGCAGGAGCCCGTCGACGTGCCGGACATGGCGATCCGCCTCACCGGCTACGACTACCAGCGCGCGCTCCTCGTCGGCCACCGTGGCGACGCCTCGATCTACGCGCTGAGCAACGACGAGTACCTCACGACGAGCGTCGACGGCCTGTACGAGGTCGTCGGCGACCAGGTCACCCTCATCGCGTGCCCGACGTCGCCGGACCGGTGCTCGTCGCCCGACGAGGCCTACCTGGCGGGCAAGGGGATCACGCTCGACCGCACCACGCGGTACGAGTCGTTGACGCTGCCGACGGCGATCCGGGTGTCCCCGACGTTCGGCGTGACGACGACGGCAACGCTCGGACGCAACTACCCGGGCGTCTACGGCGACGGTGGCTTCCTGGTCGGGACGTCGCCGCTCGGCTACGAGATCGAGACCGAGTCACGGACGCTGCGAGAGATCGGCGCCGCCAGGCTCGTCGAGCTGCGGGCGACGACGTCGGGTGTGGTGCCCGGCCTCACCCCGGTCCAGTATGCGTACATCACCCCGCTGGGCACCGCGTTCCTGCTCGACTCGCAGGACGTCGCCGGTGCGGACGTCGATGCGTTCCAGTGGGACGACGGCGTCGGGCGTCCGTCCGCCAACGAGTACCAGAGGGGGTCGGTCGCGCCAGGTGCGAAGCAGTGCTTCTGGTCGCAGCTGGCGATCGAGGCGGACCACGTCGACGCCGACTGGGTCGCCGCGGGCACCGCGCCCGACGGCCGCCGGGTCCACGTCCCGGTGCCGGGCGGGAACGCGACGTCCCGAGCCGTGTTCGCGCACGAGCGGGACACCAGCTGGGGGTGGCCGGAAGGTGCCGAGGAGATGGTGTACGGCGCAGAGGTGTACCCGCTCACCGAGCAGCAGTTCCTCGACCAGCACTCGCTCTACGCGGTGCAGGGCCCGGACGGCGAGTGGCTGCTCGGCCTCCGGCAGGACGCGTCGGCGACCGTCTACGAGTGCGCGTGACCGGACGACGAGGAGGACGACGTGGACGAGGCAACGTTCTGGGCGGTCGTCGAGGAGACCCGCCGGATCGGCGACGGTGACCTGGAGCGCCAGACCGAGGCGCTGCTGGACGCCCTCACGCAGCGGACCGTCGACGACCTGGTCGCGTTCCAGGAACGGTTCGACGACCTGCACGAACGCCTCTACGGGTGGGCGCTGTGGGGCGCCGCGTACGTGCTGCTCGACGGGTGCAGCGACGACGGGTTCATCGACTTCCGGACCTGGGTGATCTCCCAGGGGCCCGACGTGTACCGCCGCGCGACGCAGGACCCTGACTCACTCGCCGACGTCGTCACCGACCCCGAGCAGACCGCGGAGGCGGAGCTCTTCGGCTACGTCGCGCAGGACGTCTACGCGGAGCGCACGGGATCCGCGGAGATGCCCCGGCGCGAGCCGGTCGCGGCTGGTGCCGAGCCTGCCGGTGCTCCGTGGGACGAGCCGGACCTGCCGCGCCTCTACCCCCGCCTGACGGCCCTGGTCGGCGGTGCGCCCGAGCACGGGTCGCAGCCCTAGCGCGCCGGTGAGCGCGACGACGGCGAGACCAGCGAGGGCGGCGGCGACGAGCGACCTGCGCATGACGGCGCCTGACGGTGGACGGGACGGTCCGCCGGGACGTCGACGACCCTCAGTCGACGGTCCGCGCCGCTCGGCGTGCCGTCAAGGCGCCAGCTCGTCCCACACCGGCCCGTACCCGAGCCGGGCCTGCTCGGCGGCGACCACCTCCCGGGCGAGCCGCGCCTCGGTGACGTCGACGGCGGCCACCGAGGACGCGGCGAGGGCCGAGTCGCGCACGTACTCGTCGAACACCCGCCGCTTGCCGTCGAGGATCTCGGTGATCCGCTCGTCGACCCCGTCCTCGGCGAGCAGGCGGTGGGCGCGCACGCTGCGGACCTGGCCCATGCGGTGCAGGCGGGCGATGGCCTGCGCCTCCGCGGCGGGCGTGAGCTGCGGCTCGCACAGCACGACGACGCTCGCGGCCTGCATGTTGAGGCCGACGCCCCCGGCGGTGATCTGCGCGACGAGCACGGCGTCGGGCCCGGCGGCGCCGAACGCGTCGACGATCGCCTGCCGCTCTTCGGCGGGAACCGACCCGGTGAGCGGCCCGAACACGGGGACGCCGGTGTCGCGCAGAGCGGTGTCGACCACGGAGATGACGTCGCGGAAGAACGAGAACACGACGGTCCGGTGCCCGTTGAGGCCGGCGTCCTCGACGATCTCCAGCAGCCGGCCGAGCTTGGCGGAGTCGGCCGGGTCGGGGGTGAGGAACGCGGCGCGGCGCATGGCCATGAAGTTCCCGCTCGCGACGGCGGCCCGGTAGGCCGCCTCGCCGCCGGGTGACAGGTCCTCCCACTCGTCCACGAGCACGAGCTCGGGCAGCTCGACGAGCACGTCGCGCTGGTTGCGCCGCAGGTAGACGGGGGCGACGGTCTCGCGGAACGCGTCGCCGCCGACGAGACCGAGGTGCGGCGGGAACCCGTCGGCGACGTTCGGCTGGACGAGGCGCACGAGCTCGACGAAGTCCTCGAGCCGGTTGTCCATCGGCGTCCCGGTGAGCAGCAGCACCCGCCACGTGGTGTCCGTCCAGGCACGCACCGCGCGGGACCGGCGGGCGGACGGGTTCTTCACGTAGTGCGCCTCGTCGACGACGACCATGCCGAGCTCGTCGACCGCGAGGCCGCCGTCCTCGCCGGGCAGCGGCAGGTGCGCGAGGCCCTCGAACGTCGTCACGCCGACACCGCCCTGCGCCACCCACGCCCGGATCGCCGTGTCCCGGCCGGCGCCGTGCAGCCGGTGCGGGGTGAGCGCGCTGTGCTCGGCGACCTCGCGGACCCAGTTGACCAGCACGCTCGCGGGGCACACGACGAGGAAGTGCCGCTCGCCGCTGGCCGCCCGGTCCGCCATCGCGGCGATCGCCTGCACGGTCTTGCCGAGACCCATCTCGTCGCCGAGCAGCGCCCGGCCCTGGTGCAGCGCGAACCGTGCGCCGAACTCCTGGTACCCGCGCAGCTGCACCCGCAGGTACGAGAGGTCGAGCGGGTGCGCCGCGACGCGGTCGGCCAGCTCGGACGTGAGCATGCCGCGCGCGGCCAGCACGTTCACCGCCGACGGGACGATCGTCTGCAGCTCGGAGTAGTAGGTGGCGCTGCGGCGCTCGAAGTCGTCCCACAGCGTGCTCGACGGCGCGTCCGGATCGGTCGTCGCGCGGCCGAGGTCGTCGACGACGCGACGCAGGTCCGTCGAGGCGAGCCACGGCTCCCAGGCGCGCAGGCTCGTGAGCGCCGCCAGGGCGCGCTCCTTCGTCGTGCGCCGGGAGAACGCGAACCGCAGCCGCGACGTGGCCCGGGACGCCCGGGGGAGCAGCCGGCGCACCGACTCCGTGTAGTCGGTCAGCCGCGAGCGCTGCGGCTCGACGAGCGGGCGCAGGCGCATCGCCCGGTGCAGCAGGCGCAGCAGCTCGACGGTCGCCGCCGAGTCGGGCCGGCCCCGGTCGTCGAGCTCGATCCGCACGTGCGTGCCCGAACGGACCGCCTCGGCGAGCTGCTCGACGGCGGCGACGACGCTGCGGGCCGTCTGCGCGCCGACGCCGGGCACCGCGTCGAGCTCGGCCGCGTCCCGGCCCAGCAGGTCGGCGACCGTCCGGTACCCGGCCGCCGCCAGCGCGGACAGCCGCAGGTTCTTCTCGGTCATGTCGCCGAGGCGCTCGACGTCCACCTCGGCGAGCTCGGCGCGGACGCGGGCCTCGCGGTCGGTCGCGACCAGCGCCGCGACGCCGACGGTCGTCGCGTCCATGACGTCGAGCACGGCCTGCGCGGCGTCGGCGAGCGCGCGGTGGTCGTCGACGACCGCGCGTGCGGGAGCTCCGACCGGCGGGCCGGACGCGGTCCCGTCCGACCGGTCGTCCGGTGGGGTGCTCACCCGCAGGAGGATAGGCCGCGGCGCCGGCGTGCCGCGGTCGCCCCGTCCCGGTGTCCGTTCCGCACGTTCTGCGGAGTTCCGTCGTGGCGCCGACCGTCCGCGCGGCGCGGCGCTAGGGTCGCGACTGACGGGCGCCGACAGGTTCCTGACCTGGGGCCGCAGCGCACCGTGCACCGCCGGGACCTGGGCGTGCTGCCCGAGGGGATGTGGGTGTCATGACCTCTACCGTCGTGGTCGAGAGGCGACGCACAGGCTGGGACGTCGTGTTCGGCATCGTGCTGATCGTCGCCGGGATCGTGCTGCTGGGCGACGTCGCCATCGCGACCAAGATCTCCGTGTGGTTCATCGCGTGGACCACCCTCATCAGCGGCATCCTGCTGCTGGTCGGGGCGCTGCTGCGGATCCGTTCCGGCGGAGCGATCTGGGCGGCCGTCGGCGGGGCGATCCTCACCGTGATCGGCCTCTTCATCCTGCGCAACCCCACCATCGGTGCCCTCACGCTGACCCTCCTCGCCGGTGCGCTGTTCCTCACCGGCGGCCTGGTCCGCATCGTCATGGCGTTCCAGGCCGACGAGAACAAGGTGCTCCTGGCCATCGGCGGGCTCGTGTCCCTGGCGCTCGGGCTCTGGGTGCTCATCGACCCGGAGGCCGCCACGCTCAACCTGCTCGGGATCCTGCTGGGGGTGCAGATCCTCGTCGAAGGGCTGACCCTCGCGACGCTCGGGCGGCTGCGGATCCGGAAGAAGGCCGCCGCGAAGGCCTGACCGCGCGGCGGCTCCCGCCCGCCACGGGCGCCGCCCACGACCATGACCACCACCGGGCGAACTGCCCGGCCGACCGTCAAGCCACCCGCCCGCCGGGTCAAGTGCGCCCCACCGCGAGCCGATCCCTCCCGTCAACGACGGCGAGGAGCGGCACGTGCACGAGACCCGGCACCTGGTGCGCGCGCGCTCGCGCCCACGGCGGCCGGTCCTCGGTGCGGTGCTCGGCGCGGTCATGGCGGTCGGCGGGACGATGGGCACGGCGCTGCCGCCCGACGAGCCCGCGCCGCTCCCGGCGAGCACCCCGGCCGCCCCGTACGCGCTGCTCCACGTCGACGAGCACGGCCACGTCGCCCGGTGGGACCCGTGCACCACGATCCGGGTCCGCGTGAACCACTCCGACCCGCGGGCGCCCGCCGACGCGGACGCGCTCGTCACCGCCGCGCTGACCCGGCTCGAGGTGGCCTCCGGCCTGCACCTCGAGGTCGTCGGCAGCACGACGTTCATGCCGTACGCCGGCACCGGGCTGCGCCAGCCCGACGCGGACCTCGTGATCGCGTGGACCGACGCGGCGACCGTCCCGGCGCTCGCGGGCGACGTCGCCGGACAGGGCGGCGCCACGTGGACGACGACCAGGGCCGCCTCGCGGATCTGGCGCGCGCACCTCGTGCTCGACGTCGAGGACCCGCTCCAGCCCGGCTTCGCGAAGGGACGCTCGGTCGGCACGGCGCTGCTCCACGAGCTCGGCCACACGGTCGGGCTGACCCACGTCGACGACCCGGAGCAGGTCATGTCGGCCGGCCTCGGCGAGGTGTCCCGGCCCACGTTCCAGGCCGGCGACCTCGCGGGGCTCCAGCGGGTGGGGGCGGCGGCCGGCTGCCTGTGAGCCGTGCCCGGACGGCAGCCCGATGCGCCGGCGCCGGGCTTCCTGCCGGGCCTCCTGCCGGGCGTCCGACGGGCCTTCGGCGGGCTGCTGACGAGCCCCTCCGGGAGCCCCGGAACGGGCACTCCCGACAACACCGGCGGGGCCTCACGCACACCCCCTGCCCGTTCGTGTGAATCACCCTGGACAGTTGGCTTGGACGTTTGACCAGAAGCCGTCCCGTGCCCCACACTCGTATTCGACGGTGCGCATCGCCTGCCCCCTGCGCGGTGCGCACCGTTTCTACTTCCGAGAGCGGGACGGGTCCTCGAGATCCGTCCCGCTCTCGCGTTTCCCGGGTCGCCGGGGCACGCCGACGGGCGGGCACCCGGTCGGTGGATCCGCGCTGTCGCCCGTTCCCACGGCTGTTCCCACACGCGTGGCCGCAGCCTCCGCCGAGCGACGTGCCACCCCTGAGGGCGAACCTGGGCCACCCCGGCGCGCCACGCCGACGAGCCCCGTACCGGCCGGTTACCGTTCGCAGGGTGATCGTCCCCGCGCGCACCTCCGGCACGGGACCCGACCAGGCTCCCGCGACCGAGAAGACCTCCATGACCGACCCGACCGACGGCGAGCGGGTGGTCGCGCTCGTCGAGCCACCGTCGTCGTCGGAGGTCCTCGAGGGGGCGATCGCAGCGTGGCGAGCCGCGCTCGTGGAGGCGGCCGGCGGGTCGACGCTCGTCGACGTCGAGCTGCTCGGCGAGGCCGCGCTCGACCTCACCGCGGCGCACCCGTCGGGCATGGCGCAGCTCTTCGCCGGCCGGGCCACCCGGCTGTCCAACCTGGTCCGCGAGGGTTCCGCGCTGTCGACCGCGCGCCGTCGCGCCCGGGCCGTCGGTGCGCGTGCCGGCGTCTACGCCCACCGGTACGGCATCGCGCCGACGTCGCTCGCCATCGGCGTCGCCACCTGGACGGAGCGCACCACCCCGTTCGTCGCGGCGGACGACATGGCGGCCCTCGCGTCGGTCACCCGGCAGGCCCGACGCCCGGACGAGGCCGACACGGAGCGGCCCGCCCCGCGGACCGTGCGGGCCCCCGTGCTCCTCCGACCGGTGACGCTGCGCGCCCGCGGCACCGGCGAGGCGGACTACGAGCTCGCGCTGGAGCCGTCGCTCGAGGTCAACCCGGTGCTGGCGCGCGCCCTGCGCAGCCGAGGCGCCCTGCTCGACCCCGCCGCGGTCGCCCGCGGCGCGTTCACCGGCTCGGGCTTCGACCCCCGCGGTGCCCTGCAGCGGCTCGCGTCGCTCGGCGAGGCCGTGCTGGAGGACTTCACGCTCACCGAGCGCGTCGTCGTGGGCACGTTCGTGCACCCCGGGCAGGTGCTCGTCGACGACCTCGACAACCTCACGGGCACCCTCGGCCACCACGAGCTCGTCGCGGCGCTCGCCGGTGTCGACGAGCAGCGCGACGCCCTGCGCCGCCGGCTCCCGCCGCCCGTCGCCGGCGACCGCGACCCGGGCATGGAGCGGGGCGTCGGCGACCTCGACCCCGCCCAGCAGCACGTGCTCGACGTCCTCTCCACCGGCACGCACCTGTTCGTCGACGCGCCCGCGGGGTCGGACGTGACGGGCACGCTCGCGGCGGTCGTCGCCGACGCCGCCGCGTCCGGGCGCACCGTGCTGTACGTGCCCGGCCACCGCCGGGCGGCGGCGGCGCTCTCCGACCGGCTCGACGCGCTCGGACTGGGCGACCTGGTCCTGGACGTCGCACCCGAGGCCGGGTGGCGCAGCGCCGCCGCCCGTCGCCTGCTCGGCGCGATGACCCTCGAGGCCCCCGTGGTCGACGTCGACGCGGTCCACACGCTCCGGGCGCGGCTCGTCGCCAACCGGGAGCGGCTGCGCGGCTACGTCGACTCGCTGCACGTCCCGCGCGAGCCGTGGCGGGTGTCCGCGTACGACGCGCTGCAGCAGCTCGCGCGGCTCACGTCCGCGCGTCCCGCTCCGAAGACGACGGTGCGCCTCGACCCGGACGTCGCGCGCGTGCTCGACGAGGAGCGGCGCGCCGAGCTCGCCGCCGACCTCGTCAAGGCCGGCGACCTCGGTGCGTTCAAGGTGCGGCCCGCGGACACGCCCTGGTACGGCGCCGACCTGCGCACCCCCGCCGACGCGGGCGTCGTGGTCCACCGGCTCGACCGGCTGCTCGACGGCGCCCTGCCGGCCCTCGTCGAGCGCACCGCCCAGGTCGCCGCCGAGACGGGCCTGACGCAGGCGACGTCCCTCGCGCAGTGGACCGAGCAGCTGCGCATGCTCGACGGCGTACGTGCCGCGCTCGACGACTTCCTGCCGATCGTGTTCGAGCGGACCGCCGCCGACCTCGTCGCCGCGACGGCCGGCCCGCAGTGGCGCGAGGACCACGGCGTCGCGATGGGCTACTGGCTGCGTCGACGCCTCCGCAAGCAGGCCAAGGACATGGTCCGACCTGGCCGCCCCGTCGCGGACCTGCACGTCGCGCTGCTCGAGGTGCAGGCCCAGCGCGAGGTGTGGCAGGCGCACTGCCCCGCGGGCGGCTGGCCGCGGCTGCCCGACGCGCTCGAGCAGATGGAGGAGGAGCAGCGCGCGCTCGCCGTCGACGTCGAGGCGCTCGACGAGATCCTCGCGACCACCCCCGCCGGTGCGGGCCTCGCGGACCTGCCGTTCGCCGTCCTCACCGAGCGGCTGACGCGGCTGCGCGCCGACACGGGCGCGCTCGACACGCTGCCCCTGCGCACCGGTCTCCTGCACCGCCTGCGCGCCGCAGGTCTCGGTGCGCTGGTGGACGACCTCGCGACCCGGCGCGTCGACCCGGCGCTCGCCCCGGCGGAGCTCGACCTGGCCTGGTGGAGCACGGTCATCGAACAGATCCTCACCGCCGACCCGTCGCTGACCGGCTACGACGGCACCGCCCTCGGAGGGCTGTCCGCCCAGTACGCCGCGCTCGACCGGCAGCACGTCGCGTCCCTGTCCGGCCCGGTGCTCGCCGCCGTCGTCGGTCACGTGTCCGCGACGCTGCGGACCCACCGCGAGCAGGCCGAGTCACTGTTCGCCGAGCTCGTCGAGGAGCGGCTCACGTCGCTGCGGGACACGTTCGCCCGGCACCCCGACGTCGCCCGCCGCCTCCGGCCCGTCATCGCCGCCAGCCCGATGCTCGTGCCGCAGGTGCTGCCCGCCACGCGCACCGTCGACCTCGTCGTGCTCGACTCCGCCGGGCAGCTGTCCGTCGAGATGGCGCTCGCCGCGATCGCCCGCGGCCGGCAGGTCGTCGTCGTCGGCGACGCGCGGTGCGCCTCCGGCACCGCGATCCGCGAGCTCGCCGAGGTCCTGCCGACCGTCGCGCTGCAGGCCGGTGCGTCCCGTCGCGACCCGTACCTCACGGCATTCCTCGCCGCCCACGGGTACGCCGGCGTGCTCGTCCCGACGCCGCTCCCGCAGAACACCCCGCTGGTGCGGCTCGACGTCGTCGACGGCACCGGGATGCCCGACGCGACCGGCACCGTCGCCTCGACCCGCACCGAGGTCGAGCACGTCGTCGAGCTCGTGCTCAACCACGCCCTCCTGCGGCCCGAGGAGTCGCTCGCCGTCGTGACCCCGTCACCCGCGCACGCCGAGGCCGTGCGGGAGGCCGTGCTGTCCGAGGTCCGCGGCACCCCGGCCCTCGCCGCGTTCTTCGACTCCGGCCGGTCCGAGCCGTTCGCCGTCACCGACCTCGCCGGGGTCTCCGGGCTGCGACGCGAGGCGATCATCCTGTCGCTCGGCTTCGGCCGGACCCCGCACCGCCGGGTGCTGCACACGTTCGGCCCGGTCAACGAGCCCGGCGGCGACGCCCTGCTGCTCGACACCCTCGGCGCGAGCCGGCACCGGCTCGTCGTCGTCGCCTGCTTCGGCGCCGGCGACCTCGACCCCGAGCGCGTGCGCGGTGCCGGGCCGCGGCTCCTGCGCGACCTGCTCGACTTCGCCGCCCGGCGCGGCGCCGGCGAGACCGGCGAGGACCTCGTCGCGATCGTGCCGGACGACGAGGCCGCCGACAGCCTTCCCGGGACCGCCACGGGGTCGACATCGGTCGTCACGGGTGCGACGCGCGCGGTGGCGGGTGCGACTCCCGCGACGACCGCTGCCACCTCCACGACCGGTGCCACCTCTCCGACCGGCACGACGGTCCCGACCAGCACGACGGTCCCGACCGGCACGACGGCGCCGGCGACCGGCGCGACGCCGGTCGTGGGCGGCCGGCCCGCGACGGGCAGCATCCCGGCCGTGTCGTCGGACGGCGCACCGCTGCGGGTGTCGACCGGGGTCGTCCCCGTGGTCGGCCGGCGCACCGGGGCGAGCCCCGTGGTCCGCGTGGCGACCGGCGTCATGCCGGTCGTGGCCGCACCGGAGGTCGGTGCCGAGCCGTCCGACGAGCCCGACCGCCTGCTGCTCGACCTCGCCGAGCGGCTGTGGCGGCACGGCCTGGTGGTCGAGGTCGACCACGGCATCCCCGGCGGGACCCGCATCCCGATGGTCGTCGGGCACCCCGACGCCCCCGGCGAGCTGCTCGTCGCGGTCCTCACCGACGACGACGCGTACGTCGCCGAGCCGTCCATCCGCGTCCGCGAGCGGCTCATGGCCGACCGGCTCGAGCGGCTCGGCTGGTCGGTGCTCCGCGTCTGGTCCGCCGCCGCGTTCCTCGACCCGCAGGCCGAGGTCGACCGCATCCGCCGGGCCGTGCACGCCCGGGTCCCCGCGCCCGTCGCACCCCGCACCGCCCCGCTGGTGCTCGGGGTCCCCGACGCGATCGTCGACACCGACGAGCACGAGGAGCTGCCCGCCGCGACCGGCACGACGCGGACGGTCACGCCCGCCGCACCCGAGTCCGCGCCGGCACCGGGGGAGCCGGTCTCCGAGCCGGTCTCCGAGCAGGTCGCTGCCGTCGTGCAGCCCGACAGCGGTGAGCATGCCGGTGCCGACGAGCAGGCTGTCACGGCTGCGCGAGCCGATGGGGGCGAGGAGGCCGCCGCGGCTCCTGAGGCCGACGCACCGGCACCGCTGCACGCCGTCCAGCTCTCGCTCGCGGTCCCGACCCGTCCGCGCCCCGACGTGCGCAGCGGCCTGCCGATCGGCGCCTACAGCGACGACCAGCTCGACGAGCTCGTCGGCTGGCTGATCTCCGACGGCGAGGAGCGCACCCGCGACCAGCTCGGGGCTGCCCTCCGCAAGGAGCTCGGTATCACGCGCCGTTCGTACCGCGTCGACACCGCGGTCCGCTCGGCCATCACCCGCGCACTGCGCTGACGCCCTGGCCGGAGCCTCGCGCCGGCTCGGACCTCGGCGCCCGTCCGGCGGGGCGTCGCCGGACGGGTGGGATCATCGACGCATGACCTCGCAGCCCGGTGCCGACCGCCCGACGGGCAGGACGCCGCGCCGAGCGGTGCGCCGGGCCGGCACGGTCGGTGCGGACGACACCGTGCTCGTCTCGACGCTGCCGGCCTTCCCGACCGACGAGCCGCCCGCCGCCGTCCCGCCCGCCGCCGTCCCGCCCGCACAGGGGTCGGCCGACCCCGCGGACCCGGCGATCGCCGTCCGTAGCTCCGACGACTCGGACGTCGGCTGGGGTGGCAGCGCCGACTCGAACGACGACCGCCTGCACCGGGACAAGCCGCCCCACTGGTAGCCCGGGGCGCGGCTGCGACCGCGCCGACCGCGACGCGCAGTCGAGCGGCCGGCAGTCGAGCGGCCGGCAGTCGACGGGCCGACCGTCAGGCGCGCGGTGCGGGCGGCGGGGCCGCGGGCGGTGCGTCCGGTCGGGTGGCGGCGGTCCCGGTGTCCGTGGGGCCGGTGCCGGCGTCGTTGAGGACCGCGGGCGTGGGCCGGGCGGCGAGCAGGTCGCGGATCTCCTGGAGCAGCAGGATGTCCTCCGCGGGTGCGGCGGGCTCCTCCTCCTCGCCGCGCTTGCGTCGCGCGGCCAGCGCGTTGAGCGGCAGCACGATGAGGAAGTAGACCGCTGCGGCGGTGAGCAGGAACGCGAGCAGCGCGTTGAGGATGACGCCGACCTTGATGGGCGTCGCCTCGATGTCGTCGTTCCACGTGTAGGGCCCGATGTCCCAGAGCTCCGTGAGGTCCGGCTTCCCGAAGATCCAGCCGATGACCGGGCTGATGAACCCTTCGTTGAGCGCCACGACGACGGCACCGAAGGCGGCGCCGATCACCACGCCGACGGCCAGCTCGATGGCGTTCCCGCGGGAGATGAAGTCCTTGAAGCCCTGGAACACCTTGGGCAGGCCGGAGAGCCGCTGGCCGGCTCCTCGCAGGCCGTTGGTGATCGAGTCGGTCACGTCGTCCCCTCACTGGTCGGCTGACCGTCCGGTGGCGCAGGCGCAGGCGCGGGGCGTGCCGCGGCCGGTCGGATCAGGTCCGCCGATCATCCGGCACCCTGCGCAGCCCGGGCAACAGGTGGGGCTCGTCGGAGGGACCGCTCATCGCACGACCACGGGCGAGAGCAGGGCGGAAGCCGCGGCTCCGGCGAGGGCGGTCGCCTCGTCGGGCGAGACGGCGAGGAGCACCGGCGCGGGCTCGTCGCCCCCCGAGCCCCCGAGCAGCCCGGAGCCGTCAGCCGGCGCGGAGGCCTCGGCGGGCACCGGCAGCACCAGCGCCCGCACGGCGACGGTGCCGGCGACCGCGCCCTCGGGCGTCGCGGCCACGACGTCGACGCGCATCCCGGGTCGCAGCAGCCCGGCGACGGCGCCGTCCGCGAACCGGACGGCGGTGACGACGGTCCCGGCCGGCCCGCGCACGTCGTCGGTGACGAGCACCCCGGGCACGACCGGGAGGCCGGCGGCGACGGGAACGGCCGTGGGGGTACCCACGACGTCGGACGGTGATCGGTACGACCGGGCGGGCGCCAGGCCCGCAGGCAGGCGCCGGATCTCGACGTCCGCGCCGGTCAGCGCGGTCCCGGCGTCGAGGTCGTGCGACGCGATGACGACGGGGACGGTGGACGGGGGCGCGGGCCGGACGGCGTCGACCGCGGACGCGGCGGCGACCCCGAGGCAGAGCGCGACGACGGCGAACCGGCTCCGCCACAGCGCTGCCCGCCACGCGACCGGCAGGGGAGCGCGGCGGACGGGCAACGGCGGCGGAGGTTCGAGCGGCATGCCCGGACGCTAGGCGCCCCGCGCACCGCCGGAGCGCAGCCGGCCCCGGTCGCGGGAAGGACCGCCGCGACCAGGGGCTGTGGGCGGCTCAGGCCGAGGCAGCCGGCTTCGCGGCGGCGGCGGACGAGCCCGAGGAGGACGAGCCGGAGGAGGACGCGCCGGCGGCCGCGGGAGTGCTCGACGAGGACGATGACTCGGACGACGTGCTCGACGAGGACGATGACTCGGACGACGTGGACGCGGGGATCGACGAGCTCTTGTTCGACCCGGAGCCCGACCGTGCGTCGTTCCGGTAGAACCCCGACCCCTTGAACACGACGCCGACGGAGGAGAACACCTTGCGCAGGCGTCCCTCGCACTCCGGGCAGACGGTGAGGGAGTCGTCGCTGAACGACTGCTGGATCTCGAAGGCGTGGCCGCACGCCGTGCACGCGTAGGCGTAGGTGGGCACTGGGTCTCCTGACACTCTTCCTGCTGGTCGGGCCGTCGACGCCGGGCGAAGGCGCCTGGCACTCGCATCGTCCGAGTGCCAATCGTAACGGTTCGGCCGGGTGCGGCATTCCGCGGGATCCCCTGTGGACGTCCGGCACGGCTCCGTCAGGTCGGCCCAGTACCCTCCGAAGCGTGCCTCGTCGTCGCCTCGTCCGTCTCTCCGTCATCGGGATCGCCGGCCTGCTGGTCCTCGCGCTCGTCGCGACAGCGGTCGCCGCGATCGTCGTCGTCCGCCGCCCGCTGCCCGAGGTGTCGGGCGAGGTCAGCATCCCCGGCCTCGAGGACCGCGTCACGGTCACGCGCGACGAGCGGGGCGTCCCGACGATCACGGCGGGCAGCCCCGCGGACCTGTTCCGCGCGCAGGGCTACGTCACCGCGCAGGACCGGTTCTTCGAGATGGACTACCGCCGGCACGTCACGGCGGGCCGCCTCTCGGAGCTCGTCGGCGAGAACGAGGACGCGCTCGACGCCGACAAGGTGATCCGCACGTTCGGATGGCGGCGCGTCGCCGAGCAGGAGTGGCGGCTCGTCGACGACAGCACGCGCGAGGCGCTGCAGGCGTACGCGGACGGCGTGAACGCCTACCTCGACCGGCGTGACCTCTCGCAGATCGCCGTCGAGTACACGGTGCTCGGCCTGCAGGTCGACACGGACAAGCCCGAGAAGTGGGACCCGGTCGACTCGCTGGCGTGGCTCAAGGCCCTCGCGTGGGACCTGCGCGCCAACTACGACGACGAGCTCGACCGGGCGGTCGCGTTCGCGTCGGTGCAGGACGTCGCGCGGGTGGACCAGCTCTTCCCGGTGTACCCGCAGGACGTCAACCTGCCGATCCTCACGGCGGGCGACGTGGCACCCGCGGCCCAGCCGACCTCCGCGCACGGCGACCTGGACCTCGCGGACGACGACCTCCAGCAGGCGCTGACGTCCGCGCAGCGCGCGCTCGACGCGGTGCCGCACCTCGTCGGCGACGGCGCCGGGCTCGGCTCCAACTCGTGGGTCGTCGCGGGCGAGCACACGGAGTCGGGCGAGCCGATCCTGGCCAACGACCCGCACCTGGGCATCTCGGCGCCCGGCATCTGGGCGCAGGTCGGCCTGCGCTGCGCGCCGGTGTCGGGCGACTGCCCGTACGACGTCGCGGGGTTCGCCAACGCCGGCATGCCCGGCGTCGTCATCGGGCACGACGCGCACCTGGCGTGGGGCCTGACGAACCTCGGGGCCGACGTCACCGACTTCTTCCTGGAGCGCGTCGACGGCGAGAGCACCGTGGTCGACGACGGCACCGCGCCCATCACGTCACGCCAGGAGACCATCAAGGTCAACGGCGGCGACCCGGTCCGGATCACCGTCCGCGAGTCGGTCCACGGGCCGATCGTGTCGGACGTCCTGGACCTCGCCGACGTCGGCCGCGCACCGACCGCGGGCGGCACCACGCGGTTCGAGGTGGCGCTGTCGTGGACCGCGCTCCAGCCGGGGCGCACGGCCGACGCGCTGCTCGCGATGAACACCGCCCGGGACGCGTCCGACGTCGCGGCGGCCGCGGCGCTGCTCGAGGTCCCCGCGCAGAACATCGTGTTCGCGACCACGGACGGCCACATCGGCTACCAGGCGCCCGGCCGCATCCCGGTCCGGAACCAGGTCGCCGGCGGTGTGGTGCCGTCCGACGGGTCGTGGCCGCGGCCGGGCTGGGACAGCACGTACGACTGGCAGGGCTTCGTCGACCCCGCGGCCATGCCGCACACCCTCGACCCCGCCGACGGGTTCCTCGTGGCCGCGAACCAGGCGGTCACCCCGACCGGTGTCGGCCCGTTCCTGACGGGCGACTGGGACTACGGCTACCGCGCGCAGCGCATCCGTGACGAGCTCACCAGGCTGGTGGGCTCCGGTCGCAAGCTGACCGTCGCGGACATGAGCTCGCTCCAGATGGACCAGCGCAACCCGTACGCGGAGGTGCTGGTCCCGACGCTGGTCGGCCTCGACATCCCGAACGCGTACGACGACGACGGTCAGGAGCTGCTGCGCACCTGGGACCTGCGCTCGACGGACGACTCGGCGGCCGCGGCCTACTTCTCGGCGGTCTGGGCGACGGTCCTGCGGCTCGCGTTCGCCGACGACCTCCCGGAGGGGCACGCCCCGACGGGCGACTCCCGCTGGCTCGAGGTGGTCCGGCGGCTGCTCGACGACCCGTCGTCGCCGTGGTGGGACGACCGGTCGACGCCGGGTGTCGTCGAGGGGCGTGACGAGGTGCTGACCCGCGCGATGGTCTCGGCCCGGCGGCAGCTCACGCAGCAGCTCGGCCGTGAGGCGACCGACTGGCGCTGGGGGCAGCTGCACGTCGCGGCCCCCGAGCACGCGGTGCTGGGCGGCGACTCGGTGCCGTGGCTCGTGCGCCGGCTCGTCAACCCGACGCCGATCGAGGTGGGCGGCGGCTCGTCGATCGTCGACGCGACGTCGTGGGACGCGAGCTCGGACTCGTACGAGGTGACGTCCGCGCCGTCGATGCGCATGGTCGTGGACCTCGGTGACCTGGACTCGTCGACGTGGGTCAACCTCACGGGCACGTCCGGCCACCCGGCGAGCGTGCACTACACCGACCAGTTCGACGCGTGGGCGCACGGCCGCACGTTCCCGTGGCCGTTCACGCCCGCGGCGACCGGGGCGGACGCGACGGACCGGCTGACGCTGAACGCGCCGTCCCCCTGAGCGGGAGCGTGCGGCCGGCCTGCCGCCGGGCTCAGCCGATCGGCTGCCACCCGTCGGGCGTCGCGACGACGTCCACGAGCCGGTCGTGCCGTTCGCGCGGCAGCGGCCGGCTGGTCGCGTCGTAGACCTCCTCCGGGAACACGACGCCCACCACGAGGACGCCGTCGCGGGCGTGCTCCAGCGCCCGGTCGTACCAGCCGCCGCCCTGGCCGAGCCGCGCGCCCGAGGTGTCGACCGCGAGCGCGGGCGCGACGATCACGTCGGCGTCGGCGAGGGCCGACGCACCGAGCGTCGGCGTGCCCGGCTCGGGAGGCCGGCCCGGTGCGCGCTCGCGCAGGTCCTCGGGTCCGGCGTACTCGGCCCAGTCGCGGCGCAGCCCGCTGCCGAGCACCGGCAGGAGCAGGCGGACGCCGCGGGCCGCCAGAGCCTCGAGCAGGGGACCTGTGCCGGGCTCGCTGGGTCGGGCCGCGTACACCGAGATGCAGCCGGCCGAGGCGACGGCCGGGATCGACGTCACCACGTCGGCGAGCGCGAGCGCGGCGGCCTCACGGCGCCGGACCGACCGTTGCGACCGTGCGTCGCGGATCGCCCGTCGCAGCCGCTCCTTCACGTCCTCGACCTCGTCCCCCTCGGAGACGCGCGGGTAGGGCTGGGCGACGCTGCTCATGCGACCAGTGTCGCAAAGAGTGCGGAGTCCCCACCATGACCTTGGTCTGTGAACGTTTCGCAACATCTTGGTGGGGCACAGCCATGCCACCTGGGACAACGGACAAACGTCACAAGTCACGTGACGCAGGCCACTGCGTGCCGCGACCATGCCGACCTAGCATCGCCGCATGAGCGCACACGGACTCGCACAGGCCCAGCGCAAGATGACCGAAGGGGAGGTCCACCCCACCGCCATCGACGTGTTCTCCCGCTTCTACGGACTCCTGGAGTCCGGTGAGACCGGGGTGATCGCCGAGACCGACGTCAGCCCGCTGACCGACGTCCCTCACCTCTCCGACCTCGACGTCCCCGACGACGTCGCCCGTGACGCCCTCGCCGTCACCGCCGTCATCAAGCTCAACGGCGGTCTCGGGACCTCCATGGGCATGGACCGGGCCAAGTCCCTGCTCCGTGTCCGCGACGACAGCACGTTCCTCGACGTGATCGCCGGCCAGGTCCTCGCGGCCCGCGCGGCGAGCGGTGCCCGCCTCCCGCTCGTCCTCATGAACAGCTTCCGCACGCGCGACGACAGCCTCGCGGCCCTCGCCGGCTACCCCGACCTGGCCGTCGACGGCCTGCCGCTCGACTTCGTGCAGAACCGCGAGCCGAAGCTGCGGGCCGACGACCTGACCCCCGTCGAGTGGCCGGCCGACCCGGACCTCGAGTGGTGCCCGCCGGGGCACGGCGACCTCTACACGGCGCTGCACGCGTCGGGCGTCCTGCAGGCGCTGCTCGACGCCGGCTTCCGGTACGCGACCGTGTCGAACTCCGACAACCTGGGTGCGTCTCCGGACGCGCGCATCGCCGGGTGGTTCGCTCGGTCGGGTGCGCCGTTCGCGGCGGAGGTCGCCCGCCGCACCCCCGCCGACCGCAAGGGCGGGCACCTCGTGGTGCGCAGCTCGGACGGCCGGATCGTGCTGCGTGAGTCGGCGCAGACCCTCCCGGAGGACGCCGCCTCCGCGGGGGACATCGACCGCCACCAGTACTTCAACACCAACAACCTCTGGCTCGACCTGCAGGCGCTGTCTGACGAGCTCGCGCGCACCGGCGGTGTGCTCGACCTGCCGCTCATCCGCAACGAGAAGACCGTCGACCCGAGCGACAAGACGTCCCCGAAGGTCGTCCAGATCGAGTCCGCGATGGGTGCCGCGATCGAGGTGTTCGACGGCGCGGCCGTCCTCGAGGTCGACCGCTCCCGGTTCCTGCCCGTCAAGACGACGAACGACCTGCTGGTGCTGCGCTCCGACGTGTACCGGCTGGAGGACGACAGCCGGCTCACGGCCCAGGTCGAGGCGCCGTTCGTGGACCTCGACGAGGACCACTTCAAGACGATCGCGGCGTTCGACGAGCGCCTGCCCGCGACCCCGTCGCTCGTCGACGCGTCGTCGCTGCGGGTCCGGGGCGACTGGACGTTCGGCGCGGGTGTCGTCGTGACGGGCGACGCCGTGCTCGACGACCCGGGCGAGCCCTCGCAGGTCCCGGACGGCGCCAAGGTGGGGGCCGACGGCATCGTCTGACGGCCCTCCGGCACGGGCCGCGCGACACGTCTGCGCGCGGCCCGTGCCGCGGACCCCGACGGCCGGGGCAGAATGCGCGCATGAGATCGGTCCAGGACCACCTGGCCGCGGTGCTCGCCGCCGTCGGCCCGGTCGCTCCTCTCGACGTCGTGCTGCCCGACGCTGTCGGCTGCATCCTCGCGTCGGACGTCGTCGCCCGCGCGGACCTGCCCGCCCTGACGCTCGCCGCGCGCGACGGCTACGCGGTCGCCGCGCACGACACCGCGGCCGCCGGGTACGCGGGCGACCACGCGATGCCCGTGGCGCACGACGTCCGCCCGGGCGGCGGCCGTCCGCTGCGCCTCGTGCCCGGTCAGGCGGTGCGCGTCGCGTCCGGCGCGCCGCTCCCGCTCGGCGCCGACGCCGTGGTCCCGCTCGAGGAGACCGACCGGGGCGCGGCCCGCGTCGCGATGCAGCGCCCCGCCGTCGCCGGGCAGCACGTCCGCCCTGCCGGCGGCGAGGTGCGTGCCGGCGAGGTCGTGCTCGCCGCAGGGACACGGCTGGGTGCACGCCAGCTCGCGCTCGCGGCCGCGCTCGGTCGGGGACGGCTGCGCGTGCACCCGACCCCGCGCGTCGTGCTCCTGTCGGTCGGCGACGAGCTCACCGAGCCGGGCACGACGGGTGCCGACGAGACGACGGTGTTCGAGGTCGACGGGCACGCCCTCGAGGCCGCGGTCCGCGACGCCGGTGCGTCGCCCGTCCGGGTCGCGATCCTGCCCGACGACCGCGCGACCCTGCGGGAGGCGCTCGAGGACCAGCTGGTCCGCGCCGACCTCGTCGTCATCACGGGCGGCCTGTCCGAGCTCGCGCACGACACCGTCAAGGACGTCCTCGCGCCGCTGGGCACCGTCCGGCTCGACCAGGTCGCGATGACCCCGGGCCAGCGGCACGGCTTCGGCACGGTCGGCGACGAGCTCGGCCGGGACCGTGCCGTGCCGATCTTCGCGCTGCAGGGCAGCCCGGTCGCCGCTCAGGTGTCGTTCGAGGTGTTCGTGCGCCCGGCGCTACGGGCCATGGCCGGGCACACCGAGCTGTTCCGCCCGTCGGTGGCCGCGGAGGCGACGACCGGCTGGGTCTCGCCGCCGGGGCTGCGCCAGTTCGTCCCGGCCACCGTGCTGGGCTCGCCCGACGAGGGCTACCGCCTGACGCCCGTCGGCGACCCGTCCGCCCCGACCGTCCGCACCCTGTCGCAGGCCAACGCGCTCGCGGTCGTCGGCGAGCAGGACCTGACGGTGCACCCCGGTCAGGTCGTCCACTGCCTGGTCCTGGAGGGTTGACGTGGAGCGCAGCGGACGGTGCAGGACCGCGGAGCGTCATGTGCCGGGAGCGGAGCGCAACCTCGGCCCGACCACCCGGAACGGAGGGCTGACGCTGTGGTGAGCGGGTGGCCGGCCTTCCTGACCGAGGGCGACGTGCGGCTGCGGCCGCTGCGGCGGCGGGACCAGGACGCGTGGCTGTCGCTGCGCGCCCGCAACGCCGACTGGCTGGAGCCGTGGGACGCGACGAGCCCGGTCCCGGTGCTCGGTCCGCGCCCGACGTTCGCCGCGTTCGTCCGGACGTTGTCGGCGCAGGCCCGGTCGGGCGTGACGCTGCCGTTCGCGGTCGACTTCCAGGGCGAGCTCGTCGGGCAGCTCACGGTCGCGTCGATCACGTACGGGTCGCTGCGCTCGGCGACGATCGGGTACTGGGTGTCCGAGCACGTCGCGGGGCACGGCATCATCCCGACGGCCGTCGCGCTGGCCACGGACCACTGCTTCGGCGCGCTCGGCCTGCACCGGGTGGAGATCAACATCCGCCCGGAGAACCGGCCGTCGCTGCGGGTCGTCGAGAAGCTCGGGTTCCGGGACGAGGGCGTGCGCGAGCGGTACCTGCACATCCAGGGCCAGTGGTGCGACCACCGGGCGTTCGCGCTCACCGCCGAGGAGGTCCCGGACGGCCTCGTCGCCCGGTGGCGTGCCCGTCGGGGCGCCGCAGCGGGCTGATCGGCGCGCGGGGATCGGGGGGATCGGGCGGGTTGCGCCAGCCGACACGCCGTGACGGTCCCGGATTCGTCGCGCGGCGGCACCTACCGTCGTGACGTGAACGATCTCGCAGGCCCCGTCGCCCTGGCGCTCGTGGGTCTGTGGGTCGCGTACCTGGTGCCGCACAAGCTGCGGTACCGCCAGCAGCTTCTCGAGTCCCGGGCCGACGACCGGTTCTCCGAGGCGTTGCGCGTGGTGGCGGTGACGCGCCGGCGCAACCCGCGGGGTTCCCGGCTGCACGCCCGGACCGTGGACTCGACCGACGGGACGGCGACCGGCAGGATGCCGGGACTGCTGACCCCGGGAAAGGGGCTCCCGGTGCTGACCGCCGGGAGCGCGACAGGAGGCACCGCCGTGGACCGACCGACAGCGACCGAGAGCAGGATCACCGCCGACGCGGCGCGCCGTGCCGCCCAGGCCCGTGCCGCGCGCGCGGCGTCCGTCGCGCGCCGTGCCGCTGCCGCGCGCCGCCGTGGAGTGCTGGCGGGGATGCTCGTCGTCGCGACCGTGATCGGCTGGACCGTCGTCGGCGTGGTGCCCGCGGTCACGTGGGTGGCCGGTGTCGTCCCGACGGTGCTGCTGGGCGGGGTCGTGGTGCTGGGCCGCCGCGCCGTGCTCGCCGGGCGGGCGGCGGACGCCGCCTGGGATGCGCGCGTGGCAGAGGAGCGCCGCTCCGGCGGTGCGCCCCGGACCGGGGCGACGCGGGTCGTCTCCGGGCCCGCGACGGGCTCGACGACGCAGGTCCGGACGACGACGGGCGCGACGCCGCGGGTCGCCGAGCGGAGCACGACGACGTCCAGGACGAGCACCGTCGACAGCACGAAGGCGACCGGCACGACGTCGACCAGCGCGAAGGCCGGCTCGAAGGCCGGCTCGACGGCCGCCGCTGCGACGCCGACGACCGACGCCTCGACCATCGCCACCACGGAGGCCCCGCACGCGATCGTGACCGGCCGGGCGTTCCACCCGTCGGACGCCAGCACAGAGGTGTTCGCCCGCATCGTCGCCGACCACGGCGAGGCCGAGTCGCCGGCGCGGCACGCGACGACCGGTCCGGTCCCCGTCGTCCGCCAGACGTCTCGCGGCCGCGGCCCGAAGGCCGACGAGCACGCGGACGAGACGGAGGCCGCCGACGCCGCGACCGACGCTGGAACGGACGAGACGGACGCCGCGACGGACGACGCCTGGTCGCCGGTCCCGGTGCCGCGCCCCACGTACACGATGAAGGCCACGGCGCCCCGACGGGAACCCGCCCCGCTGGAGAACCTCGAGGGGTCGACCGCCGTCCGCGCGGCCGAGCCGGCGGCCGTCGAGGCCACCGGCGACGTCGTCGAGCCGGTCGCCGAGACGACAGGCAGCATCGACCTGAACGCCGTGCTCGCCAAGCGTCGCGCCGCGGGGGAGTGACCCCGGGGGACTCGTCCCCGATTTCGTGAACGGGCCGGACGTGGTGTTAGTCTGTAGCCCGCTCGAGGGGCTGTGGCGCAGTTGGTAGCGCGTCTCGTTCGCAATGAGAAGGTCAGGGGTTCGAATCCCCTCAGCTCCACCGCATGAAACCCCCGTCTGACCAGGCCGTACGGCCCGGAAAGGCGGGGGTTTCTTGTTTGCCATTCGCGTGGGGCCGTATCTCGCGCCCCCCGCGCACCCTGAGCCTGCTGAGACCCGCCTGATCGGCCCCGGTTCCAGGGCTGACCGCTACAGCGGGAGCGCGCGGCCCTCGACCACGGAGCGCATCACGAGCGTCGAGTTGAGTCGTTGGACGCCGGGTAGCGCGGCGAGGTGCTCGTCGTAGAGGCGTTGGAAGTCGCTCAGGTCACGAGCGACCACGCGCAGGAGGTAGTCGGGGTCGCCGAAGAGGCGTTGAGCCTGCAAGACGTTCGGTATCTCGGAGACCTTGCTCTCGAAGGCCCCGATGCTGCCGACGGTGGCCTCACGCATCGTGACGAAGACCAGGGCCTCGAACGTCAGACCCAGGGCGCCGGCGTTGAGCTGCGCGTGGTAGCCGGTGATCACACCATCGCGTTCGAGCATCTTCAACCGACGGTGGCACGGCGAGACGCTGAGCTGGACGCGTTCGGCCAGCTCGGTCACCGTCTGGCGCCCATCTCGTTGGACTTCAGCAAGGATTGTGCGGTCGATCGAGTCCATGTGGCAGATTCTTCCACGCACGGCGCGTAGCACGCGTGAAGTTGGGTCCACCTTGCGCCCGATGCCACATAGCCTCCCTCTGGGCGAGATCGGCGGGGTTGAGCGAGGGTGGTGGTGAGCGGTGGACGGCGCGGACGTGCTGGGATTCTGGGCGATCTCCATCCTGTTCGTGCTCGCGCCCGGGGCCGACTGGGCCTACGCGATCAGCGCCGGGATCCGTGGCGGTGTGATCGTCCCTGCGGTCAGCGGGATGCTCTCGGGGCACCTGGCCGCGACCCTGCTCGTCGCTGCCGGGGTCGGTGCGATGGTCGCCGGCGCACCAGGGACGATCGCGGCGCTGACCATCGCGGGTGGCGCCTACCTGCTGTGGCTGGGGTACCGGACGTACACGCACCCCGCCACGCCGCACGAGAGCACCGACGCCGTCGACGGGACCTCACGTGCGCGCTGGCTGTGGAAGGGACTGGGGGTGAGCGGCCTGAACCCCAAGGTGTTCTTGCTCTTCTTGGCGCTGCTCCCGCAGTTCACGTCACGCGCCGCGCCCTTGCCGGTGTGGGCGCAGATCACGGTGCTCGGCCTGATCCATGTCGCGACCTGCGCCGTGGTCTACGTCGTGGTCGCCGCAACGGCGCGCCGGGTGCTGTCCGCTCGCCCGGCAGCGGCGAAGATCGTCTCTCGGGTCTCGGCCGTCGTCATGGCCGGCATCGGCATCGCGCTCATCGTCGAGCAGACGCTGGGCTGACCGACGGCCCACCGCTCAGCACCGCCACGCCCCGCCCGTCAGAACCAGGAGACCGTGATGGACGCCGCGCCGCTCAGCACCGGGGCCTACTTCGAACGACTCGACGAGACGACGTTCCAACCGACCGAGCACGTCAGCGGCGGATGGGACCCGAACGGGCAGCACATCGCCCCTGCACTCGGCCTGCTCGCTCACGCCGTCGAGACCGCCCTCGCCGCGCGGGCGGGCGAACCGCTGCAGCTGGCCCGCGCGTCCTACGACATCCTCGGCACGCTCCCCATCGAACCCGTCCAGGTCGACGTCGACGTGCTTCGCCCGGGCCGCACCATCGAGCTGGTCCAAGCCACGCTCAGCCACGCCGGTCGGCCCGCCGTCATCCTCCGAGCCTGGCTCCTCCGCAGCTACGACACCACCGCCCACGCAGGCGGGACCCGTCACCGCATCCCCGGCCCCGAGGACGTTCCGGCGTGGGACCCCGCCGACCTCTGGCCGGGCAACTTCGTGCGCTCCGTGGACGTCCGCCGAGACCAAGCCGAGCCCGGCCGGGCGATCTGCTGGGTCCGACCCCAGCTCCCGCTCCTGTCCGGCGAGCCGATCTCCACGACCGCCCGCGCCCTGGGCGTGATCGACATCGCCAACGGCCTGACGCCCAGACGGCCGACCACCGAAATCGCGTTCCCGAACGTCGACCTCACCGCCCACCTGCTCGCCACACCGCACGGCGAGTGGATCGGCCTGGACACCACCGTCACCTTCGGACCGACCGGCCTCGGACTGACCCACACCACCATCCACGACACCCACGGACCGCTCGGAGTCCTCACCCAAGCACTGACCGTCCGGCCCCACCGCCACCACCACGGCAACGGCGAGTACTGACCCTGGCCAGGGGAGACGTGGCGTGCGCGAGGCGTCAGGGATGAGGGCTCGAGCAGCCTGGGGCTGTGACCAATGCTCCCGTTGGTCTCGCGACGATGGGCATCGGGGGGCTCTTTGCCGCGAAGGCGTCGGGCTCGGACGCACGACGTTCACGGGGTCACAGGTCAGCACGCTGTCCCGAGTGGCCCGCCGGAGCCAGGGCTGTCGAGCTCGCCGCTCTGGGATACTCCGAGTGCTCATCAACACCAGGTCCGAGTGGTTCGCCTGGACTCTCCTGCTCCTCCTGCTAGCCATGGCGGCGGCGTTCATCGAGCGTACGAACGGACCGAGAGAGTCGGCGCCACTGTCGAATGAGGACTCGGCCCGAGTCTCCAGAGGGTGTCGAAGGCTGTCTTCAAGGCCGAGGGCCCATTGTTGAACGCCTTCTACGCGGCCCGTAATATCCGCAAGGCTCCTGGTAGTGGCAATGCCCGTCGATGGGATGCGTGCAGTGCAGTTGTGCCACAAGATCGGGGCGCCATGAGCACCCTGGGTACGGCAATGGCTCGACTCGACGCTGCCCGCGCCGCCGCTGGACTTGACGCGATGCCAGCGGGAGCGCCCGTCGAGTCAGTCCTCGCGCGGCTGGAGGCGCTCGATCTCACACCGCACGAGGAACTGGTCGAATGGTTCGCCCACTACGGGGCGGGACCTCTGCTGTACCGCGTCGACGTGCCGTCCCTCGACGACGCCTGCGGCCGCTACCTCGACGGCATCGAGATGGTTGGAGACGACCCGGGCCCGGAGGCAATCGACTGGTTCCCGATCGCTGACTACGTCGTGATGTTCGCGCGCCCGTGTGGCAACGCCCCTCAGGTCCGGCGGATCAACGAGGTGTTTGAGTTCAGCGCACCCACGGCTGCGAGTGATCTGGCGGTCGTGGTCGAGCTCTGGGCGGACCGGCTGGACCGCGGGTACTACATTCCGAATCCGACGACCGGGCTGCCCTGGTTCGATGGCGAGTTCCCCGACGACGAACTCTGGCTCACCACCCGCCTGTAGCGATGGCCTCGCCGTCCTCCCGGCACTGAACTCGGTGGAACCGCTGCCCGGACGCGGTGCGATGTTCTTCGCAACGAGAAGGTCAGGGGTTCGAGTCCCCTCAACTCCACCGAAGACGAAGGCCGGACCCGTGAGGGTCCGGCCTTCGTCGTTCCGAGATCCGAGCGGCGGGCCTACCGGGGGAAGCGCCCCGCCGCTCGACGAGCAGGGGTCAGAGCACGCCGCGGCGGCCGCGACGGCCGGACACGGCGGCGACGAACACCGCGGCGAGGCCGATCTGCAGGAACAGCTCGACCCAGTCGACGCCCGAGGTGCTCTGGACGCCGATGAGCGAGGCGAGCCAGGTGCCGACGAGTGCCGCCACGATGCCGACGGCGACGGTCGCCAGGGCGGACATGCGCTGCCGGCCGCGCACCACGAGTCGGCCGAGGATGCCGATGATCGCGCCGATGATGATCGCGCTGATGATGCCTTCGGGGGTCATGTTGTGAACTCCTTGACTGAGAGGGGTTCGATCCGGTATCGGAGAACGTAGGGGACATTCCGCCCACGCGCGCGCTGAAACGGCCCCAGCTGGACGGTCGTCTCACAGTTGCGATCGACAACTGGGGAGAGTCCGGGGCAAGCCGGACATGGCGGGTCCCGGCGCCGGGACCAGGGCGGACGTCGTCCTGATGGCATGATGTCGCGGTGCCAGCCGACGAGCCCTCCACCGGCGACGGCGGGCTGGTGGCGAGGGTCCGTGCCTGGGTGGACCCGCTCGTCGTGATGATCGTCGCGGCCCTCGTGCTCGGGCTGGTGCTCCCGGCCCGCGGCACGGCTGCGGACGTGCTCGACGTGGTGAGGACGGGCGCGATCGTCCTGCTGTTCTTCCTGTACGGCGCCCGCATGGCGACCGGCGACGTGTGGGCGGGTCTGCGCAACTGGCGGCTGCAGGGGTCGATGCTCGTCGCGACGTACGTCGTCTTCCCGGTGCTCGGGCTGCTCGTCCAGCTGCTGCCCGACGAGGTCCTGGCCCCCGAGCTCAAGACGGGCCTGCTGTTCCTGTCGCTGCTGCCGTCGACGGTGCAGTCGTCGGTCGTGTTCACGTCGATCGCCCGTGGCAACGTCGCAGGAGCGATCACGGGCGCGACGATCTCGAACGTCGCGGGCATCGTCCTGACGCCGCTGCTCGTCGGCCTGCTCATGAGCCGGACGAGCGGGCCGACGGGCGGGTCGGTGCAGGGGATCCTCTGGCAGCTCCTCGTGCCGTTCGCGGCCGGCCAGGCGGTGCAGCCGTGGATCGGCCGGTGGGTGCGGGCGCACGCGCCGCTGACGCGGGTGACCGACCGGGCGACGATCCTGCTCGTCGCGTACGCGTCGGTGAGCGAGGCGCAGGTCTCGGGTGCCTGGGACCACGTCACGGTCGGGGCGCTCGTGCTCCTGGTCGTCGTCTGCGCGGTGATGCTCGCGGTGATGCTGACGGTCACGTGGACGGGCGGCGGGCGGCTCGGGCTGGTGCGGCCCGACCGGGTCGCGCTGCTCATGTGCGGGTCGAAGAAGAGCCTGGCGACCGGCCTGCCGATGGCGTCGGTGCTGTTCTCGCCCGCGCTCGCCGCCAGCGTCGCGCTGCCCGTCATCGTGTTCCACCAGCTGCAGCTCGCGACATGCGCCGTCGTCGCGCGCCGCCTGGCCCAGGAGGTGAAGTAGCGTGCCCGGGGGCGCACTGCCCGTCGTCACCGCCCGAGGAGTCCCGTGCCCGACGTGATCACCGTCATCCCCCGACCGACCTCCGTGGACGTGACCGGTGGCGAGCCGTTCGTGCTCGGCCAGGGCACCACCGTCGTCGTCGAGAGCCGGCCTGAGCTCATCTCCGTGGGCGTGCTCGCCGCGGACCTGCTCGGCCGCGTCACGGAGCACCCGGTCGAGGTGCGCTACACCGGCGGCGAGGCGCCCCGCACGGTGTGGCTGCGCCTCGTCGAGTCCCTCCCCGCGGGCGACGAGGCCTACCGGGTCGTCGTGCGGCCCGCGCGCGTGACGATCGACGCCCGCACCCCCGCCGGCCTGGTCCGCGGCCTGGTCACGCTGCGCCAGCTCGTGACGCCGGACCTCACCGTCCCGGCGGTCCGCATCGAGGACGCGCCGCGGTTCGGGTGGCGCGGGCTGTCCCTCGACGTCGCCCGGCACTTCGTCTCGGTCCGCGACCTCAAGGTCGTCGTCGGGCTGATGGCGCACTACAAGCTCAACGTGCTGCACCTGCACCTCACGGACGACCAGGGCTGGCGGCTGCACCTGCCGTCCCGGCCCCAGCTCACCGAGCGCGCGAGCGGCACGTCCGTGGGAGGAGACCCGGGCGGCTTCTACACGGTCGACGAGTTCGCCGACATCGTCGCGTACGCGGCCGTCCGCGGGGTGCGGGTGGTCCCCGAGATCGACGTGCCCGGCCACGTCAACGCGGCGACGCACACGTACGGCGACCTCAACCCGAGCGGCGAGCCGACAGACGCGTACACCGGCATCGAGGTGGGCTTCAGCCGGCTGCACGCCGACCTGCCCGCCACGGGCCGGTTCCTCACCGACGTGTTCACCGACCTCGCCGCGATGACGCCGGGCGACTTCGTGCACATCGGTGGCGACGAGGTCCTCACGATGGCGAAGGACGAGTACGCCGAGCTCGTCGGTGCGGCCGCCGCGGCGGTCCGGGCCGCGGGCAAGCGCGTCGTCGGGTGGCAGGAGATCGCGCACACGACGCTCGAGCCGGGCACCGTCGTCCAGTACTGGGACCCCCGCGAGGACCCGGCGCCGTTCGTGGCCGCCGCGAAGGCCGGCGCGCTGTTCCTCATGTCGCCCGGGTCGAAGACGTACCTCGACATGAAGTACGACGCGACCACCGAGCTGGGCCTGGAGTGGGCCGGCCACATCGAGCTGCGGGACGCCTACGACTGGGAGCCGACCGCGATCCTCGAGGGGCTCCCGCCGGAGTCGGTGATCGGCGTCGAGGCGGCGCTCTGGACGGAGACGCTGCGGGACCTGCCCGCCCTCACGTCGATGCTCCTGCCGCGGCTCGCGGCCGTCGCCGAGGTGGCGTGGTCCGCGCCCGATCAGCGCGACTGGGACGGGTTCCGGTCGCGCGTCGCCGCGCACGGGCCGTTCTGGGACCGGTTCGGGTTCGCCTGGTACCGCAGCCCGCAGGTCGACTGGCTCTGAGCGCCGGCCGGCAGGAGCCGCCGGCTCAGATCCAGGTCGCGAGCCACATGTGCGCGTGCCAGAACCAGTACGGGACCACCATTCCGGTCCAGATCGGGTAGAAGAACGCCCCGACGAGGACGGCGAGCGCGACGACCGCGGACACGACGCCGATGGCCCAGCGCCGGGCGCCCGGGTCGAGCTCGTCCTTTGGTCCCACGACCAGCGTGAACACGTAGACGAGCGTGAGCACCATCCACGGCACGAACGCGACCGAGTAGAACGTGAAGATCGTGCGCTCCGGGTAGGCGAACCACGGCAGCCAGCCGGCCACGATGCCGGACAGCACGGCGAACGCCCGCCAGTCCCGGAACCGGAACAGCCACACGAGCGCGACGAGAATCGCGGCCGTCGCGGCCACCCACACGACGGGGTTGCCGATCGCGGTGATGGCCTGCGAGCACTGGGTCGCGCCGCACGCGTCCTGCGCCTGCTGCCCGGACAGGCCGGAGATCTCCGGCGGGTAGAACATCGACGTCGGCCGCCACTGCACGAGCCAGCCGATGGGGTGCGAGGAGTAGCTGTGCGGGGTGGTCAGGCCCGTGTGGAACGCCCACATGTCCTGGTGGTACTTCCACAGCGACCGCAGACCTTCCGGCAGCCACGTCACGCCCTGACCGGGGTTGTCCGCGGCCCACTGCCGCCCGTACGCGAGCGGGTGCAGCAGCCACGACGACCACGAGGCCACGTACGTGACGGCGGCGATGCCGACCATCGCCACGCCCGCGACGAGGCCGTCGCGGCGGATCCCGGCCCAGAACCAGGAGCGCACGCCGACCGTCCGCCGCGCGGCGACGTCCCACGCCACCGTCATCAGGCCGAAGACGGCGAGGAAGTACATGCCGGACCACTTGGTGCCGATCGCGAGCCCCAGCAGGACGGCGGCGGCGAGCCGCCACCACCGCCAGCCGAGCCGCGGCCCGACCCCGAGCTCACCACCGGCGTCGACCACCACGGCCGCCCGGTCCGCCAGGCGCCGGCGGGCCTGGTCACGGTCGAGCAGGAGCGCGCCGAACGCGGCGAGGACGAAGAACATGAGGAACGGGTCGAGCAGGCTCACGCGGGACATGACGATCGCCTCGCCGTCGACCGCGAGCAGGACGCCCGCGACGACGCCCCACGTCGTCGAGCGGAACAGCCGCCGCGCGATCCGCACCAGCATGAGCACGGCGAGCGTCCCGCACAGGGCCGCGGCCATCCGCCACGCCGCCGCGCTGCCGACGCCGCCGCCGAGCTGGATGCCCAGCCCGATCAGCCACTTGCCGACCTGCGGGTGCACCACGTACTCGGCGGCCGTGCCGAGGCCCGACGCGTCGCCGGCCTCGAACGCCGCGTTCGGGTCGGTGGGCCAGGAGGCCTCGTAGCCGCGCTTGACGAGCGACCAGCCGTCCTTGACGTAGTACGTCTCGTCGAACACGAGCTTGTGCGGGCGGCCCAGGTCCCAGAACCGCAGGATGCCGGCGAACACCGTCACGCCGAGCGCCCACAGCCAGCCGGTCAGCCGGGCCCGGGGGTCCGCGTCGAGGGCGAGCGCCTCGGTGCCGACCAGGCGGCGCAGGAGCCGGTCCCGGGTCGGCTCGTCCTCGGCGGGCTCGTCGGCGGGCTCGGCGGCCTCGTCGTCGGGCCCGGGGGCGTCGGGGTCCACCGGGGCGCCGGGGTCCTCGGTGGTCGTCGCCGTCACCGCGTCCGGTGCGACACCCGGCTCGGGGGGCGCCGACGGGTCGGCGGCCGGCTCGTCGTGGGGTGCGACGGACCGGGTCTCGACGTCGTCGTCGGACGGGGCGGCCAGCACGGCGTCGTCGTCTCGGGTGGGCGGCACGCGGTCATCGTAGGGGTGACGGCTGTGTCGGGGGAGTGCTCCGGGCGTCGTCGTCGGGCGTGATCACGGGCCGGCGGCACGGGCGGACGTCCCGCACCGGGCGAGGTGGCAGGCTGACGGGGTGACCGCCACCGCACCCGGACCGGGCCGACTGGTCCTCGCCGCGACGCCGATCGGCAACGTCGAGGACGCCTCGGCGCACCTGCGGCGGCTGCTCGCCGAGGCCGACGTCGTCGCCGCGGAGGACACCCGCCGCACGCGCGCCCTCGCCGCCCGGATGGGCGTCGAGATCGGTGGCCGGGTGGTCAGCCACCACGAGCACAACGAGGCGGAGCGCTCGGCGGAGCTGCTCGAGGTCGTCGCGGGCGGGGGGACCGTCGTGGTCGTCACCGACGCGGGGATGCCCGCCGTGTCCGACCCCGGGTTCCGGGTGGTGACCGCGGCCGTCGCCGCAGGGCTGGCCGTCACCGCGGCACCCGGTCCGAGCGCCGTGCTGACCGCGCTCGCCCTGTCGGGGCTGCCGACGGACCGGTTCTGCTTCGAGGGGTTCCTGCCCCGGCGGCCCGGGGAGCGGTCACGGGCGCTCGCGGACCTGGCCGACGAGCGTCGCACGATGGTGTTCTTCGAGGCGCCGCACCGGCTCGCGGACGTGCTCACGTCGATGGCGGACGCGTTCGGGGCCGAGCGCCCCGCGGCCGTGTGCCGGGAGCTCACCAAGACGTACGAGGAGGTCCGCCGGGGTCCCCTGACGGAGCTCGTCGCCTGGGCCGGGGAGGGGCAGGTGCGCGGCGAGATCGTCGTCGTCGTGGCCGGTGCCGTCCGCGCGACGACCGCGAGCACGTCCGACCTCGTCGCCGAGGTGCTCGCCCGGGCCGACGCGGGCGAGCGGCTGAAGGAGGCGGTCGCCGAGGTCGCCACGGTCGCGGGCGTGCCGAAGCGCGACCTGTACGCAGCGGCCCTGGCGGCCCGTTCCCGCTGAGCAGGTCACGGGAGGGGTGGAGCTGTCGGGGTGCCGACCCCCGCCTCTCGCTGAGAGGATCGACCCGGAGGTGCGCCATGCGTCCTGTCGGGTACTGGCTGAAGGTCGTCGACCGGCTCATCGAGTCGGGCTTCGAGGAGGTCCTCGCCCGCGACGGGCTCACGCGGCGGCACTGGCAGGTGCTCAACGTGGTGCACGCCGGTCCCGCGGACGAGGAGGCGGTGGCCCAGGTGCTCGCCGCGTTCGAGCCGTCCTTCGAGGGGCCCGTCGGACGGGGGGAGCTCGTGCTCCTCACGTCGCGCCGGTGGTTGCGCCGGGAGCCCGAGGGCTACGTGTTCACCGAGGACGGCGAGGAGCACTTCCGCGTCCTCGAGGAGCGTGTGGCGACCTTCCGGCAGGCCGTCGTCGAGGGCGTCTCCGAGGAGGACTACGCCACCGCGATCGGCGTGCTCGAGCAGGTGGCCCGCAACCTCGGCTGGTCGACGGGCGAACCGGGCGCCTGAACGTCGGGCTCGGATCAGTCCAGGTCGGTCGACGACACGAGCTCCGCGCCCGCGGCGCGCATCGCCTCACGCGCGGCGGCGCCCTGGTCGGGAGTGACCGGCACCGTGAGGTCGGTGAGCACCCGCGTGCCCAGGCCGAGGGTGCGCGCGTCGAGCGCCGTCGAGCGGACGCAGTGCGACTCCGCGATGCCGACCACGTCCACGTCGGTGATGCCCGCCTCCTGGAGGATCTGCGCGAGCCCCTGACCGGCCGCGTCGACGCCCTCGAACCCCGAGTACGCGGCGGCGTACTGGCCCTTGCGGACGCTCGCGTCGGGTCCGAGCTCGGCGAGCGCGGGGTGCAGCTCGGCCTCGGCGGTGCCGGCGACCCCGTGCGGCGGCCACGTGTCCACGTAGTCGGGGGTCTCGCTGAAGTGGTCGCCCGGGTCGATGTGCCAGTCCTGCGTGGTGACGACGAGCGCGTAGCGGTCCCGGTGCGCCGCGGCGTACTGCGCGACGCCGAGCGCCACCGCGTTGCCGCCGTCGACCCCGAGCGCGCCGCCCTCGCAGAACGTCGGCTGCACGTCGACGACGACCAGGGCGCGACGGAGGGTGTCGTCCGGTGCGTGGTCCGGGGCCGTCGGGGTGGTGCTCATCGCGGTGCCTCCTCCTCGTCCCACCTTCGCACTTCTGGGGGCGGCCGCGACCAGGGCCCGGGCGGCCCGGCGACCTCGTCGCGGTGGCGGCCCGCGGCGGTGGTGTGTTCCGCTGGGTCATGGCTGTCGCGCGGTCGCGCCCGACGGGCTCCCCGGGGGCCCGGCGGGCCGCCGCGTGCCTGGTGGCGGCCGTCACGCTCGCGCTGGGGGCGTGCACGGGCGACGACGACGCGGGCCCCTCGCCGTCGTCGACCGCGCCGTCGTCCGCGACCACGGCGGGAGTGTCGACCGCGACGCCCGGCCCGTCCGGTCCCGCCACCGTGGAGGTCACGGACGTCCGCGACATCGTCACCGGCCTCGACGTGCCGTGGGGTGTCGCGTTCCTGCCCGACGGCGCGGCGCTCGTCACGCTCCGCGACGCGGCCGGGCTCGTGGTCGTGGCGGGGGACGGCGTCGCCACCGCCGTCACGGGTCCCGGGGCGGACCAGCTCGTCCGGGACGTCGAGCCGGACGGGGAGGGCGGGCTGCTCGGCGTCGCGGTGCTGGGGAGCGACGGCGACGCCGTCGACCTGGCCGTCTACGCCACGACGGCCGACGACAACCGGGTGCTGCGCGGCACCCTCCAGGGCGGCACCCTCGGCGAGCTGCGTCCCGTGCTCACGGGCATCCGCAAGGCCCGCAACCACGACGGCGGACGGCTCGCGGTCGGACCCGACGGCTACCTGTACGTCACGACCGGCGACGCGGCCCGTCCGCCGGACGCGCAGGACCCCGGCTCGCTCAACGGCAAGATCCTGCGGATCACCCTCGACGGCGACCCGGCTCCCGGCAACCCCGACCCCGCGTCGCCCGTCTGGAGCCTCGGCCACCGCAACGTGCAGGGCATCGGGTGGTCGTCGGACGGGCGGATGTTCGCCTCGGAGTTCGGCCAGAACACGTGGGACGAGCTCAACGTGGTCGTGCCCGGCGGCAACTACGGCTGGCCGGCGGTCGAGGGGACCGGTGGGTCCGGGGACGGGTTCGTCGACCCCGTCGCCACGTGGGCCACGTCGGACGCGTCGCCGAGCGGCCTCGCGGTGACGGACGAGGGCGTGTACCTCGCCGGCCTGCGCGGCGAACGGCTCTGGCGGGTGCCGCTGCGCCCCGACGGGGTCGGCGAGCCGCAGGCGCTGCTCACCGGCGAGCACGGGCGGCTGCGGGCCGTCACCGTCGCGCCCGACGGTTCGCTGTGGGTCCTGACGAACAACACGGACGGCCGCGGCGACCCGGCCCCGGACGACGACCGGGTCCTGCGGGTCGCGGTCCGCTGAACCCGTCGGACCAGGTCTGTCGATTGCGTCGGCACCCGCGCGTCGCCAGGGTGATCGGGCGAGCGCCCGCAGGACACGAGGAGGAACCCCCATGCAGTACCTGATGCTGGTGTGCACCGACCCCACCGCCGAGCCGGATGCCCCGGAGGTGCAGTCGATCGAGGACTGGGTCGAGGAGAACGACCGCCTGGGACGCCGGGTGCTCGGCGACCGGCTCCGGCCCGCCGGGGAGGCCCGTGTGGTGCGGGTCCGGCAGGGCGGCACCCTCGTGACGGACGGCCCGTTCGCGGAGCTCGGCGAGCAGATCGCCGGGTTCGACGTCCTCGAGTGCCGCGACCTCGCCGAGGCGATCGAGGTGGCGGGCCGGCACCCGATGGCGGCCGGCGGGCTCGTCGAGCTGCGGCAGTTCTGGGACTGGGAGAACGACGCGTCGTAGCCGACGGCCCGCAGGACGACGGGCAGACGGCAGGCAGGGACGGCAGGCAGGGACGGCGGGCAGGACGACAGGCCGGGACGCGCGGGCGACACGCCGTCCCGGCCGTCGTTTTCTCGCGCCACGCGGAGAGCGGTCGCGCACGGAGGTTTGCCGCATCAGTACCCTTTGCCCGGCCGGGGGGTTCCGCCCTCCGACCTGAGAGCCGCGCCGAATGTCCATCGACCGACGCCTTGACCGCCGCTCCACGTACCGACACCCGCACCGACACCCGCACCGCACGGCCCATCGAACTGCCCACCGAACTGACCACCGTCGACGTCCCCCCGAGGTGCCCATGCCCCCGAAGCTGAAGACCCTCCTGATCTGGATCGTCGCGATCTTCCTCGTCTACGCGATCGTCACGAGCCCGGACCGCGCCGCCGACCTGGTCAAGGCGCTGTGGGACATGATCGCGGGCGCGTTCGCCAGCTTCGGCCGGTTCTTCTCGAGCCTGACCGAGTGACGTGACGACGCACGACCCCCTCGTCGGGCACCACAGCGTGCGGCGGTACGTGCTGCCCGAGGAGCGGGTGGTGCTGGCCGTGCGGCACCACTGGGCGAAGCTCGTGGAGCCGGTCGTGACGACCCTCGTCGGGTTCGTGCTGGTCGCCTGGCTGGTCGACGCCGCGACGGGGGCGATCGGGGACGCCGCGCAGTGGATCTGGTGGCTCTGGTTCGTGCTCCTGGTCAGGCTCGGCTGGCGGGCGCTCGAGTGGCGGACCGAGTGGTTCGTGGCGACCGACAAGCGGATGCTCCTGCTGCACGGGCTGATCACCCGCAACGTCGCGATGATGCCGCTCGGCAAGGTCACCGACATGAGCTACTCGCGCTCGGTCGTGGGGCGGTTCCTCGGCTACGGGGAGTTCATCCTGGAGTCGGCCGGGCAGGACCAGGCGATGCGCCGGATCACGTGGGTCGCCCACCCGGACGCCACGTACCGGGACCTGTGCGCGACGATCTTCACGTCCCCGTGGGCGACCCTGGGCGCACCCGGCAAGGCACCCGTCTCCAGCCCGCCAGGGCCCCCGCGCGGCACCGGCCCCGACCCGGGCGGCCCGGCCCCCGACTTCCTGCCCGCGACCCCGCCTGCCGGCCGGCCCGTGGACTGGCCGCCCCGCCCCGGGGGTCAGGTCGACGACGGGCCCGCCCCTGACGACACCCAGCCCATCCCGGTCCGCGTCGTGCCCGGCCGGCCCGGCGGCGACGGGGGCGGCGAGCACGGCTGGTTCGTGTCCGACTCCCCGGCGACGTTCGTCCCGGTGGACCGCCCCGCCGGCACCGACGGGCCGACCCGGGGGACCGGGCAGCAGGGCGGACGCACCGACCGGGGGTCGGCGCCGCTCACCTAGGATCGGGCCCATGTCCCGCATCCTGTCGGCCGTCGCGTGGCCGTACGCGAACGGTCCCCGCCACATCGGTCACGTCGCCGGCTTCGGCGTCCCCTCGGACGTCTTCTCCCGCTACATGCGGATGGCGGGGCACGACGTGCTCATGGTGTCGGGCACGGACGAGCACGGGACGCCGATCCTCGTGCAGGCCGAGAAGGAGGGCGTGCCGCCGCAGGCGCTCGCGGACCGGTACAACCGCGTCATCGTCGAGGACCTCGCGCAGCTGGGCCTGTCGTACGACCTGTTCACGCGGACCACGACCCGCAACCACTACGCGGTGGTGCAGGAGATGTTCCGCACCGTCCACAAGAACGGGTACATGGTCGAGCAGCAGACCATGGGCGCGATCAGCCCGAGCACGGGCCGCACGCTGCCGGACCGCTACATCGAGGGCACGTGCCCCATCTGCGGCTACGACGGCGCACGCGGCGACCAGTGCGACAACTGCGGCAACCAGCTCGACGCGATCGACCTCATCAACCCGAAGAGCCGCATCAACGGCGAGACGCCGAAGTTCGTCGAGTCCACGCACTTCTTCCTCGACCTGCCGGCGTTCGCCCAGGCTCTCGAGGCGTGGCTGAGCACGCGCGAGGGCTGGCGCCCCAACGTGCTCAACTTCAGCCTCAACCTCATCGACGACATGCGTCCGCGCGCCATGACGCGGGACATCGACTGGGGCATCCCCGTGCCGCTGCCCGGCTGGGAGGAGAACCCGAACAAGCGCCTGTACGTGTGGTTCGACGCGGTGATCGGGTACCTGTCCGCCAGCATCGAGTGGGCCCGGCGCACGGGCGACCCCGACGCGTGGCGGCCGTTCTGGAACGACCCCGAGGCCCTGTCGTACTACTTCATGGGCAAGGACAACATCACGTTCCACTCGCAGATCTGGCCCGCCGAGCTCATGGGCTACGACGGTCGCGGGAACAAGGGCGGCACGCCCGGCCCGTACGGGAACCTGCAGCTCCCCACCGAGGTCGTGAGCAGCGAGTACCTCAACGTGGGCGGCCAGCAGTTCAGCTCGTCGCGCGGCGTCGTGATCTACGTCCGCGATATGCTGTCGCGCTACCAGCCGGACGCGCTGCGGTACTACCTGTCGATCGCGGGTCCGGAGACGCAGGACGTCGACTTCACGTGGGCGGAGTTCAAGCGCCGCACCAACGACGAGCTCGTCGCGGGCTGGGGCAACCTGGTGAACCGCACGGCGAACCTCATCCACAAGAACTTCGGCGAGATCCCGGTGCCGGGCGAGGTGCAGGCGGTCGACGCGTCGCTGCTCGCCGCGTCGAGCGAGGGGTTCACGAAGGTCGGCGACCTGCTCGGCGGGCACCGCAACCGCGCCGCCATCGGCGAGGCCATGCGCGTGGTCCAGGAGGCCAACCGGTACATCTCCGAGACCGAGCCGTGGAAGCTCACGAGCGACCGGGAGCGCCTCGGCACCGTGCTGCACACGGCCGCGCAGGTCATCACGGACGCGAACACGATGCTCGCGCCGTTCCTGCCGTTCGCCGCGCAGCAGGTGCACGAGACCCTGGGTGGCACGGGCACGTTCGCCCCGCAGCCGCGGATCGACGAGGTCACGGACCTGGACGACGACTCGCGCCACTACCCGGTGATCACCGGCGACTACGCCGTCGGTGCCCGCTGGGCCTCGGTGCCGGTCGTGCCGGGGACGCCCGTGGCCAAGCCGACGCCGGTGTTCACGAAGCTCGACGACGCGATCGTCGAGCAGGAGATCGCCCGCGCCGAGCAGGGCTGACGGGCGGGTGGCACGGTCGCGCAGCCGTGAGCGCGGCTGGCCGCCGCCTCCCGAGCCGCTGCCCTCGCCGGTCGTCGACAACCACACGCACCTCGAGTCGGTGCTGGGGTGGGTCGCCGACGGGTGGGGCGGGGACGCCGCAGGGCCGACGCTCGACGAGCACCTGGCCCGGGCCGCGTCCGTCGGCGTGAACCGCATGGTGCAGGTCGGCTGCGACCTCGACGCGGTGACGTGGACGGACGCGGTCGTGCTCGACCGCCCGGAGCTCCTGGGCGCCGTCGCGATCCACCCGAACGAGGCCGTGCTGCACGCGGGCGTCCACGAGGTGGCCCCCGACGGGCTCGACCCGGACCCGCAGCCGCGGCACGCGACGGGTCTCGACGACGCCCTCGCCCGCGTCGCGGAGGTCGCCCGGGCGAACCCGCGGGTGCGCGCGATCGGCGAGACGGGGCTCGACTTCTTCCGGGCCGGCCCGCGCGGCCGGGAGGTGCAGCGGGAGGCGTTCCGGGCGCACGTGGCGCTCGCCAAGGAGCTCGGGCTCGCGCTGCAGATCCACGACCGGGACGCCCACGAGGCCGTCGTCGAGGTGCTGCTGGCCGACGGGGCGCCCGAGCGCACCGTCTTCCACTGCTTCTCGGGCGACGCGGCGCTGGCGCGGACCGCGGTGGGGCACGGGTGGTTCTGCTCGTTCGCGGGCCCGGTGTCGTTCGGGGCCAACGACGACCTGCGCGCGGCCCTGCGGGAGGTCCCCCCGGAGCTGCTGCTCGTCGAGACGGACGCGCCGTACCTCACGGTGCACCCGTTCCGCGGCCGGCCCAACGCCCCGTACCTGCTGCCGGGGACGGTCCGGACCGTCGCCGAGGTCACGGGGCGGTCGCTGGAGCAGGTCTGCGAGTCCCTTGCGGCGACGTCGGAGCGCGTGTACGGCCCGTGGTGAGACCGCCGCGCAGAGGGCCGGACGGTGGACCCCGGCTACCCGCACGGGTCACGGATCGGTTACGGTCGGACGGGCGTCCACCACGGGCGTCGGCGGACGGGGCGCATGCACCCGTCCGCGGCTCGTGTCTCGGCCCGGTCGCGGCGTCATCCGCGCAGGTCGGGCCGCCCGGGCACCCGGCACCGACGTCGCACCGAGAGGACCACGCGTGAGCCCCGACCACGAGCGCGCGACCACCGGTCGCCCCGTGCGTCGTCCCGGGCGTCGTCCCCGGGTCGCCCGTCTCGCGGCGCAGGCCCTCGTCCTCACCCTCGTCGTCGGCGCCACGAGCGCGTTCGCGGTGCTGCACAAGAACGTCACGATCGACGTGGACGGCCAGCCGCGCCAGGTGCTCGCGTTCGGGCGGACCGTGGGCGACGTGCTCGCGGGCACCGGTGTGCAGGTCGGCGACCGGGACCTGGTGGCCCCGGGCCTGGACCAGACCGTGGAGCGTGGCGGGCAGATCGTCGTCCGGCACGGCCACGAGATGTCCGTCGAGGTCGACGGCAAGGAGAGCACCGTCTGGACGACCGCCCTCACCGTCGGCGAGGCCGTCGACGGGCTCGGGCTGCGGGACGGCGAGGTGCGGCTGTCCGCGTCGCGCTCCGCGAGCCTCGGCCGGGACATGCTGCGGGTGTCCACGCTCAAGACGATCCACCTCGTGGTGGACGGCCAGGTCATCGACGGCGTGAGCAGCGCGGACACGGTCCGCGACGCGCTCCGCGACATCGGCCTGGTGCTCGACGAGGGCGACCAGGTCTCGGTCCCGCTCGGCGCGACGGCGGTGGACGGGCTCGTCGTGCTCGTCACGCGGGCCAGCACCGGCGGCGAGACCGTGACCGAGGCGATGCCGTTCGAGACCGAGGAGGTCGAGGACGCGGGTCTGGTCAAGGGCAACAAGGTCATCGCGACCAAGGGCCGGGCGGGCGTCCGGACCACCACGTACGAGCTCCAGGTGGTCGGCGGCGTCGTGGTCGGCCGCACGCCGGTGACCTCGATCGTCACGACCCCGCCCGTGACCCAGGTGGTCAAGGTCGGCACCGCGGACCTGCCGGACCCGAGCGTCGTGATCGTCGCGCCGGGCAGCGCGCAGGAGATCGGCAAGCAGCTCGCCGCGCAGCGCGGCTGGGGCGACGACCAGTTCGCCTGCCTGCTCGACCTGTGGAACCAGGAGAGCGGCTGGCGCGTCAACGCCGAGAACAGGTCGTCGGGCGCCTACGGCATCCCGCAGGCACTGCCGGGCTCCAAGATGGCGACGGTCGGTGCCGACTGGCAGACCAACCCCACCACGCAGATCACGTGGGGCCTCAACTACATCGGCGGCCGCTACGGCGACCCGTGCGGTGCGTGGGCGCACCACGAGGCCAAGGGCTGGTACTGACCCGTTCCGCCGGTCCCGGTACCCCGGGAAGGGGTGCAGGAGCGGGTGATGTGACGAACGTCCTGGTCCGTCGTCCACGTCCGGCGACACGCGACACGACCTGCGGCGATACCGCCACGATTCGCCCGCACTAGCACATGGCGCGCTGTCGGGGGGTTGGAAAACCCATCACGATCCGGTTACGGTCGCGTGTCGCTGTAGCCCGTTCGTGTGGTCGCACCCCTCGGTGCAGGCCGGTCCGGGTCGGCGGCGGGCGACGACCAGAGTCGCCGTGACGGCCGGATCGGGGATCCGGGACCGACGGGTGACGCCCTGCGGGGTGTCCGACCGTGCACGAGAACCACGCACACCGCCGGGTGCCCTCGCGGGCACGCTCCGCCCCCGTGCCCGGGCACCTCGACGGCTGGAGCCTCGTGCACCTCTCGACCCGCACCCCGAACCCCTTCGCGCGATCCCGCGCCGCGTCCCCCGCCCCCGGTGAGGGGACGCCCACCGAGCCGGCCGCAGGCCGCTCGTCCTCCGCAGCGAAGGGCCACGGGTCCGGGCGAGCACGCATCGTGCCCGTCGTCGCCGCTGCCACGGTCCTCGTCCTCGCCGGCGGCACCGCCGCCTTCGCGAAGGCCCAGAAGTCCGTCACGCTCGACGTCGACGGCACCGTCTCCCGCGTGAGCACGTTCGCCGGCTCCGTCGACGGCCTCCTCGACGACCAGGGCGTCCGCGTCGGGGACCGCGACGAGGTGAGCGCGAGCGGCGCCCTCACGGAGGGCGCCGAGATCGTCGTCCGCCACGCCCACCAGGTCACCGTGTCGCTCGACGGCGTCGAGCAGGCCGTGTGGACCACCGCGCTTTCCGCCGACGAGGCCCTCGACACCCTGGCGAGCCGTGGCCAGTCCGTCTCGCTCGTCGCCTCCCGGTCCGCGGCCGGTGGCCGCCCCGAGATGGCGCTCGACCTCACGCTGCACGGGCCGGCCGACGTCGTCGTGGACGGCGCCGTGCTGCCCGCGCCCGACGCCGACGTCCGCGTCGCCCAGCTCCTCGGCGAGCTCGGTGTCACGCTGTCGCCGCTCGACCGCGTCAGCGTCCGGCACGGTGAAGACGGCCGCGTGCAGGTGGTCGTCAACCGCGTCGTCGTGCAGGAGGTGACGTCCACCCTGCCCGTCGACTTCGCGAGCACCACCCAGGAGGACGCCTCCCGGTACACCGACCAGCGCCGCACGCTCACGGCCGGCGTCCCCGGCGTCCGCACGGTCGTCGAGAACGTCACGACGGTCGACGGCGTCGAGACGGGCCGCACCCCGGTCTCCGACCAGGTGACGCAGGCCCCGGTCGACGAGGTGATCAGCGTCGGCACCAAGGCGCGCCCCGTCGTGCCCAAGGCCGCCCCGGCCGCGTCGAGCGGGACCCCGGTCACCGCGGGCGGCGACGCCGACGGCCTGAACTGGGCCGCCCTGGCCCGCTGCGAGTCGGGCGGCAACCCGACCATCGTGTCCAGCAACGGCAAGTACCACGGCCTGTACCAGTTCTCGGTCGGCACGTGGCAGGGCGTCGGCGGCAGCGGCCTGCCGTCGCAGGCGTCGGCCGACGAGCAGACGGCCCGCGCCAAGATGCTCTACAACCGCTCGGGCGCCGGTCAGTGGCCCGTCTGCGGCAAGAACCTGTTCAGCTGACCCCAGCCGGACCCGCCCGCGCCCGCCCACCGCTCGTCGGTCGGCGGGCGCGGCCGTCCCCACGGCAGTCCCGCGTGCGGCGCCCCGGTCGTGTCCCGCCGTCCTGGGCCGACCCGCCCGACCACCTAGGCTCGTGCGCATGTCGACCACCGCCCTGCTCGGGCCTGCGGAGATCCGTGAGCTCGCCGAGCGCGCGGGCGTGCGGCCCACCAAGCAGCTCGGCCAGAACTTCGTGCTCGACGCCGGGACGGTCCGCAAGATCGTGCGGCAGGCGGACGTCGCGGCGGGCGAGCGCGTCGTCGAGGTGGGGCCGGGCCTCGGCTCGCTGACGCTCGGGCTGCTCGAGGCGGACGCGGACGTGGTCGCCGTCGAGATCGACCCGGTGCTCGCGCGCCTGCTGCCCAGCACGGTCGCCCGGCACGTCCCCGGGCTGACCGTCACCGAGGTCGACGGGCACGCGGTCCTGCGCGACGAGGCGGGTCGCGACCGGCTCACGGTCGTGATCGCCGACGCGCTCGACGTGTACGCGCTGCCCGGGCCCGACCCCGTCGCGCTCGTCGCGAACCTCCCGTACAACGTGTCGGTACCGGTGCTGCTCACGTTCCTCGAACGGTTCGCGTCGCTGGACCGCTCGCTCGTCATGGTGCAGGCCGAGGTCGCGGACCGGCTCGCCGCCCCGCCCGGCAGCCGCACGTACGGCGTCCCGTCGGCCAAGGCCGCCTGGTACACGCACGCCCGCCGCACCGCGACCGTCGGGCGGACGGTGTTCTGGCCCGTGCCGAACGTCGACTCGGCGCTCGTCCGGCTCGACCGGCGCGAGCCGCCCGCGACGACCGCCTCCAGGCAGCAGGTGTTCGCGGTCGTGGACGCGGCGTTCGCGCAGCGGCGCAAGATGCTCCGGCCCGCGCTCGCCGTGCTCGCGGGCTCCGCGGCCGCGGCGGAGCGGGCGCTGGTCGCCGCAGGGGTGGACCCCCAGGCGCGAGGCGAGCGGGTGGACATCGACGGCTTCGCACGGATCGCCGAGCAGCTCGCCGAGCAGCTCGCCGAGCAGCTCCCCGCGGCGGGTGGCCCGGCAGGTGCCCCGCCGGACGGCGAGGACGCGCCGGGCGGGCCGGGCACAGGCCGACCTGGCAGGGTGGACCCGTGACGTTGACCCCCGTGGCCCCGCTGCCCGAGCACGAGGTCAGGGTCCGCGCGCCCGGCAAGATCAACCTGTCGCTCCGTGTCGGTCCGCGCGAGCCGGACGGGTACCACCCGGTCCTCACCGTGTTCCAGGCCGTGTCCGTGTTCGAGGAGGTCGTCGCGACCCCGTCGGACGTCCGCGAGCTCACCGTGAGCGGCCCGCAGTCCGAGCTCGTGCCCACGGACGCGTCGAACCTGGCGCTGCGCGCCGCGGCGCTGCTCGCGCAGCGGGCGGGGATCGACGAGGGCGTGCACCTGCACCTGCACAAGGGCGTCCCGGTGGCGGGCGGCATGGCGGGCGGCTCGGCGGACGCCGCGGCCGCGCTCGTCGCCTGCGACACCCTGTGGCGGACGGGCCTGGGCCGGGAGGACCTGCTGGAGCTGGCCGCCGAGCTCGGCTCCGACGTGCCGTTCTCGTTCGTCGGGCACACCGCCGTCGGCTCGGGCCGCGGCCACCTGCTGACCCCCGCGCTGAGCCGGGGCGAGTTCCACTGGGCCTTCGCCGTGCAGGACCGGGGGCTCTCGACGGCCGCCGTGTACGCCGCGTTCGACGAGCTGTCGGCCGCCGGCGAGCCGCCCGACCCGGAGGGAGACGTCCCGCTCATGCAGGCCCTGCGGGCGGGCGACCCGCGCGCGCTCGGGGCGGCGCTGCACAACGACCTGCAGCTCGCTGCGCTCGAGCTCGACCCGGGCCTCGCGGAGCCGCTCGCGGTCGCGCAGGACGCCGGGGCGCTGGGCGTGATCGTCTCCGGGTCGGGGCCGACCGTCGCGGCGCTCGCGCGCAGCCGCCAGCACGCCCTGGTGCTCGCGGCGGCGTTCACCGCCTCCGGGGTGGCCGACAGGGTCCTGACCGCCGCCGGACCCGTGTCCGGCGCACGGGTGATCGCCGCCGACTGATCCAACGCTCGACGTCGGTCCGGAGGCCGGACGGGCGCGACAGGACCGGGTCAGCCGCACACCGACGTGTCGTCGGCCGACGTCTTGACCCCGTCGCGCGGCTGCCACGCGTCGACGGGCGGCTGCGCGGTCGCCGTCGCGGTCGCCACCGGCGGCGTGGTCGAGGTCGCGGCCGGCGCGCCCGGCGTGGTCGGCGCGGTCGGCGCGCTCGGCGTGGTCGGCGGGGGAGCAGGCACCTCGCGCCCCACGGGCTGGTCGGCGGCGACCCGCTCCCACAGGGTCGTGGCCTCGGGCGTCCACTCCACCCGGCCCTTCTCCCTCGTGGAGTCGACGACGGGTGTCATGACGAACACGATCTGGTCCGCGCCGACGTGCTGCATCGAGCGGCCCAGGCCCACGAGGTCGGTGAGCCGGTCGAACCCGTCGCTCGCGCTGAGCGACTGGGTCGCCGCGTCGGCGAACGACAGGAGGGCCGGTGCGTTCGTCAGGACGTCACGCTGCAGCACCTCGCGGGCCGTCGCGGCGAGGAGGTCCTGCTGCCGCCCGATCCGCTGCAGGTCGGAGCCGTCGCCGATGTCGTGCCGGGCGCGGGCGAACGCGAGCGCGGTGGGGCCGTCGAGCGTGAGCTGGCCGGCCTTCACGTGCAGCCCGGAGTCCTCGTCGTCGTAGTCGCGCTCGAGGCACATCGGGACGCCGCCGATGGCGTCGACCATCGTCTGGAAGCCCGCGAAGTCGATGACCATCACGCCGTCGACGCGCACGCCGGTGAGCTGCTCGACCGTCTTCCACGTGCACCCGGCGGCCGAGTCGATGTCGCCGCCGTGGTCCCAGCCCGTGGCGAAGGCCGTGTTGAACTGCTCGTCCTCCCGGGCGGGGCTCGTGCTGCCGTCCGTCATGGTGCAGGACGGGATGTCGACGAGGGTGTCGCGCGGGATGGACACGAGGACCACCTGGGACCTGTCCGCGGAGATGTGGGCGACGACGGTGGTGTCCGAGCGCATGCCCTCGTCCTCGCCGCCGATCGCGGCGTTCGCCCCCCTGCGGTCGTCGGAGCCGAGCAGCAGGAGGTTGACGGGGGAGCCGGCGTGCACGTCGGCCGGGTCGGTGGGCGTGGCGGGCGACGTCGGGCTCGGCCGGTCGTCGCCGAGCAGCCCGGCGCTGTCGAGGGTGTCGATGTTCGACTGGAGGCGCCACCAGACGGCCCCGGCGGCGGCGCCCGCGAACGCCACGGTGCCGACGACCACGAGCGCGACCAGCCGGACGGCCCGGACACCGGGGCTCGTGCGGGCGTGGGCGGGGACCGGCGCGGGGTCGCTCATGCGACCGACGCTAGGCCGCAGGTCAGGGCCCCGCAGGCGGTCCCTGTGCAGGTCCGCGGGCGGCCGTGGAGATCCTGTGAGCGCAGCCACCCGTGCCGCCACGAGCGCAGCCACCAGCGCAGCCACCCGTGCCGCCCGCGATAGCCTGGCGCCCTCATGGCTCACCTTCTCGGCGCGGACCGCGTCACCCTCACGCTGGGCACGCGCACCCTGCTCGACGAGGTCAGCCTCGGCATCGACGACGGGGTGCGCCTCGGCGTCGTCGGCCCCAACGGCGCGGGCAAGTCGACTCTCCTGCGCGTCCTCGCCGGCCTCCAGGAGGTCGACGACGGACGCGTGACGCGCGCGGGCGGTGTGCGGGTCGCGGTCCTCGAGCAGCGCGACGACCTCGCCACCGGCACCGTCCTCGACGCGGTGCACGGCGACCTCGACGAGCACGAGTGGGCCACCCACCCCGGCATCCGCTCCATCCACGCCGGGCTGCTCGCTGACGTCGACCTCGCCGCGGACGTGAGCACGCTGTCGGGCGGTCAGCGACGGCGCGTCGCGCTCGCGGCCCTGCTGGTGCGGGACGACGAGGTGCTCGTGCTCGACGAGCCGACCAACCACCTCGACGTCGAGGGCGTCGCGTGGCTCGCCGCCCACCTCGTGGAGCGGTACGCCCGCGGGTCGGGCGCGCTCGTGGTGGTCACGCACGACCGCTGGTTCCTCGACGCGGTGTGCACCCGCACCTGGGAGGTGCACGACGGCGTCGTCGACCAGTACGACGGCGGGTACGCGGCGTACGTGCTGGCCCGCGCGGAGCGCGCCCGCACCGCGTCGACGATGGAGGAGAAGCGGCAGAACCTGCTGCGCAAGGAGCTCGCGTGGCTGCGTCGCGGAGCCCCGGCCCGCACGTCGAAGCCGAAGTTCCGGATCGACGCCGCCAACGCGCTGATCGCCGACGAGCCGCCGCCTCGCGACCAGCTCGCCCTCACACGGATGGCCACGGCTCGGCTCGGCAAGGACGTGCTCGACGTCGAGGACGTGACGCTCGCGTACCCCGCACACGACGGCACGGGCTCGCGGGTGCTGCTCGACGACGTCACGTGGCGGCTCGGCCCGGGCGACCGGGTCGGGCTGGTGGGCGTCAACGGAGCCGGCAAGACGTCGCTCATGGGGCTGCTCGCCGGCCGGGTCCAGCCGACGTCCGGACGGGTGAAGCGTGGCAAGACCGTGCAGGTCGCCGAGCTCCGGCAGGACGTGGAGGACCTCGACGAGCTCGCGGACCTGCGGGTCGTCGAGGTCGTGGAGCGCGAGAAGCGGTCCGTGGTGGTCGGCGGCAAGGAGCTCACCGCCTCGCAGCTCGTGGAGCGCCTCGGCTTCACGCGCGACCGGGCCCGCACCCCCGTCCGCGACCTCTCGGGTGGCGAGCGGCGACGCCTGCAGCTGCTGCGCCTGCTCGTCGGCGAGCCCAACGTGCTCCTGCTCGACGAGCCCACCAACGACCTCGACACGGACACGCTCGCCGCGCTGGAGGACCTGCTCGACGGCTGGCCCGGCACGCTCGTCGTCGTCTCGCACGACCGCTACCTGCTGGAGCGTGTCTGCGACCGGCAGCTCGCCCTGCTCGGCGACGGGGCGGTCCGGGACCTGCCCGGCGGGGTCGAGCAGTACCTGGAGCTGCGCCGTGCGGCCATCGCCGACGCCGCCGGGGCCCCGTCCGCGAGCCGTGCACCAACAGGGGCGGCTGTCGTGCCTGACACGTCCCTCGCTGCGCCCCCGAGCGCCTCGCCGGCCGACGTCCGCGCGGCCCGCAAGGAGATCGCCCGCATCGAGCGCAGGCTGTCGCGCATCGCGGAGCTGGAGGCGTCGCTGCACGGACGGATGGCCGAGCAGGCGACGGACCACGAGGCGGTCCTCGCGCTCGACGCCGAGCTGCGGACGCTCGCCGCGGAGAAGGACGACCTGGAGGCCCAGTGGCTCGACGCCGCGGAGATCGCGGGCTGACGGCGGCTCCCGGCGACCGGGCACGACGAGCACGGGCTCGGCGGCTACGGTCATCCGTGTGACCGGCCGACCCCCGCGCGAGCGCATCCTCGACGGCGCGCTGCGCATGCTCGCAGAGCAGGGCCCGGCCGGGCTGACGGTGCGGGCCGTGGCGGGTGCGGCGGACTGCTCGACGACCGGCATCTACACGTACTTCGGGGGCAAGGCAGGTCTGCTCGACGCGGTCTACGCCGACGGGTTCACCCGGTTCCGCGCGGCCGTCGCGGCGGCGGACGGCACGCCCGACCCGGCGGACCGGCTGGTCGCGGCGTGCCGCCTCTACTGGTCGTGGGCGCTCGCGAACCCCACGCAGTACCAGCTGATGTTCGTCACGGCGCAGACGAGCTTCACGCCGTCGTCGTCGTCGGTCGAGCTCGCCCGGGCGAGCTACGGCGACCTCGTCGGGCGGGTGCGCGACCTCCGGACCGACCTGGTCGGGACCGACGTCGAGGAGGCCGCGCACCACCTGTGGGCCCTCCTCCACGGCTACGTGATGCTGCAGCTCGTGGCCGTGCAGACCGCGGAGCCCGAGGCCGCGGCCCGGTTCGAGCGCGGTGTGCTCGCGATGGTCCGCACCGGCGTCGCGGCGACGACCTGACGGTCAGCCCTCGCGGACGCCCCGGACTCGACCGAGCGCGAGCTGCGCGGCGACCGACATCGTCAGCACCGACCCGAGCACCACGAGCAGCGGCGCGGTCCACCCGCCCGACGAGGTGTGCACCGCCCCGAGCACGCTCGGCCCGAGCGCGGCGCAGCCGTAGCCGAACGTCTGGATCGCCGCGGACATCCGTCGGGCACCCGCCTGCGAGCCGGCCGTGGTCGCCACGACCGTGAAGATCACCGCGAAGTTGCCGCCCTGGGCGACCCCCGCGAACGTGCACCACAGCGGCCACCACCCGGGTGCGGCGAGCAGCCCGACGGGCAGCAGCACCCACCCCACGGAGATGGCGAGCATGACCACCCGGACGTTCACCCGCCGCCCGAGCGCGAGCGGCACCCCGACGCCGCCGACCATCCCGAACAGCTGGAACAGCGCCGCCGCCCCGCCCGACGCGGCCGGGGCGAGGCCCAGCTCGTCGTGCAGCACCGACGGCAGCCACGCGCTCACGGCGTAGTAGCCGAACGCCTGCCCCGCGAAGGCCACGGCCAGCAGCCAGGTCACGCTCCGGCGCAGCACGTCGGGGCGCTCGTCGCGCGGGTCGCCGGAAGGGGCGCGGGCCGGCTCGCGGACCGAACGACGCCACCCGTACGCGCGCAGCCACACCGCGAGCGCCGCGACCGCGAGCAGCCCCCAGGACGCCAGCGCCCACCGCCACCCGACGAGGTCGGCGAGCGGGGCGGTGAGCGTGGTCGTCAGGACGCTGCCGCCGTTGAGCGCGGCGGTGTACAGGCCGGTGACGCGGGCGACGTGCCCCGGGAAGTCCCGGCCGATCACGACGGGCACCGCGACGTTGCCCGCGGTGATCGCGACCCCGATGAGCACCGTCCCGGCGAGCGCGGTGGTGAACCCGCCCGACGAGCGCAGCACCGTCCCGAGCAGCACGGTGACCAGCGACGCCGCGACGACGAGGGTCGTGCCCAGCCGGGCGAGCAGCACCGACACCAGCGGCGTGGCCAGCGCGAAGCAGAGCACGGGGACGCCCGTGAGCAGGCCCGCGCCGGCCGCGGAGAGCCCGAGGTCGTCGCGCAGCGGCTCCACGACGGGGGCGAGCGCCGTGATCGGCGCCCGCAGGTTCAGGGCGTACAGCAGGACGGCGGAGAGCAGCAGCCCTCGCGCGGCCGGTCCGACGAGCGGGCGGACCTGGCTCATGACCTCACGAGGCGTCGAAAGGGGCGACGACCTCGCGGAGCAGGTCGGCCAGCCGGCCGCGGTCCGCCTCCGACAGGTCGCCGAGCAGGCTCCGTTCCACGTCGAGCAGGTCCGCGAACGCGGCGTCGACCCGGGCCAGCCCGACCTCGGTGAGCTGGACGAGCACCCCGCGGCGGTCGTCGGGCGACGGCTGGCGCTCCACCAGGCCGTGCTCGACGAGCCGGTCGATCCGGTTCGTCATGGTGCCGCTCGTCACGAGCGTCTGGGTCAGCAGCGCACCGGGGGACAGCCGGTACGGCGCCCCCGCCCGGCGCAGCGCCGAGAGCACGTCGAACTCCCACGTCTCCAGGTCGTGCCGCGCGAAGGCTCCTCGTCTCGCGAGGTCGAGGTGCCGTGCGAGCCGGCTGACCCGGGAGAGCACGGTGAGCGGTCGCACGTCGAGGTCCGGCCGCTCCCGCTCCCATGCGAGCACGATCCGGTCGACCTCGTCGCGCGCCCCCGGCTCTGCGGGAACGGTGCCTGGCGCCATGTCGCGAGATTACTCGACGTCGACAGACCCCTCCGGGACCTCGGTCAGGTGTGCTTGGCGAGGGTCGGCCGGCGCTCCAGGCCGGACAGCCCGTTCCACGCGAGATTCACGAGGTGCGCGGCGACCTCCGCCTTGCGCGGGCTGCGGGCGTCGAGCCACCACTGCCCGGTCAGGGCGACCATCCCGACGAGCATCTGCGCGTAGATCGGCGCCGCCCGCGGGTCGAGGCCCTGCTTCTTGAACTGGTCCGCGAGCAGGTGCTCCACCTGCGAGGCGACGTCGCCGATGAGGCTCGAGAACGTGCCCGTGGCCTGCGCGACCGGGGAGTCCCGGACCAGGATCCGGAAGCCGTCCTCGGACGTCTCGATGTAGCTCAGCAGGGCCAGCGCGGTCCGCTCGACGAGCACCTTCGGGTGGCCGCCGCCCTCCAGCGCGCCGGACAGGGCGCCGGTCAGGGCCTGGATCTCGCGGTCGACGACGACCGCGTAGACCCCCTCCTTGCCGCCGAAGTGCTCGTACACGACCGGCTTGGACACCTCGGCGCGCGCGGCGATCTCCTCGACGCTGGTGCCGTCGAAGCCCTTCTCGGCGAACAGGCGGCGCGAGACGTCCAGCAGCTGGGCGCGCCGCTGCGTGCCCGTCATGCGCGAACGAGGCACGCGCTTGGTCTCCGGCGTCACGGGGCCATCATGCCGTGCGTCACGTCCGCGCCGGGGCCCGGTCCACGGGTCCGGTCCCGAGGCGGGCACCGGTGGCGTGCCGTGGCCTGGCAGACTGGTCCGCCGACGGCGGGCGCGACCCGCCCGGTCCGCCCTGGTGTAACGGCAGCACGCCGGCCTTTGGAGCCGTGCAGTCCAGGTTCGAATCCTGGGGGCGGAGCAGTCGCGCGCCACGTCCGTCGCGACGGGGCCGGTCGCCGCCCCGTGCCGGGCGCCCGCGTGTCAGCGCGCGGACGCGGCGCCCTGGTCGGCCTCGAAGGTCCCTACCCTGTCGCGCATGACGACGCCGACCTTGCGCTCCCAGACGCTCGCCCACGTCGCCGCCCTGGTGCCGGACCCCTCCGCGTGGGGACGCCCGGTGCGGGTCGCGGTGGACGGGGTGGACGGCTCTGGGAAGACGTGGTTCGCGGACGAGCTCGGCGGCGCGCTGCGTGATCGAGGTCGTGAGGTGGTCCGGGTGTCCGTCGACGGGTTCCACCGGGTGCGTGCCGAGCGCTACGTGCGTGGTGCCACCTCGCCCGAGGGCTTCTACCTCGACTCCTACGACTACGACCGGTTCCGCGTCGACGTGCTCGACCCCTTCGCCCCGGGCGGCGACCGGCGCTACCGGGACACCGCGCACGACGTCGCCACCGACGAGCTGCTCGACGTGGCGCCCCAGGTCGCGGGTGATCGCGCGGTCCTGCTCGTCGACGGGATCTTCCTGCACCGTGACGAGCTCGCGGCGGCATGGGACTTCTCCGTCTACCTCGACGTGCCGTTCGAGGTGTCGGTGCCCCGCATGGCGGTGCGCGACGGAGGCTCGCCCGACCCGGCCGACGAGCGCAACCAGCGGTACGTCGGTGGCCAGCGGCTGTACCACGCGGAGTGCGACCCGGCCGGGCGGGCCTCGGTCGTGGTCGACAACCGCGACCTCGACGCGCCCGTCCTGGTCTCCCAGCGGCGCGGCTGACGCCGGTCAGCCGCCCGCGCGGTGCACGAAGGCGGCGAGCGACGCCTCCGTGACCGGGACGGCCGGGACGGCGGGCACCGCGAGCCCCGGTCGCACCCGGGTCGCCCGGGACCGGGCCTCCTGCGTCGACGGCGCACCGTCGTGCCCCAGCCACTCCCACACCTGGCGCGCGAGCACGGGCAGGAACGGCTCGGCGAGCAGCGCGAAGCCGAGCAGCCACGCGGTCGTGGGCAGGGTGGGCGCGTCCATCCACCGTTCCACGACCCCGAGCGCCCCGGGCAGGTCCATCCGGTGCAGGTCGAGCTCGCGCTCCTGCTCGTCGAGCGCCTTCGCGATCGTGTCGTCCCAGCGCACGGCGACGCCGGCGGACTCGCGCACAGCGGGGAGCAGGGCGTCGGCCACCCACGCACGCAGCCGGTTCGTCCGCTCCACCAGCACCGACAGGGAGAGGTCCGCGACGCCCTCGTCGAGCGGCATGGCCGCCAGGCAGAACCGCAGTTCGTCGGGCGTGACGCCCGAGCCGTCCAGGAGCTCACCGAGCCAGATGCCGTGCCGCTTGCTCGTCGAGCACTTCTGCCCCTCGAAGGCGAGCATGCCGTTCACGACCGTGCGGTCGAACGGGCGCAGCGTCCCTCCTGAGCCCTGCGCGAGGACCCGCGGCGCCACCAGGCCCGGCGTCGTGTTGTCGCTGCCGAAGAAGCCGACCGTGACCACGCCCGTGTCCGCGACGAACGGGTTCGACACCGCCGCGGCCTCGGCGAACACCTCGCCGCAGTACACGGCGTACAGGTAGTAGCCGTTCGCGAGCACACCGTCCGCGGGGGCGAGGGGGCTGCGCACCCCCCACGTCCCCTGGCCGGTCAGACGGATGCGCCCGCCGCGGCTGCGCAGGTACCGGTCGGCGGGCTCGACCACGTGAGATCGCATGCCGGAGGCGTCGAGGTCGGCCCGCAGCGCGGTGGCGTCGGTGGGCACGGCGAACCAGTGCTCACGGGTCTCCCAGCGGACCGGGCTGTCGTCGAGCCGGGACCGGACGTCCACGAGCTCCTCGGGCTGGAAGTGCTCCCCGCACCGCGTGCACGTGCTCCCGCCCGCGTCGGCGCCGCAGTGCGGGCAGCCGCCGGCCACCCAGGTGCCGACGAGCTCCTGGCCCGTGGTCTGCGAGAACGGGATGCGCTCGTCCACCGGGACCGCGGCGCCGGTCGCCTGCAGGGCCCTGAGCGCTCGCTCGTGGACCGCGCGGTAGCGGTCCGCGTGCTCGGGCGAGCGAGGGTCGAGCCAGACGTCGATCTCGATGCCGAGCGCCGCGAGGTCGTCGGCGATGCCCCGGTGGTAGATCGCGCACGTCTCGTCGGGCGTCCGTCCGATCCGCTTCGCCTCGGCGAGCACCCAGTTCTCGAACGCGTCGGTGCCGGAGACGACCGCCACCGACGCCCCGCGCACCCGCAGCGCCCGGGCCGCGACGTCGGACCGCAGGTACGTCCCTCCACCGTGGCCGACGTGCATCCGGCCGTTGGGGGTGGGGGGCATGGGGACGAACAGGTACGACGAGGTCACGGGTTCCTCCGGGCGTCGGCGGCGGGCGGGCGGGCGAACAGGTCTGTCGTGAGGAGATCGGTGAGGGCGGCGACCCGCGGGCCGTCCCACGCGACGTCGCCGCCGCGGTCCACGAGCACCGGGCGCAGCCCGGCCCGGCGGGCTCCGCCGAGCTCGTCGTCGAGGCCGTCCCCGACGTAGAGGCAGTGCTCGGGCGGCACGCCCAGGCCGTCGGTGACGTGCGCGAAGATGCGCGGATCGGGCTTCGCCCACCCGACGACCGCGGACAGCGCCATGACGTCGAACCGTCCGGACAGGGCGGACCCGCCGATCATGTCCTGCACGTCCGAGCTGCAGTTCGACACGAGACCGAGCGGGAGCCCGCGCCGCTGCACCTCGTCGAGGAACGGCACCGCGTCGGCCAGCAGGTGCTGGAAGCCCCACCCGTGATGGGCGCGCCGGGCGGCGACCGCGTCCTGCAGCCGTGCCGGCGACCAGTCGAGGCCGAGCGAACGGCCCAGACCGGTCAGGTAGGTGGTGAGGTCGCCCGTCTCCCGCTCCCGGCGGGTGGCCGTCCACGGACCGCGGAGCTGGTCCGCGGGGAGGCCCAGGGCGACGGCCGTCGCCTCGAACGCGCCCCGCTTCACCTCGGCGGGCAGCGGCACGAGCGTCTCCCACAGGTCCACGACGACGGCCTGGACCGGGCCGGCGATCACGCGAGCACCACGGCGTCGTCCAGTCGCCGCGCGAGGTCGGCGTACAAGGTCGACCCGTACGCGGCGTGGTCGCGCAGGTCCGTCGGTGTCGGCTCGGTCCGCAGCACCGACAGCGTCGCGCGGGCCCGCCCGTGCAGCAGCACGGCACCGTCCGCGGCGTGCCGGAGCCGCTCGGGCGAGTCCGAGGCACGCAGCACCCGCCCGTGCTCGCGGATGTCCGGGGCCCGGCCGTGGTACCCGAGCGCCTGCACGACGACCCCCGCCCTGTCGAGCTCGTCGGCGGCGTCCTGGACGTCGCCGACCCGCCGGAGCTCCACACCGGCGAGGTCGCCCGCCCAGAGCGCGCGGTAGAGGTCGGCGGACTCGTGCCGGAGCCCGGAGTCGCGGAACACCATCCCGGAGACCGGGCAGACGTCGGTCGTCTCGTCGACCTGCTTCTCCCGTCCGGGCAGGTGCGCGGCGCGCGCGGCGGCCACCGACGGGTAGGTGAGACGGGCGGGGCTCCGCTGCAGGACGACGATGCGGCGCACGAGGCCCCGGAGGCCCAGGAGCGCGCGCAGGACGGACATGCCGCTGTGCGAGCAGCCTGCGACGACCACGTCGGCCCCGTCGAGCCGTTCGAGCGCGGCCAGGAGACCGGGGCGCCCCGTGCGGCCGATCACCGCGCCCGACGGGACGACCTTCTCGCGCCACGGCGCCAACGACGGGTGGGCGCGCTCCTCTCGTCCCGTCGCGAGGACGACGTGGCGGGCCTGCACGGCACCGCCGTCCTCCAGCGCCACGTTCACCGTGTCGTCGCCGTCGAGCTCGACGGCCACCACACGTGAGCGGAGCCGGGCGCCACCGGGTGGGAGGGACGACGTGATCACGTCGCCCACCGCGCCGAGCGCGTCCGCCAGGTGCTCCATCCGGACCGGGGCCTGCGAGGTCGCGACGGGCCGGACCCGCGCGTCCGTGGACATGGCGGCGAACGGGCCCTCGTAGCGGACGTGCTGGAGGAAGCGCTGCCCCGCGGAGGTCGTCGTGATGAGGTACTCGGCGAACCCGCCCGGGCCGATCCGGTCCCCCTGCTCCAGCACGACGACGTCGCGGTCCAGCAGCTGCGGGGCCGACGCCAGGAACGACGTGGTGCGGAACCCGCCGCCGACGAACACCACGTCGTGCGCGGCAGTCACGCCCCGACCTCGGCCGTGAGCAGCGCGTCGACGCGGTCGCAGATCAGGTCGGCCTCGTCGAGCGTGAGCACGAGCGGAGGGCGGATCTTCAGGACGGAGCCGCGCCCGTAGCGCGAGGTCCGCATCACGAGGCCGTGGTCCATGGCCCGGTCGGCGAGGTGGTTCGTGAGCGCGACGTCCTCCCGGCCCTCGCCGTCGACGAGCTCGAACCCGATCATCAGGCCGACGCCGCGCACGTCGCCGATCACGGTGTGACGGCGCTGCATGTCGCGGAGCCGGGTCATGATGTGGTCGCCGGTCCGACGGACGTTGGCGAGGAAGTCCGCGTCGTCGATCACGTCCAGGGTCGCCAGGGCCGCGGCGGCGGCGAGCACGTTGCTCCCGTAGGTGAAGCTGTGCTCGCTCGTGGGCATGCCCGCCAGGTCGTCGCTGGCCAGGATGGCCGCGACCTGGGCGCCCGAGCCCCCGAGGCCCTTGGCCAGGGTCATCGCGTCGGGCTCGACGCCGAAGTGCTCGGCGGCGAACATGCGTCCGGTCCGGCCGATCCCGGTCTGGATCTCGTCGAAGATCAGCTTGATGCCCTGCGCGTCGCACAGCTCCCGCAGCTTCGGGAAGTAGTCCGGGGGCGGCACGATGTTCCCGCCGTTGCCCGAGATCGGCTCCACGAGCACGGCGGCGACGCTGCCGCTGCTGGCGAACTCGATGAACTGCTCGATGCGGTCGACGCACATGGTGCCGCACGACTGCGGCTGCTGGCCGTAGAAGCACCGGTGGCAGTACGGGTCCGGCACCTGCAGCCCGCCCGGCATGACGTTCGCCAGCGGCAGCCGGCGGAACGCGTTCCCGGACAGGCTGGACATCATCACGGTCTGCCCGACGTGGCTGCGGAACATCGTGATGACGTCGCGGCGGCCGGTCGCGCGCTGCGCCATCTTCACGGCCCCCTCGTTCGCCTCCGACCCGCCGGACACCTTGAGGTGCGCCTTGGTGAGCCGGGCGGGAGCGAGGTCGACGAGCCGTCGGGACAGCTCGTTGACCGCCGTCGTCTGGAAGCTCGACGTGACGTGGACGAGCTCGTCGAGCTGCTTCTTCATGGCGTCGACCACGGCCGGGTGGCCGTAGCCGAGGCTGAGGTTGAACGTGGCCGACGCGCAGTCGACGTACTCGCGACCGTCCTCGTCGTAGAGGTAGATGCCCTCTCCGCGGACCATCCGGGTGTCGGACACGGGGTAGTACACGGCGCTGGCGTCGACTGCTGACGGCATGGCTTCTGGCCTCTCGGACGGGGTGGGGGTGGGGCCGGCCACGCGCTAGACGACGACGAGGCTGTCGGCGGCCCAGGCCAGAGCCCGGTCGAGACGCTCGACGACCTCACGTGCGTCGGCGCCCTCGACCGTGATCGACGCCATCGCGTCGCCGTTGCAGGTCGCGTCGGTGAGCTCGGCGCCGAGCTCGACCTCGACCTTGAACCGGCGGACACCGGGCAGCGGGCACTCCGACGGCGCAGCGTCGAGCCGACCGGGACGTGGCGGGATGATGGCGAAGCCGGACAGCGGTTCGGGACGTGCGCGCCCCGCGTCCCACACCGTGTCGCCGAGGGCGTTCCGGACGTACCACTCCTCGAGGTTGACGCCGTGGGCGACCTCCATCGCGGTCTTGATCCGGGCGCCGCCCATCCGGCAGCCGATCTCGTTCACGAGGTACGCGCCGTCGGCGGTGCGGAACAGCTCGGCGTGGAAGAGCGACACGTCCGGCGTCGGCAGCGTCGCGAGCGCGCGCTCCACCATCGCGAGCGCGGGCTCGACCCCGTCGTCCGTGAGGTCCAGCATCGCGCTGCGGACGACCTCCCCGTCCCGGAAGCCGAGCTGGGAGCTCGACCGTGAGGGCCACGCCAGGACGACCTTCCCGTCCCGCCAGGCGCCGTCGACGTGCACGAGCTCGTGCGGGACGAACTCCTCGGCGAGCAGGTGCGCGGGGTCGTCGCCGCGCAGGTCGGCCGACGTCAGGACGTGGCTGCGGACCGCCTCGGCGTCGCTGAGCACGTGCACGCCGACCGACGCCGCCCCCCGCCGGGGCTTGACGACGACGGGCCCCTCGCTCCGCGCGGCGAAGGCGAGCAGGTCGGTCGCCGACGCGATCGGGGCGTGGTCGGCGACGGGGACGCCGCCGGCCCGCAGCACCGTCTTCATGGTGAGCTTGTCGCGGTACGCCTCGGCGGAGGGCACCGTCTGCCCGGGCAGCCCCATCGCCTCGCGCAGCCGTGCCGCTCGCAGGAGGTCGAACTCCGACATTGCGACGAGGGCGTCCAGGCCGACCCGGTCGTGCAGGTCGAGCGCGAGGAGCTCGACCGCGGGGTCGTCGGCGTACGACGCGACCACCTGGACGCTCGCGTACCGGTCGAAGGTGTCCTCCTGGCCCTGGGCCGCCGCCGCCGACGTCACGAGGTGGACCTCGTGGGCCGCACCGAGCCAGCCCGGGTAGTCCATCGCGCTGAGCCCGAACCGGTTGAGGACGAGGACCTTCACAGCGACACCTCCGAGACGGGCGGGTCCAGCCGCGCCGCGGCGAGGTACGACGCGACCACGTCCTCGTGGTCGCCCGTCATGAGCACGTAGCCGAGTCGTCGACCCGCCCCGTCGACCACCGGGGCGTTGACGTAGTGCGGGTACCAGTGCTCGACGTCGCGGATCGTGCGTTCCAGCGGCGTCCCGGCGACGACCCCGACCGACGGCCACGTGATGCGGGTACCGGGAGGCGCCTCGAGGAAGCGGACCGCGCTGGTGAGCGCCCGGTCGGGTGCGGCGGGCTCCCGCCGGGTGCCGAGGACGGCGTCGAGCTCCTCGCGGTACAGGTCGACCCCGGTCGCCTCGCGGACCAGGACGGGGATGAGGTCGCCACCGAGCCTGCCGGCGATCTCGACGACGACGGGCCCCCGGGCGGTCAGGATCACCTCGGCGTGCGACGACCCGCGGTCCATGCCGAAGGCGTCGAGCGCGGCGTGCACCTCGGCAACGACAGCCGCGGCGTCGGAGTCGTCGAGCCGCGCGGGCACCACGTGGCCCGTCTCGACGAAGTAGGGCCGGGCGCTGACCCGCTTCTCGGTGAGCGCGTAGGTCACGTGGCGTCCCGGGCCCCAGGTGACGGACTCGATGCTGAGCTCGGGGCCTTCCAGCATCTCCTCGACCACGCATCGCGCGGAGAAGGACTTGGACAGGGCCGCTCGGGCGGCCTCGAGCGCGTCGCCCCCGGCGTCGACCGACGAGACGCCCGAGCTCCCGGCGTAGTCGACCGGCTTCACGACGACCGGGACCTCGGCCTCCTTCGCCCAGCGGGCCGCGTCCTGCGCGTCGTCCGTGACGTGGAACCGGGGCGCCCGCAGGCCGGCCTCGACGAGCCGCCGACGCATGAGCGACTTGTCCCGGAACGTGTCGACGTCGAGCACCGGGCCCGGCACGCCGAGCGCGCGGGCGAACCGGGCCGCCTCGTGCATCGAGTACTCGCCCCAGCAGAGCACGACGTCCCACCGGATGCCGCTCGACCGCGCGAGGGCCGCGGGGTCCGCGACCGTGGAGGCCGGCATGGGGTGGTACCAGTCGACGAGGTCGACCGGGACGTGGCTGACGTCGTCGACCACACCGACGACGTGTCCGAGGTCCCGCAACGACCGCAGGCCGAACGAGCGGTGGACGCCGAACCCGACGACGAGCACGTGGAGCGGTGTCACGAGGTACCTCCGGTGGGGGAGTGCAGCGGAACGGTGCGGATCGTCAGTGCGCCGGCGACGCGGCGACCCAGGTCGTCGAGCGACACCAGGTCGTCGGCGACGAGGACGGCCGACGCGGTCCGGTCCTCGGACGAGCGCAGCGCTGCCACCGTGTCGCCGGGGGCCACGTCGACCCGCAGGTCGACGACGCCGGGCAGGCCTCGGGCGTCGTCCTCGCCGTCGACGGCGAGGACACGACCCGGACCGGGCGTGGCGAACCACGTGGCGGCGGCCCGCTCGGACCGCGCCCCGCCGGTCACCGGCTCGCCGAGTGCGCACGCGACCACGGCGTCGAACACGTCGACGCCCTGCGCGAGCGCGTGCAGCTCGAGGATGTGGTCGCCGGGAGTGCGCACCGCGACCTCGATCACGTGCGGCCCGGCCGGTTCGAGCCGGACCTCCAGGTGCATGAGCCCGTCCCGGACGCCCAGCGCGGCGGCGACGGACGCCGCGACGGCGGACAGCGACGTGCGGGTCGTCGGGTCGACGCCGGCCGGCACGTGGTGCCCGACCTCGACGAAGAACGGCGCTGCGCCCGTGACCTTCCGGGTGGGCTCGCAGAGCACGACCGCACCGTCCTGCACGACGGTCTCGAGGCTGAGCTCGGGTCCCTCCAGGCACCGCTCGACGAGGAACCGGGCGGGCCGCCCGGGGGCGGCCGCCCACGTCCGGAGCTGCGGCTCGTCGTCGATGCGCCGGACGCCCGAGCTGCCCGACCCGTCGGTGGGCTTCACCACGACGGGGTACCGCCCGGCGGCCCAGGCGACGGCGTCGTCGGCGTCGCCCGTGTGCAGCGCGTCGGGCTGGGCGATGCCGTGGTGCGCGAAGACCGTGCGCTGCAGCGACTTGTCCCGGGAGACGATCGCGGCCCTCAGGCCGGGACCGCGCAGGCCGAGCTCGTCGGCGATCAGCGCGGCGGGGAGCACGTGCCCCTCGGAGAACGCGACGACACCGTCGACGGGCCCGTCGTCGAGTGCACGGTAGGCGGCCGAGAGCCATGCGGCGGTGACGTCCTCGGCGTCGACGGGGTACGTCCGGTCGCCTTCGGTCAGCAGGCGACGGGTCCGCGCGGACCCGAGCGTGACCCGGTTGTCCAGCAGCGCGATCCGTCCGCCGCGGGCCCGTACCGCTGCGAGGTACGGCCGACCGTGACGGCCCGACCCCACCAGCAGCACCCGCACGTCCCGTCGACGGCCGGCGACAGGGTCGTCCGTCGGTCGGCTCGGTGGCATCGCGGTCTCCTCTCGCTCGCCGGCCGCCTCCAGGTGACCGGCGAGCGAAGTTACTCAGGGAAAGCACCGGTGTCCAGAGCCCGGGGTCGATCCTGAGAAACACACAGAAAAATCGCTTCACAGCATTGAAAGGTCGGGCACCCGTCCGTCCTGGACGCTTGCCCATGTTGCGGTGAGACGGTGTGGCGAGCGCTGTCCGGGGATCGCTACCGTCTGCAACTCGTCTGCGAGCAGGGTCTCGATTCAGAGGCGAATAGTGACCCTTGTCGCTACCTTTCTGACTTTCCGGTGACCCACACACCCCGTCGAGCCGTGTCATCGAGCCGTGCCGTCGAGCCCTGCCGTCGAGCCGTGCCCTCGGCCGCCCGAGAGAGAGGTCCCCGTGTCGCAGTTCTGGCTGCTCACCGCGGCGTCGTCCGTCTCCAAGATGGGCAACACGTTCCTGCGGCTCGCGGTGCCCCTCGCGATCCTGCAGACCACCGGGTCGCCCGCCGCCGCGATCCTGTCGGTGGCCCTCGAGAACCTGCCCTACCTCGCAGGACCGGTCCTGGGCACGCTCATCGACCGCTTCCCTCGGCGCACCGTGTTCGCCGTGTCGGAGCTGTCCCAGGCCGTCCTCGTCGTGCTCGTCACCGTGGCGCTCGGCGCGCACCGCGTCGACGTGATCTACGTCCTCCTGCTGCTCCTCGGCTTCGGCTCGGTGATCTCGAACATCACGAGCGAGTTCAGCCTCATCCCGTCGCTCGCCCCGGCCGACAAGGTGGGCGCCGCGTACTCGCGGTACATGACGTGCGTCGACACGGCACGCTTCGCGGGCCCGCTCCTCGGCGGGCTGCTCATCTCGGTGACCAGCACGCAGGTCGCGCTCCTGTTCGACGCCGCCACGTTCGTCCTGACCGCGGCGGTCGTCTGGACGCTGCGCGTCGGTCGCGAGCGGGAGCCGCAGGCGGAGGGCTTCGTCACCAGCCTGGTGCGGGGCTGGCGGGTCTTCCTGCGCCTGCCCGGCATCCCGCGCCTGACAGCCACGCTCGCCCTGTTCAACCTCGGTGCCGGCAGCATCGCGACCGTGCTGCTCGCCGTTGGCACGGCCGAGTGGCACTGGTCGCCGTCCCTCGCCGGCGGCGTCATCTCGGCCGGGTCGATCGCGGGCGCCGCCGGGGCGGCCGTCACCGCCAGGGTCGGGGCGTCGTGGACGTGGGCGCGTCGCATCCTGCTCTGGATGGCGGCGAGCGCCGCGTTCGCCGGCCTGCTCGTCGTCGGGCAGCCGCACGCGGCCATCGCGGGCTTCGTCGGGATGTCGTTCGCCTCGGGCGCGATGAACGTCGCGACGATGGCGTTCCGGCACGACGCCATTCCCACGGAGTTCACCGGGCGGGTCAACACGGTGATCCGCTCGCTCGTGATGGGAAGCATTCCCGCTTCCGCGTTGCTCCTCAGCTGGACGAGCAGGTCGGACAATCATTTCGTCATGCTCAGCCCGGCGCTGCTGTTCACCGCGGCCGCGGTCGTCCTCTGGGCATCGGGTCGCATTTCCGTGCGCGCTTCTCCGGCCATTTCCCCGGAGCCGGTCGAACGGCGTGAGGTGGTGGCTCCATGAGCGTGGCGACGACCGCCGACGTCGAGCTGTACCTTCCTGCCCGCGACGCGCTGCGCCGGCGGTACGCGCGGCACCTCGGCGCGACCGCGTTCGTCGAGCAGGCCGCGAGGCTCGCCGTGCGGTTCAGCGACGGGCACCTCCAGGACCTCACGCTGAGCGAGCACGGGGGCTCCGCGCTGCGCACGGTCGACGCGCACGCCGCCAGCACGTTCCGTGCGACCGGCGCCGCCGGCCCCGGGGCTCTGCTGCTCGCGATCGACGGCGACGGCGCGCCCGGCAGCCCGGTGCCCGACGCGGAGCACCTCGCCGCGCCCGAGGTGCTCGAGTCGTCGACCGACGCGCTGCGCGACCTCCTGCACCGGGTCGACCGGGCCGCGCGCGAGCACGACGACCGCGTCACCCAGGTCCTGGTCGACGCCGAAGTGGTCGACCGTCACGTCACCGTGGTCACGAGGGACGACGTCCGGCAGGAGCGCCGCCACCTCGTCTACCTGACCGTCCGGGCCCTCGCCCGCCAGGGGCAGCGGGTCACCACCGGGTTCATGACCCCGGCGACCTCCGGCGCGATGGCCGACCTCGACGGCGCGCTGATCGGCGTGACCGTCGCCCGTCGTGCCGTGACGAGCCTGGACGCCCGACCCGCACCGATCGAGCACCTGCCGGTCATCGTCGGCCCAGGGCGCGGCACGGTTCTCGTCCACGAGGCGTGCTGCCACCCGCTCGAGGGGGACGAGGTCCGACGTGGGTCCACCTACGCCGCGCGGCGCGGCGAGCGGATCGCCGTCCCCGACCTCACGATCGTCGACGACCCGACCGTCCCTGGCGCCGTCGGCTCCTACGGGTTCGACGACGAGGGCGTCACCGCGCGTCCCACGCCGGTCGTCGAGGACGGGTACCTGCGCGCGTTCCTGCTCGACGAGATGTCGGGCGCGGCGCTGGGCCACGCCTCGACCGGGAACGGTCGCGTCGACGGCTTCCGCAGCCCGGTGCTTCCCCGCATGAGCAACACGTGCGTCGCCCCCGGCAGGTCGTCGGCCGCCGAGATCGTCGCCGACACGCCGCGCGGGATCTACGCGGAGAACGTCGGCGGCGGCGAGGTCGTCGAGGCGACGGGCGAGTTCGTCTTCCGGGTGCTCAACGGGTACCTCGTCGAGGACGGGCGGATCACCGACCCGATCGAGGAGACCACGGTCGCCGGGCGTGGCGCCGACGTGCTGCAGGCCATCGACCGTATCGGCGACGACGTCGCGCTCGGCGCCGCGAAGTGCGGCAAGTTCGGCCAGTTCCTGCCCGTCGGGGTGCAGGGCCCGACGCTGCGGATCGCGTCGCTGCTCGTCGGCGGGACGGCCCGGTGAACGGCGACGACCTGATCGACCGCTACGGGCGGGCGCTCGCCGGCCGGACCGGGCACGCGGTCGTGTCCGCGCAGGACGAGCGGCGCGAGGAGGTGGTGCTGCGGCAGGGCCGCGTCGAGAGCACCGTCCGCACGGACGAGGCCGGTGTCGTCGTCGCCCTCGACGACACCGGGAGGACGGTCCACGTCGCCACGGACGCCCGCAGCGACCCGGCGGCGGTCGTCGCTCGCGCCACCCGAGCACTGCAGCACCTGCCCCAGCGGGCGACGGAGGCCACCCCGGCCCGCGGCCAGGCGCCGCTCGTCGTCGAGCCGCCGCAGCCCGACGACGCGCTGGCCGACCGCACCACCGCGCTGCTCGCCGACGTCGCACCGCTCCTGGACGCCCACGTCGAGCTGCGGGTCGCCACGACCCGACGCCGGATCTCGTATCTCGGGGGTGACCGCCGAGGTGCGTACACGACCACCCGGGCCGGGGTCGTGCTGCGCTGCACGCGCTCGACGGGCGCCGGGACCACGCACCTCGCCCGGAGCGGTCTCGCTGCCGGGACGTGGGCCGCGCGTGCCCTGCTGAGCAGCCGGCTCGTGCCCAAGATGCAGGACGAGCTCTCGCTCCCGGAGTCGACCGCCGACGGGTTCCGCTGGCCCGAGCTCGTGGTCGTCGACGGCGAGGTGGCGGCGCAGCTCGTCGGCCTCCTGTCGAAGTCGCTGTCCGCGGAGTCGGTGCACCAGGCGCGCAGCCGGCTGGCCTCTCGTCTGGACGAGCAGGTCGCGTCCGCGTGCCTCTCCGTGGTCGACGACCCGACTCTGACGGACGGTCCGAGCTACGGCGCGTTCGACGCAGAGGGCACCCCGACCCGGCGCAAGCGGCTCGTCGACGGAGGTGTGCTGCGGGGCTTCCTGGGCACGGCCGAGCTCGCACGTCTGGTCCCGGCGACCGCGGCGGGCAACGCCTGGCAGTCGAACCGGGTGTCGCCGCCGCGGCCGAACGGGAGCAACCTCTTCGTCGAGCCAGGCCCGGCGGCCCTGCCTGCCGACGCGTCGACCGTGCGGATCGTGCAGAGCCACGGCCTGCACATGGCGAACGACATCACCGGGGCCTTCTCGCTCGGCGCGACCGTGATCGTGGGGACCGCCGGCGCCCGGCGGCTCGTGCACGGGGTCACCGTCGCCGGCAACGTCCTCGACCTGCTCGGCCACGTGCACGCCGTCGGCGACGAGCTCGACTGGTCGAGCGGGTCGGTCGCCAGCTACGGCTCGCCGGACCTGCTCGTGTCGGGTCTGGCGATCGGTGCCTGACCGGCCCGGAACGACGCGTCCCGCTCGCCGGTAGACCGGCTGCGATCGTGACCGGAGCGTGCACCCTCTCGCCGCGCCGGACGACGTTCCGGGCCGCCGGCGAGGGTCGTCGTGGCACGGGGGGCCGCTCCCACGGCGGTAGAGTGCACGGTGCGCACGGTCCGCCGCCCGGGAGCACCCGGGCAGATCCGCGAGGAGCACCCGCAGGTGACGTATCCCCGCCCAGCCGCCGTCATCGTCCTCGCCGCAGGTGAAGGTACGCGGATGCGCTCGGCCACCCCGAAGGTCCTGCACACCCTGGCCGGGAGGAGCATGCTCGGCCACGCCCTGGCGTCGGCGCGAGCGCTGGACCCGGTCCGCGTGGTCGTCGTCGTCCGGCACGAGCGTGCCTCCGTCGCGGCGCACGTCGCCGAGATCGACGCCAGGGCGCTGCTCGCCGACCAGGACGACATCCCCGGCACGGGCCGTGCCGTGCAGGTCGCGATGACGGCGCTCGACGCCGCCGCGCAGGCCGACGTGGCCGCCGCCGCCGAGGGCACCCCCGGCTCCGGCACGGCCGCGGGCGCGCTGCTCGACGGCGCGGTGGTCGTCGTGGCGGGCGACGTGCCGCTGCTCGACGCGGGCACGCTCGGCGAGCTGCTCGCCGCGCACCACGCGGACGGCAACGCCGTCACGGTGCTCACGACGGAGGTCGGCGACGCGACGGGCTACGGCCGGATCCTGCGCGAGGAGGGCACGGGCGACGTGCTCGGCATCGTCGAGGAGAAGGACGCCTCGGACGAGCAGCGCGCGATCACCGAGATCAACTCGTCGATCTACGTCTTCGACTCGGCCGTGCTGCGGTCCGCCCTCGGCCGGCTCGGCCGGGACAACGCGCAGGGCGAGGTGTACCTCACGGACGTGCTGGCCATCGCCCGCGGCGACGGCGGGCACGTGCGCGCGCTGCGCACCGACGACCCGCTCGTCGTCGAGGGCGTCAACGACCGGGTGCAGCTCGCGCGCCTGCGTGCCGAGCTCAACCGCCGCCTCCTCGAGGACTGGATGCGCGAGGGCGTCACGGTCGTCGACCCGGCGACCACGTGGGTGGACGTCGACGTGGAGCTCGAGCGCGACGTGACCCTCCTTCCGGGGACTCAGCTGCTCGGCGCGACCGTGGTGCGCGAGGGTGCGACCGTCGGCCCCGACACCACGCTCACGGACGTCGAGGTCGGCCCGTGGGCGAGCGTGGTCCGGACGCACGCGACGCTCGCGGTCGTCGGGCGCGGAGCCAGCGTGGGCCCGTTCGCCTACCTGCGACCGGGAACGGTGCTGGGCGACGACGGCAAGATCGGCACGTTCGTCGAGACGAAGAACGCGCAGATCGGCACGGGCTCGAAGGTCCCGCACCTGTCCTACGTGGGGGACGCGACGATCGGCGAGCACACGAACATCGGCGCCGCGTCCGTCACCGTCAACTACGACGGCGTGAACAAGCACCACACGACGATCGGCTCGTACGCCCGGACCGGCGCGGACAACATGTTCGTCGCACCGGTGACCGTCGGCGACGGCGCCTACACGGGGGCCGGGAGCGTCATCCGGCGCGACGTCCCCGCGGGCGCCCTCGGCGTCAGCGCGGGTGCGCAGCGCAACATCGAGGGCTGGGTGGCCCGGGCCCGGGCCGGCACCGCGGCCGCCGACGCGGCCCGTCGCGCGACCGCGGGCGACGACACCGCGGACCTCTCGCCGCAGGCCCGCGCCGAGCGTGAGCGCGCCGCCCACGCCGCGGCCGGTGTGCCGCAGACGCCGCCGCCCCACCTGCCCGACCAGCCCGCACCCCTCGCGGAGCCCACCACCCCGTCGGCGCCTGCCGGCTCGAGCACGAAGGACTCCACGCGATGACCGGGATCGTCTCCTCCGACGGCGAGAAGCGACTCGTCCTGGTCTCTGGCCGGGCCCACACCGATCTCGCGGCCAACGTCGCGGCCGCGCTCAACATCGAGCTCGTCCCGACCACGGCGTACGACTTCGCCAACGGCGAGATCTACACGCGGTTCGGGGAGTCGGTGCGCGGCTCGGACGCGTTCGTGCTGCAGTCGCACGCGTCGCCGATCAACCAGTGGATCATGGAGCAGCTGCTCATGGTCGACGCCCTCAAGCGGGCGTCCGCGAAGACGATCACGGTCGTCGCGCCGTTCTACGGGTACGCCCGGCAGGACAAGAAGCACCGCGGCCGCGAGCCGATCTCGGCCCGGCTGCTCGCCGACCTGTTCAAGACGGCGGGCGCCGACCGCATCATGAGCGTCGACCTGCACACCGCGCAGATCCAGGGCTTCTTCGACGGGCCCGTGGACCACCTGTGGGCCATGCCGACGCTCATCGACTACGTCCGCACGCGCGTCGACACGTCGAACGTCACGGTCGTCTCCCCGGACGCCGGCCGCATCCGGGTCGCCGAGCAGTGGGCCAACAAGCTCGGCGGCGGCCCGCTGGCGTTCGTGCACAAGTCCCGCGACATCCGCAGCCCCAACAAGACCGTCGCGAACCGCGTGGTCGGTGACGTCGAGGGCCGTTCGTGCGTGCTCGTCGACGACCTCATCGACACCGGCGGCACCATCGCCGGAGCGGTGCGCGTGGTCCTCGAGGCCGGCGCGAAGGACGTCATCGTCGCGGCGACGCACGGCGTGCTGTCCGAGCCGGCGGTCGAGCGGCTGCAGGCCAGCGGTGCGCGCGAGGTCGTCGTCACCGACACCCTCCCCATCGAGGACGAGAAGCGGTTCCCGCAGCTGACGGTCCTGTCGATCGCGCCGCTCATCGCCCGCGCGATCCGCGAGGTCTTCGACGACGGATCGGTCACGTCGCTGTTCGACGGCCAGGCCTGAGCCCACCGGCCGACCGGACGTGCCGCACGGCACGTCCGGTCCGTCACGTCTGGGTCGGTCCGGGGGTTTGGGACAGGCCCCGGTACCGGGTAAGATCGTCAGGTTGCCTCGGCGAGGGACGACGGATGGTCCACCGGAAGCACGACCTTCGGAGGGCCGCCCTAGCTCCGTGATCGACTGGGCGGTATGCCTCCGCGTGCCCGTCCTGCGCCCCGCGTCGAGGCCACCGCCAGCGTCACCCACATCTTCCGTGACGTCGTCCTGACGACGTCACCACACCACCATCGCCTCGTCCGCGCGTCGTCGTGCGGGCGCCTGCACCTGGGAGTCATCGTGTCCGACGTCAAGCTCACCGCCGCCGCCCGCACCGAGTTCGGCAAGGGCGCCGCGCGCCGCCTGCGCCGCTCCGACCGCATCCCGGCCGTCCTGTACGGGCACGGCTCGGACCCGCTGCACGTCTCGCTGCCGGGCCACGACACGTTCCTCGCGCTCAAGCACGCCAACGCCCTGTTCGAGATCGACCTCGACGGCAAGGTCACGCTCGCGATCGTCAAGGACGTCCAGCGCGAGCCGGTCAAGAACGTCATCGAGCACGTCGACCTGCAGATCGTCCGCAAGGGCGAGAAGGTCTTCGTCGACGTCCAGGTGCGCGTCATCGGTGAGTCGGCCCCCGGCACCATCCACGTCGTCGAGACGCAGGCGCTGTCCCTCGAGGCCGAGGCGACCAACCTGCCGTCCGAGGTCGAGGTCTCGATCGAGGGCCTCGCCGGCGGCTCGCAGGTCCACGCCGGCGACGTCACGCTGCCCGAGGGCGCCGTGCTGGCCACGGACCCCGAGACGGTCGTCCTCACGGTCTCCGTGCCGCACGCCAGCGCCGACGACATCGCCGCCGACGAGGCCGCCTCGGAGCTGGCCGCCGCGCAGTCTGCTGCTGCGCACTCGGAGGACTGAGCCGGAGCGCGGCGCGGAGCGTCGCGCGCAGGCACAGGCCGACCAGTTGGCACAGCCGAGGCCTGAGCACCCCCGTACCTCCCGGCGGCGCCCGGTACCGTTCACGCGGTGCCGGGCGTCGGCGTTTCCCCGGACCACCTCGACTCTCGGAGGCATCGCGATGACGGACGGTCCCTGGCTCGTCGTCGGGCTCGGCAACCCGGGCCCGCAGTACGCGGGCAACCGGCACAACGTGGGCCAGATGGTCCTCGACGAGCTGGCCCGCCGCACCGGCGCGACGTTCGGTGGCAAGGCGGGCGGCCTGCTGCACCGTCGCCCCCAGGCGGCCGTCGCCGACGCCCGCCTCGGGGTGCTGCCCGGCGGTGCGCCGGGCCCGCGGGTGGTGCTCGCCAAGCCGTCGACCTACATGAACGTGTCGGGCGGGCCGGTCGCGGCGCTGGCGAAGTACTACGACGTGCCGCTGGACCGGATCGTGCTGGTGCACGACGAGCTCGACATCCCGTTCGCGGACGTGCGGCTCAAGCGCGGAGGCGGCGAGGGCGGCCACAACGGCCTGCGCGACACGTCGAAGGCCCTGGGCACGAAGGACTACGTGCGGGTGCGGGTCGGCATCGGCCGTCCCCCGGGCCGGATGGACCCCGCGGACTTCGTGCTGAAGGACTTCGCGAAGCCCGAGGCGAAGGACCTGCCGTGGCTGCTGGACCGCGCGGCGGACGCCGTCGAGGCGGTCCTCGTCGAGGGGCTCGAGGCCGCCCAGCAGCGGTTCCACACGAAGGCCTGACCAGCACCGCAGAACGACGAGAGCGCCCGCCCGGCAGATCCCGGGCGGGCGCTCTCGTGGTTCGCGGTCAGCTGCCGCGGTGGACGGTGACGACCTCGCCGTCGGTGTACGTGTTGCCCGTCAGGCTGAGCACCGCCGCGGTGGTGCTCGGGGCGATGATCGCGCAGTCCTCGACGCGGGTGTCGCGGCCGAACACGTTGTTCTTGAACACGAGGCCGGCCGCCGGGCCGCGACCCTGCTCGGCGATGTTGACGCTGCACCCGCCGCCGTCGATCCAGTTGCCGGACACGACGACGTCCGAGATCGGGCCGAGGCCGGGCGAGTACATGAGCGCGGCGTTGTAGGCGTCGCTGATCGTGTTCCCGACCACGTCGATGTTGGTGCCCTTCTGGATCTGGATGCCGTCGTCGTGCGTCCCGTTGGTCTGGTCGGGGGCGACGTCGTAGTGCAGGTTGTCGTGCAGCCAGGAGGACTCGATCCGGACGTTGTCGCCGGTGACGCGGACCGTGTCGACGACGTCGTGGATGTTGGACTTCTTCACCGTGATGTTGAAGCCGCGCACGCCGTCGATCCAGTAGGACGGGGCCGCCGCGAACAGCTCGGAGCTCTCGATGGTGAGCGAGCCCGAGGCGGAGTCCTGGATGACGAGGCTGCGGCTCGACGAGGCGGCGTACCCGCGGACGATCGAGTTGCGGATCGTCACGTTCGCGGCCGAGACCTGCACGAACCCGCGGATGTCCAGCGAGTCGACGACGGTGCCGGGCGTGGTGATCCTGAGGTCGCCCTCGTGGACGGTGAGCTTGGTGCCGGCGGGCACGCCCGTGTTCGTCGCTCCCGGCTTGCCCGTGGTGGGGGTCGCGGTGGGCTTCGGCGTCGACGTGGCGGACGCGGTGGGCTTGGGCGCGGCGGTGGCGGTCGCCGTGGGCTTCGGCGTCGCGGTGGGCGTCGGGGTCGCGGTGGGCTTGGGCGTCACGGTCGGGGTCGGCGTCGGGGTGCTCGCGCCGGACGGTGCGACGACCCAGCCGAGGACCTCCGGCACGACCTTGGTGCTGGCGCCCGTGTTGACCAGGGTGACGGCGCGCGTGGCGGTGCCGCCGAGCGCGACGACGGCGTCGCCGTACGACGCGGCGCCCGGGGACGCGGTGAGCAGGGTCGTGGCGCGGCAGCTGGCCGACGCGGTGGTGCCGGGGCACAGGGCGACGACGCTCGGCCGCCAGGCGCCGCTGGCGCGGACGCGCAGGTGGACGGCGGTGGCGCCGGCGGGCGGGGTCAGCATGAGCGTGGTGGTGCCGCTCGGGCCGAGGACGCTCGTCGGGACGGTGGTCGCCGCGGCAGGGACCTGCAGCCGACCCCCGGTGGGGTTGGCCGACGTCGCGACGTAGAAGCCGTCGACGTCGAGGCTGAGCGTGACGGATCCCGCCAGGTTGAACAGCTGGACCTGGTTGCCCTTCGCGCCGCCGAGGGGGACGACCACGGAGGCCTGGCGTGCGCGCTTGGGGTGCGGGTTGATCGCGGTGGTGCCGGAGCAGCTCGGCGAGGCACCGGCGGCGCAGGCGGCGACGTTGGTGGACGTCGCACCGGCGGCCGTGGTGAGGCGCAGCGCGACGGCGGTCGCTCCGGCGGGCACCGACGGGATGGTGACGACCGTGGTGCCCCGGTCGGTGAGGGTGGTGCCGCTCGCCACGCGGCGGGGCTCCTGGGGGGCGTACAGCGAGTTGGTCGCCGACGCCGCCTTGCCGGTGTCGACGGTGTAGCCGCGCAGGTCCGCGTAGACCTTCACGGGCGCGCTGGTGGTGATCGTGACGCGCGGGTCGGCGGCGGTGACCGGGACGGACACGGTGAGCGTGCCGAGCTCGTCGGTCGAGGTCTTCAGGGGGGTGCCGGTGCACGTCTTGGCGGTGCCGGAGCACACGGACACGGTGGCGGCGGTGGCGCCGGCCGACGCGGTCACCTGCAGCGTCGCGGCGGTCGCGCCGGTGGGGACGCCCGAGAGGGTGACGGTGGTGGCGCCGCCCGACGACAAGGACGTGCCCTTGAGCACGCGTACGGGGTCGGCGGGGCGGAAGGCGGTGACGGGCGCGGAGCTGGCGCTGGTCGCGACGAGGCCGGTGAGGACGACGGCGAGGCCGCTCGTGGCTGCGACGAGCGCGGACAGGTGACGGCGGCGGCGCACGGTGTGTCGTCCTCGCATGGGGCCTCCATAGGCAGAAGGGAGCACGTGGGACATCGGCACCGGGGGGCGGGGGACATGAGCCGGGCCGTGCGGCAACCATAGGAGATTTCACCCGAACGGCCGAACATCGGATGATTCGGACCCGTCGTTACCATCCTGTGATGTGGTCTGACCTGCACGAGCGCAAGTTGAACGTTTGTCCCGGATGCTGAGACGGCTGCCTCAGTGCCCCAGCCGAGCGGCGACGGACCGGCGGGTGCGGCGCGCCAGCGTGAGCGCGCGGGGCGGGAGGTCGCGCACCTGCTGACGGCGGCGCTGGCGGTCGTGGTCGTGCCGCAGCCGCACCAGCAGGTCGACGCCTGCCGCGCGGTCGGGCACGAGCCCGCGCTCGGCCCAGAACCCCCCCAGGACGTCCCGCGCCTCGGCGTCCAGCAGGGGCACCGCGTCCCGGTGCACGCCGAAGATCGGCGAGCCGGCCGCCGACGCGATGACCGACCGCACGCCGTCCGGCGTCGCGGACCGCGGCCACACCACGGGGTTCACGGCGTCGGTCAGCTCGTAGAGCCCGTCGATCGTGCCGTCCCGACGCACGAGCCAGCCGGCGTAGAGGAAGAACTCCGTGAGCTCCTGGGACACGAACTCCCGGGCGAACGAGCGGCCCGACCGTGCCTCGACGTCCGCCAGCATCGCCCGGACCACCCCGGTGTCGAGGGTGAACGGCGTGACCGTGGCGGCGAAGTGGTCGACGTGCGCGGCAGGGTCGAGCCCGAGGTAGGTGAGGACCCGTGCCAGGGCAGGGCGCAGCGGGTGCTCGCGGTAGCTGTACCCACGCACGCGGATGCGGCCGTCGGGTGCCTCGAAGAAGGACGGCGGCGCGGACGCCACCAGGTGGTTCTTCGCGTCGAGCGTGACGTAGCGCGGGGTCTCGACGAGGCCGGCCACGGCGAGCTTGAGGACCTGCTGGCTGCGCCAGCCCGAGACCGTCGGGAGCTCGCACACGTCGTCGGGCCGCAGGATCCGCACCCGCGACGCCCAGGGCCCGTACGCGTCGAGCAGCGTCCGGGGCGAGCGCAGCCCCCGGCGGGTGTTGTCGAGGACGACGACCTCGTGCGCCAGGTCCTCGGGCACGTGCACGGCGAACGAGCGGGCCTGCAGGTGGAGGAGCGCGAGCTCCGCCTCGAACACGGGGGTCACGAAGGTCAGCGGCTCCACGGAGGCCCTCTCGCCAGGTCGGGGTTCCGGCGGAGCATATCGGGCACGTCCGGGCCCGGAGACGACGACGGGCCCGTCCTCGCGTGCGGCGAGGACGGGCCCGGGGTGAGGGGCTGGGTCAGCCCTTCTTGACGACGATCGCGGTGCCGTCGGTGTACAGGTTGTTCGTGAAGACCGACTTCGCCGTGGTGGTGGCCGGCGAGATCGCGGCGCAGCCCTTGCGGCTGTCCTTGGCGAACGTGTTGTTGGTGAAGGACAGGCCGTTGATCGCGCCCTTGCCGGACTCGGCGATGTTGATCGTGCACGAGCCGCCGCCGAAGAAGTTCTTGTCGACGGTCACGTTGGAGACGATGCCGGAGCCCTGGGTGAACATCATGGCCGCGTTGTAGGCGCCCTCGACGCGGTTGCCGACGAACTTGAGGTTGTCGCCCTTGACGATCTGGATGTTGTCGTCGTGGGTGCCGTCGGAGTGCGACGGGTCGTTGTCGTAGTGCAGCGTGTCGTGCAGCCACGAGGACTCGAGGGTGACGTTGTTGCCGTAGATGTGCATCGTGTCGATGACGTCGTGGATGTTGAGGCGCTTCGCGGTGATGTTCTGGCCGCGCAGGCCGTCGACGAACCAGTTGGGCGTGGCGTTGAACAGCTCGGAGTCCTCGATGGTCAGCGACCCCGTCGACTCGGACGTGACCAGGCCCTGGGCCTTCGTGGTCGGGACGCCGCGGACGATCGAGTTCCTGATCGTCACGTCCTTGGCCTTGACGGACACGAAGCCGCGGATGTCGAGGCCGTCGATGACGGTGCCCGGCTGGGTGATCACGAGGTTGCCGTTGTGCACGGTGAGCTTGGTGCCGGCCGGGACACCCGTGTTGGTGGCGTCGGGCATGACGGTGCCGGCCTCGGGGGTCACGCGGTCGAGCTCGCGCGGGGCGGCGGTGGGGCCGGCCCAGACGTCCGAGTAGCGGGCGACGGTCGCGCCCGTGGAGATCGAGGGCGTGTAGGTCGTGAAGCCGATGCCGCCGGCCTTCTGCAGCGCGGCGGTCGTGTCGGTCGTGGTCAGCGTCCAGTCGGCGGGCTGCGGCGTGCCGACGGCCCAGACCTTGGCGCGCAGCTCGGTGGTGCCGGTGCCGGTGACCTGGAAGCGGACCTGGAGGTCCTGGCCGGGGACGACCTTGAACGGCGCGCTCGAGGTCACGAGGGACTTCGCGGCGGTGCCGTCGACGCGGATGATCGAGACGACCGCGTCGTTGTTCGCCTGCACCTTGACCTTGACGCGGTAGCCGGACCGGTCGTCGATCGCGCGGCCGACCACGTACAGGTCGGACGTGCCGTTCGTGGGCTTCGACGCGAGCCCGACGCGGGCCTGCACCTCGGTGTCGGTGCTCGGGGCGGTGGGCAGGTACGCGGTGTGGTTGCCGCCCTGCGTCGGCATCGTCATCGTGCCGTAACCGCCGGCGACGTTGAACACCTCGGCCGGACCGGCGTGGCTCCAGGTCCCGGCGTGGGCGTCGGTGCCCCAGCTGCCGGTCGAGGTGCGGCCGAACGAGTCGAGCACGTACGGCTGGAGGCTCTCGTCGGCGCCGACGGACATCGCCGCGGCGGACTCGGGGGCACCCCACGCCGAGGCGGGCGTGGTGCCGACGGCGACGAAGCCGACGACGAGGGCGCCGGAGCCGGCGGCGAGGAGCAGGCGACGGGCGGCGGTGCGGGGGCGCGCTGAAGACACGGATGTTCCTCCTGTAGGGGGTGGCACTCGGTCTGCGGCCGGTCCATGGGCCCCGTCTGCGGGGCCGGCGTGTCCGGGGTGGGTAACCCTCGGCCGCAACGTGTCCAGTATACGCATCCGTGTATACACGGATGCAAGGTACATAGGCCGTGATGCCGGTCACTCGCGTCATCACGGGCGAAAGCCGGGCAACGCGGACGGACGGGCACGGGCGCGCACGTCCGGGCCCGGAGACGACGACGGGCCCGTCCTCGCGTGCGGCGAGGACGGGCCCGGGGTGAGGGGCTGGGTCAGCCCTTCTTGACGACGATCGCGGTGCCGTCGGGGTACGAGTTGTTCGTGTAGGTGGTCTTCGCCGTGGTGGTGACCGGGGAGATCACGGCGCAGCCCTTGCGGCTGTCGGTGTTGAACGTGTTGTTCGTGAACGACAGCCCGGCGATCGCGCCGGCGCCCGACTCGGCGATGTTGATGGTGCACGCGCCGCCGCCGAAGAAGTTCTTGTCGACGGTGACGTTGGAGACGACGCCCGAGCCCTGGGTGAACATCATCGCGGCGTTGTAGGCGCCCTCGACGCGGTTGCCGACGAACCTGAGGTTGTCGCCCTTGACGATCTGGATGTTGTCGTCGTGGGTGCCGTCGCTGTGCGACGGGTCGTCGGCGTAGTGCAGCGTGTCGTGCAGCCACGACGACTCGAGGGTGACGTTGTTGCCGTAGATGTGCATCGTGTCGATGACGTCGTGGATGTTCAGGCGCCTGGCCACGATGTTCTGGCCGCGCAGGCCGTCGACGTACCAGTTGGGCGTGGCGTTGTAGAGCTCGGAGTCCTCGATGGTGAGGGAGCCGGTGGACTCGGAGGTGACCAGGCCCTGGGCCTTGGTCGTCGGGGCGCCGCGGACCACGGAGTTGCGGATGGTGACGTCCCTGGCCTTGACCGAGACGAACCCGCGGATGTCGAGGCCGTCGACGACGGTGCCCGGCTGGGTGATCACGAGGTTGCCGTTGTAGACGGTGAGCTTGGTGCCGGCCGGGACGCCCGTGCGGGTCGCGTCGGGCACCACCGTGCCGGGGGCGGGGACCTGGGGCGAGAGCACCCGCGGCGCCCCGGTCGGGCCGGCCCAGACGTCGGCGTAGCGGGCGACCGTCGCGCCGCTCAGCGCGGGTGTGGTGGTGGTGAACGCGATGCCACCCGGCTTCTGCAGCTTCGCGGTCGTGTCGGTGGCCGTCATCGTCCAGCCGGACGGCTCTGCCGTGCCGACCGCCCACACCTTGGCGCGCAGCCGGGTGGTGCCGGTGCCGGTCACCTGGAAGCGGACCTGCACGTCCTTGCCGGGGGTGATCGACAGGGCCGCCGTCGACGTCACGATCGTCTTCGTCCCGGTGCTGTCGAGCCGGACGAGCGAGGCGACCGTCTTGCCGTCCGCCGCGATCTTGAGCTTGACCCGGTAGCCCGACGAGGCGTCGATCGAGCGGCCGACGACGTAGAGCGCGGCCGTGCCGGCCGTCGGCTTGGACGCCAGGCCGACGCGTGCCTGCACCTCCGTGTCGGTGCTCGGGACCGTCGCGAGGCGCGCCGTGTATCCGCCGCCCGCCTTCGGCATCGTCATCGTGCCGTAGCCGCCCGCGACCCGGAAGGCGGTGGCGGTGCCGGTGAGGGTCCACGTGCCGGCACGGACGTCGGTGCCCCAGCCGCCGGACACGGTGCGCCCGAACGTGTCGAGCACGTACGGCTGCAGCTGCGCGTCGGCACCGGCGGACTGGGCGGTCGCGGTGGTCGGGGAGCCGAACGCGGACGCGGGACCGGCGCCGGCGGCGACGGCGCCGACGGCGAGGGCGGCGACGGTCCCTCCTGCGACCAGGAGGCGACGGCGGGCGGACGGACGGGCGGCGCGAGGGCGGGCTGAGGACACGGACGCTTCTCCTTCTCGGGGTCATCTGGTCATTCGGCTGTTCCGCGACCGATGTGAGGTTTCGGGGCGATCACCCCCCATGTGGTGGATCGGAATCGGGCACCCGCGGATCCATGGGTACGAAGTCCCAGGCCGTCCGCTCACCCCGATGGGGGAGAACCCGGGTGAAATCGGGCAACTAGGGACGGAAGGGGACGAACCGGGGGTTAGCCTCCGGATGTCCGTGCAATTCATGTCTGCGTCGCTTGGGGGACACATGACGCTCACGGCAGACCGGGGGGGTCTCGACCCGACGTTCGAGCGCGAGCGTCGAGCCCGCTCCCGCGAGCCCCGCAGGTCCTGGGCCTCGCCGCAGCCGTTCGTGCCGCGACCCACGCCCTACAACGGGCCGGGTCAGCGGGCGCACCGCTGGTCGGCGCGCTCGCGTCGCTACCGCGCGCTCATCGTGGTGACCGACGCGCTCGCCGCCGGGCTCGTCGCCGCCGCGCTGCTGCTCCCGCGTCTCGGCGTGGACCCGGTCGCGTTCCGGTGGTCGCTGCTCGCCGCCGTCGCGTTCCCGCTGTGCATCGCGGTCGCCCGCGGTTACGAGACCAGGCGGCTCGGGGTCGGTGTCGAGGAGTTCCAGTCCGTCGTCGCCGGGGGTGCGGCTGTGGCCGGCCTCGTCGTGATCCTCGCGTTCAGCCTCAACGCCGACCCGCCGCGCGTCACCGTGTTCGTGGGCGTCCCGCTCGCCACCGCGCTCGCCTGCGGGCTGCGGTACATCGTGCGCAAGCGCCTGCACCACCGCCGCGAGCACGGCCTGGACATGCAGCGGACGCTCGTCACGGGATCGGTGGCGAGCGCGTCACGGGCGTCCTACGAGCTCTCCGCCGCCGCGTACGAGGGCTACGAGGTCGTCGGTCTGTGCCTGCCGTCGGCGGACGACGAGGCGCCCCTCGTCGACGTGCCCGTGCTGGGCGGCATCGCGGACACCGCTCAGGTGGTCGCCGACTTCGCCGTGGACGTCGTCATCGTCACCGGCAGCGTGCTCAGCGGCGACGGCCTGCGCCGGCTCGGCTGGGCGCTCGACCGTGCCGGCGCGGAGATGGTGGTCATGCCGGACCTCGTCGAGGTCGCCAGCCCGCGCCTCACGCTGCGTCCCACCGGGTCGCTCCCGCTGCTCGAGGTCGAGATCGCGCCGCCGCGTCGCCGCATGGTCGCCAAGGCCGCCATGGACTACGCCATCGCGCCGCTCGTGGTCCTCGCGTTCCTGCCCGTCGTCGCGCTGCTCGCGCTCGCCGTGCGCCTCACGACGCCCGGTCCCGCGTTCTACCGCAACACCCGCGTGGGCGTCGACGGCCGCACCTTCACCATGTGGAAGCTGCGCACCATGTACGTCGACGCGGACCAGCGGCGTGCGGCCCTGGCCACCAGCAGCGACGGCAACGGCGTGCTGTTCAAGATGCGCGACGACCCCCGCGTCACCCCGCTCGGCAAGCTGCTGCGCCGGTACTCTCTCGACGAGCTGCCGCAGCTGTGGAACGTGCTGCGGGGCGACATGTCCCTGGTCGGCCCCCGACCCCCACTGACCAGCGAGGTGGACGTGTACGAGGACCGCGTGCACCGGCGCCTGCGCGTCAAGCCCGGTCTCACCGGCCTGTGGCAGGTCAGCGGCCGCTCGGACCTCGACTGGACCGAGTCGGTGCGCCTCGACCTGCGGTACGCCGACAACTGGTCGGTCGGGATGGACCTCATGATCCTGTGGAAGACGGCCCGTGCGATCGTCCGACCGGCCGGCGCGTACTGACCCGTGACCGTCGAGGCGCCGTCGACACCCGCACCCGTGCCCGTGCCGGACCCGCCCGGCGCGTCCGGCTCGTCGTCCTCGCTGCGCCCCCGCGCGGCCCGCGGTGCGGTGCGCCCGGAGATCCAGGCGCTGCGTGCCGCGGCCGTGCTGCTCGTGCTGGCCTACCACGTGGCCCCGAAGGGGCTGCCCGGCGGCTACGTGGGCGTCGACGTGTTCTTCGTGATCTCCGGGTTCCTCATCACCGCGCACATCGTCAAGCCGCTGCTCCGCGGCACCTTCACGGTCGGGGGCTTCTACGCCCGGCGGGCCGTGCGGCTGCTGCCCGCGTCGATGCTCGTCCTGGCGTTCACGCTCGTGAGCACGTGGGTGTTCGTGCCACGCAGCCTGTGGCCGCAGTTCGGGCGGCAGATCGCGGCGAGCGCCCTGTACGTCGAGAACTGGCTCCTCGCCGGGAACGCGACCGACTACTCGGCACCTGCCGCGGACGTCAGCCCGGTCCAGCACTTCTGGTCGCTGTCCGCGGAGGAGCAGTTCTACCTCGCGTGGCCCGCGCTCCTCATCCTCGGCAGCCTCGTCGCGACCCGCTGGCACCGGTGGCGGCGCGCGTACCTGGCGGTGCTCGTGCCGCTCGCCCTGGCGTCGCTCACGTGGTCGGTCGTCGCGACCGCGGGGGAGCCGGCGTCGGCGTACTTCGTCACGACGACCCGGGCCTGGGAGTTCGCCGCCGGAGGCATCCTGTGGCTCGTCGCCCACAGGGCGGCCACGCTGCCCGACGCCGCGAGGGCCGGCGCGAGCTGGGTCGGCATCGGGCTGATCGGCGTCGCCGCGTTCGCGTTCTCGTCCCGGACCCCGTTCCCGGGCTGGGCGGCCGCCGTGCCGGTCCTCGGGGCCGTCCTGGTCATCGCCGCGGGCCTGCCGCGGGCGCGCTGGTCACCGTCCGGGCTCATGAGCTGGACCCCCGTGCAGGCCGTCGGTGACATGTCGTACTCGCTGTACCTGTGGCACTGGCCGCTCATCGTGCTGCTCCCGTACGTCGTCGGCGCACAGCTCGGCCTCCAGGGACGCGTCGTCGCCGTCCTCGTCGCCGTGCCGCTCGCCTACCTCACGCGGCGCTTCGTCGAGATCCCCGTGCTCGACCGCTACCGGCCCACTGGCGGCTCGTTCTGGCGCCGCAAGAGCACCGTCGGCATCGCGGTCGCGGCCGGCATGGCGCTCGTCGCCGTGCCCGCCTTCGCGATGAACACCACCGTGCGGCAGCAGCAGGCCGCAGCGTGGGACGCCCTGCGGACGGTCGTCGCGAGCCCGCCCGAGTGCTTCGGCGCAGCCGCCGTCGACGCCGCAGGCTGCGCGACGGACGCCACGGGCCAGGTGTACCCGGCGCCGCTCATCGGCGACCAGGACGACTTCGGCCGCGTCCACCCCGGGTGCCAGGTCGGCGGCGACACCGTCACCGCGACCCCGTGCACGTTCGGCGACCCGGACGGCACCGTGAAGGTCGCGCTCGTCGGCGACTCGCACGCCGCCCAGTGGCAGCCCGCCCTCGCGGCCGTCGCCGAGCAGCGCGGCTGGCAGCTCACCACCTACCTGCGCTCCGGGTGCCCGGTCACCGCGACCCCGCCCCAGGACCGCAGCGCCGCGTGCCGCGCCTGGGAGAAGGACGTCGTCGACACCGTCGAGGACGCCGACTTCGACTACGTCTTCACGTCCGCGCTGTCCGCGACGCCGTACGGCGGGGACGGCGGCGTCGGCGGGTTCGTCGACGCGTGGGGCCGGATGGCACGGTCCGGGGCCCAGGTCGTCGCGCTGCGCGACAACCCCGACCCGACGAAGGCGGGCGTCGAGAGCACCCCGGCGTGCGTGGAGGACCGGTCCGCCGCGGCCTGCGCGACCGACCAGGACGTCAGCCTGCTGCCCGACCCGCAGGTCGCCGCCGTCGAGCAGACACCCGGCGCCGCGCTCGTCGACCTCACCGGGTACTTCTGCCAGGCCGGGACGTGCCCGGCGGTCATCGGGGACGTCCTCGTCTACCACCAGGACCAGCACGTCACCATGACGTACATGAGGACGCTGGCGCCGATGCTCTCGGCGGCCATCGACGAGGCCGTCGAGACCAGCTGACCGGCGGGCACCGGGCGCGCTCACGGATCTCGCCGTGGGCCACCGCGTCGCGACCAGCGGCCGACCACCGCTCAGGCGGGCGTGGCCACCTTCCGAGTGGCACCGCCCGACCGGGCGAGGGTCACCACGTCGGCGACCTCGCGCACGTCGCGGCGGATCACCGGGACCACGAGCCACACGAGGGCGAAGAACGCGAGCGACGCGCCCACGGCCGAGACCAGGGCGACCCAGGACCCGTCGACGAGCGTCGACACGTACCAGCCGACGCCGGCGCACGCCCCGAACGCGGCGAGGGTCCGCAGCGCCCCGCGCAGCAGCGCCGCGAGCGGCACGGGGGTGTGCCGGGACAGCCACCACAGCGACAGCGGCCACGCCAGCATCGGCGCCACGGCGTACCCGGCGGCGACGCCGACGACGCCCCACGTGCTGCCCACGACGACGCACGTGATGCGGATCGCGGCGGACACGAACGTGTACCGCAGCAGTACGCCCGTCAGCCCGGTCGCGAGGTACACCCAGTAGCCGACGTACGCGAGCGTCTGGAACATCCCGGCGGCGGCGAGCAGCCGGATCAGCGGGATGACGCCGGTCCACTGCGGCCCGAGCAGGATGTCCGTCAGCGGCTCGGCGGCGGCGATCACGAGGCTCAGCCCGGCGACGAGCGTGTACGCGAGGGCGAGCTGGCCGCGCCGCACGAACTCCCCGAACCGCTCGGGCTCGCCGCGGAGCCGCGACAGCACCGGCAGCGCGACCGTGGTGGTCGGTGCGCGCAGCTGCGTCAGGGGCTGCATGAGCAGCGAGAACGCCCGGTTGTACAGGCCCAGGCTGACCGAGCCGAAGCGGACGCCGATGACCAGGGAGTCGACGTTGTTGCTCGCGTACCCGACGAGCTGCGTGCCGAGCAGGTTCCAGCCGAACTTCAGCAGGCCGCGCATCGGCACGTGCCGCCGGGGGAGGCCCGGCAGCCAGCGCCCGGCGACGACCGCCCCTGCCAGGAGCACGGCGGCGGTCGTGAGCTGCTGCACCACGAGCGCCTCGTACCCGACGCCGTTCAGCGCGAGCAGCACGGCCGCGACGAGCGCGACGGCGGGACCGGCGATGTCGATGGCCGCGAGCTTCGCGAACTGCATGTGCCGCGTCAGCCCCGCGCGGTACTGGGTGGCGAGCCCGTTGAGCAGGAACGTCACCGACAGCAGCCGCGCGATGCCGACGAGGTCCGGCTCGCCGTAGAGGTTCGCCAGCAGCGGTGCGGCGAGGAACGTCGCGAGCATGAGGACCGCGCCGATGGCCGTGTTGAGCCAGAACAGGTTGTCGCGCTGGTGCCGGCTCAGCGTCGTCGCCTGGATCGCGGCCGACGACAGCCCGAAGTCGCGGAACAGGTCGCCCACGCCCACGACGGTCAGCACCATCGCGAGCAGGCCGTAGTCGTGCGGCGACAGCATGTGCGCGAGCACGACGACGCCGCCGATCTGGATCGTCATGCGGATCGCCTGGCCGCCGAGCGTCACCATCGCGCCGCGGGCGGTGCGACGGCCGAGGCCCGCGGTCGGGGCGACGGCGTCGGGTGGCGCGGGTGCGGGGTCGGTCACCGGTTCACCCGAGCTTGCGCAGGGCGGCCTCGGCCGGCCCGAGGGCGGCCTCGGCACGCTCGCGGACGGCGCCGACGCCGGAGAGCAGCGTGGAGTCGGCGGCCAGCCGCAGCACCTCGTCGACGGGGTCGGTCGACGTGCGCAGGTCGACCGTCGCGCGCCACCCCAGGTCGTCGAGCAGCGGCTCGAACTTGCGGGAGTAGGCGAGCGGGATCGCGGGGGTCCCGACGGACAGCGCGTTGAGGCAGGCGTGCATGCGCGAGCCGACGACGAGCTGAGCGGACGCGACGGCCTCGCGCACGTCGGCCAGGTCGGTGGGCACGAGGACGTCGACCCCGGCGTGCCGGTGCGCGATCTCGGTCACCACGGGCACGTCGTCGTCGACCTTGTTCGACGACAGCACGTGGGCCAGCAGCGTGACGTGCCGCCCCTCGGCGACGAGGGCCTCGACGAGCTGCTCGACGGTCGCGCGGTAGCCACCGGCGTCGACGTGCGGCCCGGGGTTCCACAGCAGACCCGACACGTTGAGAAGCACGTCGCGCGTGCGCTCGACGGTCGGCACGGGCAGGGCGAACACCACGTCGGTGGTCAGGACGTCCGGCTCGCGGCCGAGCGAGCGGGCGCCCTCGGCGCTCACGTGGTCGCGGGCCATCACGGTGGTGGCGCGGCGCAGCGTGTGCCGGGCGAGCGCGCGGCCCCGGCGGGTGCCGAACGGCCCGATCGTCTGCGGGCCGAGGACCACGGGCACCTTGGCGCGCACGGCGAGGTCGGACAGGGCCGTCATCGCCGTGAGGCGCTGCAGGCCGTAGATGTCGGCGAAGCTGTCGCCCGAGCGGGTGTCGACCACGAGGTCGTAGCCCGAGAGCCACTCGCGCAGGCCGTGCCGCCCGGTGACGTGCTCGCGCACGAGCGGCCGCCAGCCGCCGATCGGCACGGGCGCGGCGCCCTTGCCGAAGTTCTGCAGGTCCACCTCGGCGTCCGGGAAGGCGCGCCGCACGAGCGCGGCACTGCCGTGCGCGAGCGCACGGACACCGAGGTTGGGGGACCGGTCGTCGGCCCACAGGACGAGTGCGCGCACCGAATCCCCTCTCCGGGTGCAGGCCGGGGCGGCCCGCGCCCTCGACCGGACGAATCTACCCAAAGAGCACGCAACGCCCGGTCAGCATCCGGGTGAACTTCGGTCGGTCAGCCGATGACCTCGTCGATCACCTGCAGCAGCCGCGCCGAGTAGCGGGCCGTCGAGAAGCGGTCGTGGGCGTCGTCCTCGCCGGCGCGGGCCAGCGCGGAACGCCGGTCGTCGTCGCGGAGCAGGCTCGCGACGGCGTCGGCGAGCGCCCGGGGGTCGTCGGGCGGCACGAGCAGGCCCGTGTCGCCGTCGCGCACCACCTCGGCGAGCCCCTGCGTCCGCGACGCGACGACGGGCCGCCGCGCGAGCAGCGCCTCGACGGCGGTGTTGCCGAACGGCTCGACCCGCGACGGCACGAGCACCACGTCGCTGGCCGCGAGCAGGTCCCACGTCGGGTGCACGTACCCGAGCAGCTCGACCCGGCCGGCGACGTCCGGCTGAGCGGCCCGCTCCTGGAGCTGCTCGACGAACCACTCGTAGCCCTCGAACGGCGTCCCGGCCACGGAGAGGTGCACGTCGAGGCCGTCGGCGGCGAGCAGCGCGACGGCCTCCAGCGCGACGTCCGTGCCCTTGCGCGGCGACAGCCGCCCGACGGCCGCGAGCCGCCACGGTGCACCGGCGGCGTGCGCGGCGTCGGCGGGCGGCGCGGGCGGGGCGGGCACCCCGTTGTGGACCACCTCGGTCCGGGCGGCGAGCCGGGGGAGCGCGGCGACGAGCACCGCGGCGGCCGCGGCGCTGTTCGCCACGACCCTGCGTGCGAGCAGCAGCGGTGCGGCGAGACCCGCCGCGACGAGCCGCCCGCCGTCCTCGGCCTCGTGGACGTGCACCAGCACGGGGACGCGGGCGAGCCGGCCGGCGAGCACCCACACGGGGATGGTCACGGTGTTGACGTAGAGCACGTCGGGCCGCACGCGGCGCAGCCAGCGGGTCGCCCGGACGGTGCCCGTCAGCGACCGCCACAGCAGGCCGGGCAGCCGCAGCGGGTGCAGCAGCCGCTTGCGCAGCACCGGGAACGACGCGACGAGCACCTGCGCGCCGCGGTCCCGCGCGAGCGGCAGCAGCGGCCCGTCCGCAGGGAGCAGCAGGTCGACGGTGCCGCCGCGCCCGACGATCGCGGTGATCGACTCGAGCAGCTGGCGGTCGGACCCGTACAGGTCGGGCGACGGGTGCGCGACGACGACGTGCGTCATGCGGTCACCGCCCGGTGGTCGCGGCGTGCGTACCAGAGACCCTCCGCCGTCCCGCGGACCACGGCCCACAGCGGGCCCGGGGAGCGCAGCAGCTGCCGCTTCCCGCCGCGGAGGACGACCGTGCGGGCGTAGCCCACGGACCGCAGGGCCCAGGCGCGCACCGCGGCCCGGTCGAGGTTGCGGGCGGCGAAGACGAGGCGCCCGCGGCAGTTGTGCCGGTAGTAGAGGTCGGACTTGCGCCGGCTGCCCGCGGAGTCCTGCGTGCCGCCGACGTCGTGCACCGCCGTCAGCGCGTGCTCGACGACGAGCCGGCCGCCGGCGGCGCGCACCCGGGCGGACAGGTCGATGTCCTCCCAGTACATGAAGTACGCGTCGCTGAACCCGCCGACCCGGCTCCACAGCTCGTCGTGCAGCGAGAGGCACGCGCCCGTGAGCCAGGCGGGCGACGGGCCCACGAGGTCGGGACGGGTGCGGGTGCGGCCCGTGGCGGTGTCGAGGTCGCCGCCCGCGAACCACACGGTGCCGTCGGGGCGCAGGATCCGGGGGCCGACGAGCGCGCCGGGGTCGCGGCGGGCCGCGTCGAGCAGCCCTCGGGCGGTCGCGGGGTCGAGCTCGAGGTCGGGGTTGACGACGAGGAACACGTCGCACCCGAGCTCGCGGGCGCGGGCCACGCCGCGGTTGACGCCCGCCCCGAACCCGTCGTTGGCGGCCGTCACGAGGTCCCAGCCGTGCGCGTCCGTCACCTTCTGGACCGCGTCGCGCTCCTCGTCGGTCGAGCGGTTGTCGACGATCACGACCCGGGCGTCGAGCCCGTCGACCGTCGCCGCGAGGTTCCGCTGCAGCAGGGCGTGCGACCGATGGTTCACCACGACGAGCGCGTCCACCGTGCACCTCCCCGTCCTCGGGCGCACCGCCGTCCCCCGCGCAGAGGCGCAGGTCGCAGGCGCCCCCCTTGTCGTCCTGGTCGCGAACTGTATCCATGGATCGCCCGACCGGGGGAGCGGTGGGGCGGGTGATGATCGGTACGATCCGGACGTCCCGACCCCAGGAGGTGCCGTGGCCGACCCCACCGCAGACCGCCCGGACCGGCGCCCGGACGAGCGCCGCCCCCGCGTGCTGCAGTCCTTCGCCGAGCCCGGACCCACCACGAACCCGCACCTCGTGCTCCTGCTGCGCGCGCTGCGCCGCAGCACGGTGGTCGAGACGTTCTCGTGGCGGCGGGCGCTGCTGTCCCGGTACGACGTGCTGCACGTGCACTGGCCGGAGGTCGTCGTCACCAAGACGACGCGGCTGCGGACCCTCGCCGCCGACGTGCTGTTCGCGGCCACGCTCGTGAGGTGCCGGCTGCGCCGGACGGCGGTCGTCCGCTCGGCCCACAACGTCGCGCCGCACGAGCAGCTGCCGCGGGTCACGCGTGCCGTGCTGCGCCTGTGCGACCGGTCGACGACCTGGTGGATCCGGCTCAACCCCACGACGCCGCTGCCACCGGGCGCGCGGGCGACGACGATCCCGCTCGGCGACTACGGCGACTGGTACGCCGCCCACCCGGAGCCGCCGACCGTGCCGGGGCGGCTCGTGCACGTCGGCATCGTCCGGCCCTACAAGGGGGTGCTCGACCTCGTCGGCGCGTTCCGCGAGGTCGACGACGACGCGGTGCAGCTGCGCATCGCCGGCCGGCCCGGGTCGCCCGCGACGGCCGCGGAGGTCGCCGAGGCCGCAGCGGGGGACCCCCGGGTCTCGGTGGCGCTGCGGCACCTCGACGACGCGGAGCTCGTGGCCGAGGTGGGCGCGGGACAGCTCGTCGTGCTGCCCTACCGGAACATGCACAACTCGGGGGCCCTGCTGCTCGCGCTCACGCTCGGCCGGCCCGTGCTCGTCCCCGCGAACGCCGTGACCGACGCGCTCGCCGACGAGGTCGGCCCGTGGTGGGTGCAGCGGTACGACGGGCCGCTCACGGGTCAGGTCCTCGTGTCGGCGCTGGCCGCGGTCGCGGACCCGCCCTCGTCGCCCCCGGACCTGTCCGGGCGGGACTGGGACGTGCTCGCCGAGCGCCACCTGGACGTCTACGCGGACGCCGTCCGGGCGGCCCACGGAATCTCCCCGGCGGTCCCCTGACCGGGATGCTGGACGGACGTCCCAGCAGGTCCGAGGGGGTGAAGCGCGGGCGAAAAATGTCGCGTTAGGTACCCTTCGTCCGGTTGCTTGGGGCACACTCGACCCGTCCACCACAGCAGCTCGGGTCCGAGGAGACACGCCTTGTCGCACGCGGTACCCCTGCACGTCGCCCTGGTCGGGACCCGCGGGGTGCCCGCCCGGTACGGCGGCTTCGAGACCGCCGCCGAGGAGGTCGGGCGCCGCCTCGTCGAACGGGGCCTGCGCGTCACCGTGTACTGCCGGACGGCTCGTGAGGACCGCCAGGACACGTTCCTCGGCATGGAGCTCGTGCACCTGCCGGCCCTGCGCCGCCGCTCGCTCGAGACCCTGTCGCACACCGCGCTGTCCGTCGGGCACCTGGCCGCCCACCGCGTCGACGCCGCGATCATGTTCAACGCCGCGAACTCGCCGTGGCTGCCCGGCCTGCGCGCCGCCCGCATCCCCGTCGCCACGCACGTCGACGGCCTGGAGTGGAAGCGCGCGAAGTGGGGCCCGTCGGGGCAGCGGTACTACCGGACGGCCGAGGCGCTCGCGGTGCGCTGGTCGGACGCGCTGATCGCCGACGCCGTCGGCATCCAGGACTACTACCGCGCCGAGTTCGACGTGCCGACCGAGCTCATCAGCTACGGCGCCCCGCGGCTCGTGGACCTGCCGAGCACGCGGCTCGCCGAGCTCGACCTGGAGCCCCAGGGCTACCACCTCGTCGTCGCGCGGTTCGAGCCCGAGAACCACGTCGACCTCGTCGTCGAGGGCTACGTCGCGAGCGGTGCCCGGCTGCCGCTCGTCGTCGTCGGGTCGGCGCCCTACGCGGACGAGTACACGGCCCGGGTGCACGCGCTCGCCGACGACCGGGTGCGGCTGCTCGGCGGCGTGTGGGACGGCGAGCTCCTCGACACGCTCTACGCGCACGCCCGCACCTACCTGCACGGCCACTCGGTCGGCGGCACCAACCCGTCGCTGCTGCGGGCCATCGGCGCGGGCACGGCGACCGTGGCGTACGACGTCGGGTTCAACCGTGAGGTGCTGCGCGACGACGGCCGGTACTTCGGCAGCGCCGCGGACGTCGCCACCGAGGTCGAGGCGGCCGAGGCCGACCCCGACGGCTGCCTGCGTCGCGGGAAGGCCCTCGCCGAGCGGGCGCTCGACTACGACTGGGACGTCGTCGCCGACCGGTACGAGGACCTGGCCCGCCGGCTCGCGTCCCGAGAGCTCCGCCGCACCCGCGGTGGAGGCCGTCGCAGCGGTCTGGGCACCGCAGCCGTGAGCAGCCGGGTCCCGGCGGAGGTCGCATGAACCCCACCTATCGCCAGGCGCTCGCGGAGCTGCGCGGCGCGCAGAAGGCCGTGGCCCGGTCGGCGCCCGCGTACTCGCGCTTCGTCAACCGCCGCTGGGGCCGGTACCTGGCCGCCGGCGCGGCCTCACGAGGCCTGTCGCCCGACGCGGTCACGGGCATCTCGGCGCTGTGCACCGCAGCCGGCATCGCCGTGCTCACCCTCGTGCCGATCTCGGTCGGGTCCGGGGTCGCGATCGCCTTCCTGCTGGCCCTCGGCTACGCGTTCGACTCCGCGGACGGCCAGGTCGCGCGCCTCCAGGGACGCAGCTCCACCGCCGGCGAGTGGCTCGACCACGTGGTCGACGCCGCGAAGTCCGTGCTCCTGCCGCTCGGCCTCGCCGTCGCCCTGTGGCGGTCCGACGAGGTCGACGACCGCTGGGTGGTCCTGCCGCTCGTCTCGACCGTCGTCACGAGCGTGCTGTTCTTCGCGATGATCCTCACCGAGCAGCTGCGCCGCGTGCACGGGGTGCGGTCGCGCGCCGACACCGAGCCGGGCTCCCGGTCCTGGGTGCGCGCCCTGCTCGTCGTCCCGATGGACTACGGCGTCCTGTGCTGGTCGTTCGTGCTGCTCGGGTTCCTGCCCGTGTTCCTCGGCGTGTACACCGTCATCACGGTCGGGACCGCGCTGTTCCTGCTGGCCGCCGTCGGCAAGTGGTACCGCGAGCTCGCCGCCCTGGACGCGGTCCGGGCGGCCGGTGCGTCCGTCGAGGCGCCGGCACCGCCGTCGGCGCCCCCGTCCACCGAGCAGGTCCCTGCATGACGCGCGCGACCGAGGCGCCGGCAGCCGTGCCCGCGGCCACCCGCACGCTGCGGGTCGTCGTCGCGATGCTCACGTACCGGCGGCCCGACGACCTCGCCGCCGCCGTCCCCGCCCTCCTCGCCCAGGCGGGCAGCGTGCCCGACGACGTCCGCCTGCTCGTCGTCGACAACGACCCCGACGGGTCCGCCCGCGCGACGGTCGAGGCGAGCGGCGCGGACTACCTGCACGAGCCGCGCCCCGGGATCGCCGCCGCACGCAACGCCGCCCTGACGGCTGCGGCGGACGCGGACGTCCTCGTGTTCGTCGACGACGACGAGCGCCCCGTCGACCGGTGGCTCGCGCTGCTGCTCGCCACGTACCGCGACACGGGGGCGCCCTGTGTCGTCGGGCCCGTCGTCTCCGAGTTCGCCGAACCACCGGACGCCTGGCTCCGCGCCGGCCGGTTCTTCGACCGCCGCCGGATGCCGACCGGCACCCCGGTGACGGTCGCCGCGACCAACAACCTCCTGCTCGACGTGGCGGTGCTGCGCGGGACGGGCGTGCGGTTCGACGAGGCGTTCGGCCTCAGCGGCGGCTCGGACACCCTGTTCAGCCGCGCGCTCGTGGCCCGTGGCGTGCGCATGGTGTGGTGCGACGAGGCCGTCGTCGTGGACGTGGTCCCCGCCGACCGGTCCACCCGGTCGTGGGTGCTGCACCGCGCCCGCCGCAGCGGCAACTCCGCGAGCAGGTGCGCCGTCGCCCTGGCCGGCTCCCCGGCCGCCCGCACCGTCGCGCGCACCCGTGCCGTGCTCGAGGGGTCCGTCCGCGTCGCCGCCGGAGCCGCCCGGACCGCCGTCGGCGCGGTCCTGCGCTCGCCCGAGCACGACGCCCGCGGGCGTCGCACCCTGGCGCGAGGCACCGGCATGGTGTCGGGCGCCCTCGGCCACGTCGTCTACGACTACGCGCGGAGCTGAAGGGGCAGTCGTGAGTTCACCCGGAAGACGCCTGGCGGCCATGTCGCATTTGTCTGTAACGTCCCCTGCAATCGACTTCGTCGGTGAGCCCTCGATGGCGCGGGTGTTCGTCACCATCTCGCAGAGGAAGGCTCGCGCATGATCACCGGCTACGCGCCCGGCGCCTACGACCTGTTCCACGTCGGGCACCTCAACCTCCTGCGGCACGCCGCCGCACGCTGCGACCGGCTGGTCGCCGGTGTCGTCGACGACGACACCCTCGAGATCACCAAGGGCATCCGTCCCGTCGTCCCCATCGCCGAGCGGATCGAGATCGTCCGCTCCATCAAGCTCGTGGACGACGCGGTCGTCGAGGACGTCCCCAGCAAGCTGGAGATGTGGGAGCGGCTGCGGTTCGACGTCATCTTCAAGGGCGACGACTGGCGCGGCACCGAGAAGGGCCGTCGGCTCGAGGCGATGTTCGCCGAGGTCGGGGTCGAGGTCGTGTACTTCCCGTACACGATGCACACGTCGAGCACCGCGCTGCGGCGTGCGCTGTCCCGGCTCGACGGCGCCGTCTACGCGAGCGCGGGTCAGTAGGCGGCCGCACGAGCGGCAGCACGAACGACAGAGGGCGGGACCGGTCACAGGTCCCGCCCTCTCGTGCGTCCGGCCTGCGCGTCGAGCCGCGGCGCCCGGCCGGGCGTCAGGCGATCTCGACCTCGGTGTGCGTGCGCGGCCGCGGCGTGCCGTCGTGGAGGCCGCCGGAGGGCACCCCACCGGCGGGGACCGGCTCGTCGTGGCCGTCCGGGTGCATGTGCCGGCCCGTGGGCTCGTCCGCGGCCGTTGCGACGGGCTCCGGGACGGCGGTCGCGTCGGCCTCGTCGGGAGCCGTGGCAGCGGTCGTCGTCGCGGCCGGCGCCGCCGACGGGTCGCCGGCCGTCGCAGAAACGGCGGCGGGCACGGCGGCGGGGTCGGCGGCGGGCACGGGCTCGGCGGCGGGCTTGGACTGCTGGGTCGGCTGAGCCGTCGGCAGCTCGGCCGGCTGCGGGGCTGTCGGCACGGGGACGGGCACGGGCGATGCGCCGGTCCCGGCCTCGGCCGGCTCGGCCGCGGGGACGTCGACGGGTGCCGGCCGGCCGGCGCGCCGCGGGGTGCGCGGCCGGCGGCGGGGCTCCATGTACCCGTACGACGTGGCGCGGCGCATGCGAGGGCCGCCGTTGAGCACGAGCCCGAGGCAGGGCGCCCCGAGCGTGTCGAGCGTCGTGAGTGCCTCCTGCAGGTGGTGCCGGTCCACCTTGCGCGCCCGTGCGACGACGATCGCGCCGTTGGTGCGGCGGGCCAGGACGGCGGCGTCGCTGACGGCGAGGAGCGGCGAGGTGTCGACGATCACCATGTCGTAGGTCGCCTTGGCCTCCTCGAGGAAGGCGGCGATCGCGGCGGAGTCGATGAGCTGCGTCGGGTTCGGCGGCACGCGTCCGGCCGTCACGACGTCCAGGCCCTCGACGCCCCACGGCTGGCGGACGTCGGCGAGCGTCGCCTTGTGCGCGAGGATCGTCGTGAGACCCACCTCGCCCTCGAGCCCGCAGATGCGGGCGACGGCGGGCCGGCGCAGGTCCGCGTCGACGAGCAGCACCCGGCGGCCCGTGTCGGCGAGCGCGAGCGCGAGGCTCACGGACGTCGTGGACTTGCCCTCGCGGGGCACGGTGGACGTGACGACGAACGCGCGTACGGGGTCGGTCGAGTCGAGGAAGTCGAGGTTGGCGCGGACCCGTCGGTAGGCCTCGGCGAGCGCGCCGCGCGGGTGCTCGATGATCGTCCGCGGCCCCTCGGTGGAGATGGACCTGTCGTACGGGATGAGACCCAGCAGCGGACGCGCGGGCTCGCGCGGGAGGTCGGCCGTGCCGCGCACCTTGGTGTCGAGCCGCGCCCACGCCAGGGCGAGGGCGAGCCCGATCGCGAGGCCGAGCGCCCCGCCGGTCGCGACGAGCAGCTTGGTGTTGGGGGAGAAGGGCGCCGCCGCCGGGGTGGCCTCGCCGACCATGGTGATCTTCACGCTGGCGACGCCGTCCGCCGACGTCGGGGACAGCGACTCGACGGTCGCGGACAGCTGGTCCGCGACGGCGTTCGCCACGGCGGAGGCCCGGTCGGCCGACCGGCTCGTCGCGGAGATCTCGATGAGCATGGTGTCCAGGGGCGCCTCGGCGTGCACGACCGACGCGAGCTGCTTGGGCGTCACGGTGAGGTCGAGCCGGTCGATGACCGGCTCCAGGACGGCGGGCACGGTGGCGAGCTGCACGTACGACTCGACGAGGTTGCGGGTGTAGGTCGACCCCTGCACCAGGTCGGCGACGGTGTCGCCGCGGGCGAGGGACACGAACACCTTGGAGGTCGAGCGGTACATCGGCGTGCTCGCCTGCGCCTGCTGGTAGCCGATGCCGGCGCCGAGGACCGCCAGCACCACGATCACGTACCAGCGCTTGCGCAAGGCGGCGAGGTACTCGCCGATCTCCATCCGACACTCCTTCGGTCTCGTCACGGTCGGTGCGGCGCAGGATATGCCGCGACCCCGGGACGACTTCCCCCCGACCCTCCGGTCGTCGAACGCTACGGGGGGAATGCTGCAATTCTGGCACCAGTGCCGGAATTCACCCGATTGTCGCGAGGGTGAACCCCGGTTCTGCACGCATCGTGCACACCTACACTGACGCGTGCGCCGACCCGGGCGCCCCCTGGCGGACGGCGGTTCGAGCATGAGCGACGAGACGGTTCCCACCCCGGGCCGACGGGCCTGGGTCCTGTGGACCGGTGTCGGCGTGCTCGTCGTCGCGGTCGTGCTGACGGTCGTCCTGCTGACGCGCGGGACGGACGACGACCCCGCGGGCGCGGCGACGCCCGGCGCGTCGGCGACGACCACGACCGCGCCCGCGTCCCCGACGCCCTCGGCGTCCGCACCGGCCGACGTCACGCCCGAGCCGTCCGCCACCGACGAGCCCGGTGACGTCGAGGCGCAGCCCGGCATGCCGGGGTCGACGCCCGGGCCCGACGGCCGTCCCACCGCGCCGCCGGTCGCCCTGGACGTGCCGGCGCTGCCCGCCGACGGCGTCACGGCGCAGCTCGCGTCGATCGAGCCGGTCACGGGCGAGGCGACGGTGCCCGGCGAGGTCGGTGGCCCGTCGCTCCGGTTCACCGTGACGGTCGTCAACCGATCGAGTGCCGCGCTGGACCTGTCGACCGCGGTCGTGAACGCCTACACGGGTGACGCGCTCGCCCCCGCGACGCCGCTGCAGAAGCCCGGCGGCCAGCCGTTCCCCGGCCAGGTCGCCGTCGGCGGCTCGGGCACCGGCGTGTTCGTGTTCAACGTGCCCGAGCAGGACCGCGGGCACGTGCGGCTCGAGGTCGACCTCGCCCCGGACCTCACCGTCGTCCTGTTCGAGGGGTCTGTCCCCCAGTAGGTGGATTCACCCGATCTGGACAACAGTTCACCCGGGTGCATATGACCCCATATGTCCGAACTCACCTAAAGTCGCTCCCGATCGTCTACGGCCCGCCGACCCCGGCGCGGGACCGCTGACGCGTGTGGAGGGAAACCGATCATGGTGGGACCGTCGAAGCTCTCTCGACTGGTAGGGCTGCTCGGCGCAGGTGCGCTCGCGATCACGGGACTGCTGGTCGCAACCCCCGCGCAGGCGGACACGGCGCCGCCGAACCCGGCCGACCCGGTCACGGTGAGCGCCGACGCGCTCCCGACGGCGCAGATCAACGGCGTCGTGTGGAACCAGGCCGTCGTGGGCGACACCGTCTACGTCGGCGGGGAGTTCACCAGGGCGCGGCCCCCGGGCGCGGCGGCCGGCACCAACGAGGTCGTCCGGAACCACATGATGGCGTACAGCCTCAGCACGGGGGCGCTGAACACCACGTTCGCCCCGAACTTCAACGCCGAGGTGCGGGACCTCGCCGTCACGCCCGACGGGACCAAGCTGGTCGCCGTCGGCGCCTTCACCACCGTGAACGGGGAGAACCGCTACCGCGTCGCCGCGTTCGACATCGCGACGGGTGCGCTGATCAGCTCCTTCCGGCCCACCGTGAACTCGGCGATCAGCGCCGTGGCGGTCACGAACACCACCGTCTACATCGGCGGCAACTTCTCCTCGACGAACGGCGTGGCCCGCAACCGGGTCGCCGCGCTGCGGCTCGACAACGGGGCGACGCTGCCGATGTCGGCCACCGTCTCCGACGGCGCCATCCAGGCGATCGTCGTGGCGCCGGACGGCAACTCGGTCGTCATCGGCGGGGCGTTCACGTCCGTCAACGGGTCGAGCAGCCCCGGGTACGGCCTGGCGCGGCTCGACGTCGCGACCGGCGCGAACCTGCCGCTCCCCGTGAACACCCAGATCCGCAACGGCGGCGCCGAGTCCGCGATCCTCAGCCTCGAGACCGACGGCGACACGTTCTACGGCACCGGCTACCACTTCGGTGGCGGCGGCAACGTCGAGGGCACCTTCGCGGCCGACTGGGCGACGGGCAGCCTCACCTGGGTCGAGGACTGCCACGGCGACACGTACTCGTCGTTCCCGCTCGGCGACGTCATCTACTCCGCGAGCCACAAGCACTACTGCGGCAACTCGGGCGGCTTCCCGCAGACGGACCCGTGGTCGGTGTACCGCGCGACCGCGCTGACGAAGGCGGCGACCCGGGTCAACACCGCGGACATCTACGGCTACCCGGACCACGACGGCGAGCCCTCGCCGACCATCCTCAACTGGTACCCGACGATCAACTCCGGCACCTACACCGGCAAGTCGCAGGGCCCGTGGACCGTCGCGGCGCACGGCAAGTACGTGCTGTTCGGTGGTGAGTTCACGCAGGTGAACGGGGTCGGTCAGCAGGGTCTGGTGCGCTTCACGACGGTCGACCAGGCGCCCAACAAGCAGGGGCCGCGTCTCACGGGCACGAACTTCCCGCTGTCGGCCGCGTCGTTCTCGTCGGGCGAGGTCCGGCTGTCCTGGAACTCGAACTTCGACCGCGACAACGAGACGCTCCGGTACGACATCTACCGCGCGACCCAGACGGCCCCGCCGATCTACTCGGAGACGCTGTCGACGAACTTCTGGAACGTCAAGACGATGCGGTTCAAGGACACGGGGCTGACCCCGGGGTCCTCGGTGAGGTACCGCCTCATCGCGACCGACCCGTTCGGGAACACCGCGGGCTCCACCTGGGTCACGGTGACGGTCAGCGACGCGGTCCTGTCGCCGTACGCCGCCGAGGTGCTCGACGACAACGCGTCCAACTTCTGGCGGCTCGGTGAGCCCAGCGGCACCGGCGTGACCGACTGGGTCGGCGGCGCCGACATGGTGACGCAGGCCGGCGTCACGCGCGGTGCGGCCGGTGCGCTCGGCAGCACCGACACCGACCTGGCGTCGACGTTCAACGGGACGCAGACGGGCCTCGCCTCGACGCAGACCGCGATCACGGGTCCGCAGACCTTCGCCCTCGAGGGCTGGTTCAAGACCACGACGACCGCCGGCGGCAAGATGTTCGGCTTCGGCAGCGCCAACACCGGCAACAGCGGGAGCTACGACCGCCACATCTACATGGACACGGGCGGGCGCGTGCTGTTCGGCGTGTACCCGGGCGCCTCGCGGACCCTGTCGACCACGTCCCGGTACAACGACGGGCAGTGGCACTACGTGGTCGGCTCGCTCGGCCCGGACGGCATGAAGCTCTTCCTCGACGGGAAGCGCGTCGCGCAGCGGTCCGACACCACGTCCGCGCAGAGCTACTCCGGCTACTGGCGGATCGGCGGCGACAACTCGTGGAGCGGCGCGCCGTACTTCAACGGCACGATCGACGAGGTCGCGGTCTACCCGGCCCCGCTGACGACGACGCAGGTCGACGCGCACTGGGTCGCGGCAGGGCGCACGTCGACGGCCCCGCCGGCACCGGCCGACACGTACGGTGCCGCCGTCTACAACGGTCAGCCGGACCTGTACTGGCGGCTGGCCGAGCTCACGGGGAGCACGGCGAACGACGCCGGCGTCCTCAACAACACGGGCACCCTGACCGGCGGCTTCACCCGCCTGCAGGCCGGAGCGCTCGTCGGCCAGAGCAGCAACTTCGCGATCCGGTTCAACGGCAGCACGGGGCTGCTCGCCAGCACTGCGCAGTTCAACAACCCGACCGTGTACTCCGAGGAGCTGTGGTTCAAGACCAACACCACGGCCGGTGGCAAGCTCATCGGCTTCGGTGACGCGGCGACCGGGCTCAGCGGCAGCTACGACCGGCACGTGTACATGGAGACCGACGGGCGCCTCACGTTCGGCGTCTGGACGGGCCAGGCCAACACGATCACCACGGCCGCCGCGTACAACAACAACGTGTGGCACCACATGGTCGCCACGCAGGGTCCCGACGGCATGAAGCTGTACGTCGACGGCGTCCTGCGCGGCACCAACCCGCAGACGTCGCAGCAGGAGTACTCCGGCTACTGGCGGGTCGGCGGGGACAACACGTGGGGCCCGCAGCCGTGGTTCAGCGGCACGATCGACGAGGTCGCGGTCTACTCCGACGTGCTCACGCCCATCGAGGTCGCGCAGCACTTCTCGCTCGGCTCGGGCACCCCGGCGCCGAACGTGCCGCCGACCGCGGCGTTCACGACGACGACCGCGGACCTCTCGGTCCAGGTCGACGGCACCGGCTCGAACGACCCGGACGGGACGCTCGCGTCCTACTCCTGGAGCTGGGGCGACTCGACGCCGGACGGGTCGGGGTCGACCGCGTCGCACACCTACGCCGCGGACGGCACCTACACGGTGACGCTCACGGTCACGGACAACCGTGGCGGCTCCGCCACCACGACCCACGACGTGTCGGTCGCCGCGCCGCCGCCCAACCAGCCGCCCCTGGCCTCGTTCACCACGTCGGTGAACGTGCTGACGGTGGGGGTCGACGGCTCCGGGTCCAGCGACCCGGACGGTGCGGTCGCGGGCTACGCCTGGAGCTGGGGCGACTCGACCCCGGACGGCTCCGGGGCCACGGCGTCGCACACCTACGCCGGCACCGGTACGTACACGGTGACGCTCACGGTCACGGACGACGACGGCGCGACGACGACCTCCTCGCAGGCGGTGTCCGTCACGGCTCCGCCGCCGAACCAGGCACCGACGGCCGCGTTCACCTCGACGGTGAACCTGCTGGGCGTGCAGGTCGACGGCTCGGGCTCCGCGGACGGCGACGGGAACATCACGTCGTACGCCTGGGGCTGGGGTGACTCCACCGCCGGCGGGACCGGCGCCACGGCGTCGCACACGTACGCCGCCGCGGGCACCTACACGGTGACCCTCACGGTGACGGACGACGACGGTGCGACCGGCACGGTCACGCACGACGTCACGGTGACGGCGCCGCCCCCGGGCACGCCGTTCGTCCAGGACACGTTCACGCGGACGGTCTCGGGCGGCTGGGGCACGGCCACGACCGGTGGAGCGTGGACGACCGTGGGCACGGCGAGCCGGCTGTCGGTCGCGGGTGGTCGCGGTGTGCTGACCGACCCGGTCGGCGGCACGGTCGGTGCGTACCTCGGTTCGGTGGCGCAGACGAGCTCGGACGTCACCGCGACGCTGAGCGCGGACCGGCTGTCGACGGGCACGTCGTACGCCACGCTGCAGGGTCGTCGGGTCGGCAACGACGCGTACGGCGCCCGGGTGCGGCTCGG